>Ga0116160_1003004_pt1 | contig 15236 bp, 14 predicted proteins | sample AD_JPNAS2_MetaG_FD_89879 | JGI IMG/M metagenome (GOLD analysis project Ga0116160, IMG submission 89879) | Active sludge microbial communities of municipal wastewater-treating anaerobic digesters from Japan - AD_JPNAS2_MetaG | ecosystem: Engineered > Bioreactor > Anaerobic > Digestate | place...
AGCTCCCCATGGAGCAGGTACATCTCTCGATTGGATGCAGTCGTTACGATTTCCGTCTTGTAATTGTGGAAGCCTACCAATGATGAAGGCAATGTGATAGAGTGCATATGGGGCTGTCTTCCTTTTCTGTTGAGTGTGGTAACTAAACATTATAGGGACGGCCCTTCCTTATGCAATCATCTTCAGATCCTCTGAAGTTCTCGATTCTCTATACTTTGACAGCTTTGGCCAATCCCACAGGAAAAGTGATTGACCCGAAATTGGAATAGATGATCTAAAGCTGATTGAGATACCAGAAAGAGAAATCAATGCGTTGCTTGAAGTTGTAGATAATATTAAGAAGGATATGGTTGATGCTCAAGAATTCTCAAGCGAGGAATCAGTATATTATCTTGAGAGAGAGATGCAAAGGATATCATAGGAGTACCAACTCACTATCGCTTTACTTTCTTCACACTTCTCTCGGTAAATTCCTAATTTGCGTCCGGAAGATATTGAGACTCCAAGGAGCCTTCGAGCAGCATGGGCATCCAATTGCTTGCTGTACGATATGTAGATTTATTCTAAAATCAAAGCCGTCATTGCGTAGGGGAAAACAATAGTGTTAGACTTGGGTAGGAACAAAACCCTTTAGGAATAAGCCATGCAGCTTCAAGTATTTCAATGGAATATCTCAGCTCGATCGGATCCGGATGAAATTGCGAGGTACCTTACTGGATGCATCCTCAATGATAAGCCTTTCATCATTTGTCTCCAAGAAGTCATTGAATCTAGTTTCCAAGTACTCAAAACCACCCTGCCTGCAGACGCTATGTATTACAGCCTCCATCTGAGACCAAGAGGTACACATGAGGGACGAAACAGAGCCCTTGGTGTTGCTATCTTTGGTTTCAACCTTACCGGGGTGAGCTGCTCACTTGTCGATCGGTCTGTCTTTCCTGAAAGGGCGCTCGATGCAACGTTTTGCCTTAACCAAGAAAAAATCAGGATCCTGAATTTTCATAGCCTGACCGGAGTGGACTACAAGAAGGCAAAATCTAGCAACTTCGCATCCTTGGCAGATCATCTACAAGCAAACCCGGACATTGATTTCATGTGCTTCGATGCGAATGAACCACGTATTGATAGCCTCTTTGCTGAAAAACGAGAATTCTATGATAATCGGGACAGGGGAACAAAAGCCGCCTTATTGATGGGAGCCAAGCCTTCCCACAATCTTCAAGATGCGTTGGTGCAATATCTGCTCTCACAGGGGGAAGTTGAAGATAAGAACCCTCTCGCTACATCTTTCATTACCGGAAAGACTTGTCGGAGATATGATCATGTGTATGCTCATAAGTCATGGAGAGTGGAATACATAGAATACCGGTATGATGATGCAATCCGTCATACGAGTGATCACGCGGTTGTGGTTGGACTTTTCTCCAAATAATAAAGGGAAGAAGCCAATATTCTGAGCAATCTTGTATCAGCGTTTGGGGTTAAATATTAACCTCGAGGGAAAACACCACATTCAGGTGAATATGTCTTCCCCATAGTTTGACTCCTTATCATTTAAAAAAATCAACGCCCCTGATCCTGCACAAGTCCCGCTTCAGAACCAAATCATGGATCTCGCCATACAACCATTTCTTCGGATCCTTCTTGATATCCACGAAATGTTCGATACTCCGGTGCTGGAACATTGGCAGTTCCTTGAGTGTCCCAAGATACAAGTTTTCTATCGCCTCATACAGCAACCGTGCTTGCTCAAGGCGTTTTCTCTTATGTTCAGGGTCCAGCTCATCGTGGATATCCTCAGCCAACAACCGTATCGTTCCATATCTTGCCTTCACATCCGGTTCTATTGTCTCAACCCTGCGAAGCAGTTCTTCATCTATCTGATCCAATACGGGGTCATCATTCGGAACGATCAACATGTTTGTACGTTGAGTATATACCAGCCTCCTGCGAATCAACAGGTCCGTCTGACTCTTCAGGTGCTCATGAAAATCTGGCGGCATGCTCTCCAGCACCACGAGGATCGCCTGGTGCGAGCTCTCACGGATGGAAGGGGCCTCTTTCCCCCGGTACCAGTTCTGTGGATCGTGGATGTCCAGTGAGGCAAGGTCGTCGGCCGACACTGCCTTGAGGATCTCCAGCAATGCATGCCCGAAATCAACATAGAGATCTTCTTGCCCATGATCTGCACAGAACCTCCTATACAAGGAGTTCACATAGACGGGCTCGATCCCACAGTAAAACAACTCCCGAAGAATGAGCATTTTTCGTCGCGTCGGCTTGGAAGCGAATTCCGATGAGAACGGATCGAAGAAGGTCTTGAGATCCAACCCGTAACTGTCTTCCTCGTACAGCCAAGATCCATGGGCAAACAGCTTTTCATTCCATATTTTCCACATATCCGATTCTGGCATCCCTAGTCCTCCTTCAATGCGTCATACATTCGCTTGTCCGACCAATGCGTCCAGGAGATTGTAGTCTTCCTGGTCCAGGGGGGGATTGCCGTTGCCGACGACCTTGAATTCCGGATGGAGGAGGCTGTGCTCAAGCAGGATAATCCGCTTCCTGGTTCCCAAGGACTTCCCGCTTTTCAACCGTGCGGACAAGTCTGATGAAGAAGATTCCAGCATCCTCAGCACCACCTCGTGTTCGGTGATTTCCGGTGGGTCGGACTTGACGGTCCGATACCAATTCATGGGGGCATTGTTGTCGATGTCCCTCAGATCCCACACGATGATTTCCTTGATGAGCTCAAGCAGGAGCAGTCCATAATCCTGATACGGCTTATCGGGATGTGTTTCCTTGCAATTTGCCTTGTAAGATGCGTCCAGCATTGCCGGAGTGATTCCCGACTGGAACAGCTCCTTGAGGACCAACATCTTGTATACGTTAGGGAATCCCTTGAATTCCTCCGTATCGGGATCGAAGAACATGCTGAGGGACCACTTCCTCCCCTCCTCCCGATAGAGCCATGAGCCGTGTTCGTATAGCTGTTCGTTGATCGGTTTATAGGAGTCCCCGCTGGTTTCCTTCATGCTGAATTTCTCCTTTTGATCGGTTCCGGAGCCATCAATCGCCCAAGGCACCGATCTTCATGTGCTCACCTTCCATCCACCCTCCTGGGTTAATTCTTACATGCTTTTAGTCACTCCTCGAGAATCGCTTGGATGTCAGGTTTGGTATGTGTGATCAGCTTGCTCAATCGGTCAAGCAAGTTTTCCATATCATACTTGAATCGTAGTTCAATTCCGCTGACACTGGTCTTCTTGTATGCTTTATAATCGTTCTCTTCGAGATACTTCTGAAGAATCCCGGAGATCTTTTCTATCTTCAATTCATTGATCCCGTTGATGAGCAGAGCCTTCTCATTAAAACTGAATAACAATTTGACTGACTTGATCACTTCACTCTCAGGTTCCGGGAATAACCACACCTTGTAGCTCATGTTCCAATTGTCCCAATAATCGCCTGCATACCAGAGATGAAAATATCTGAAAGCCGGATATCCCATTCCAGCCCACCGGCTCCTCTTTGTCGGCATCAAAGAGAAATCCAGTTTGGATCCCAGTCTGGTATAGAGTTCCTCACACACTTTGGTGATCCCATCATCCTTCTTGACCGGACCCGTGAGGCTCGTTGTGATTCGTTCAGCAGCTCCGATCAACAGATTCTCCACTCCGGCCACAGGAAGGATCGTGGTGGATTGCAGATAGTAATTGCCGTGTTCAGCATCGTGGTAAGGTGTCACCTGCACGCACTTGATGTCGAGTTTGTAATTGTCAATCAGCCAATACACGGCACTGGTCACTTCCTTGGCGAATCGGTGGGAAACCAGGATTATCCGCTGCCGCTTGTTCAAATCCTCCATCGAGCCATCCTCAATGAACTCAGCAATCTCATTCTCGAGCGAGGTGTACTCTTCATCGGTATTGTTACGGTACTTCGCAAAATAGGTAAGCACTTCGTCCTTGGAGAATTTCGACAAGTAGGAGGCATACTTGATCGCCTGCCACTCCAGGTTTGAACCCGAGTCATCCCGCTTCAATTCGATCACGACCACATTGCCTGCCTTGTCGATCGCAATCAAGTCAGGCCGTTCCCTGGTGTTGGAGAAAAAGCTCAACTCCTTGCCGATGATCAAAAGTTCCTCCCCAAGGATCTGCGGATAGCCTTCGACCCATTTCTGGATGTCGTAACGTTCCTTGACTCCAATGGAAGAAAACTCGACTTCCTTCGTCTTGATCAACTTCTTTTCATCAATGTTGATCCTGTAGAGATTATTCTTTTCCATCTGGGACTCCTCTCAATGGTTTTTTGAAATAGGATCCGATAGGGCTTTATAAGTTTAGCACGCACCTCCCCCCGTCTCAATCAAGAGATGCAAAGGATATCAAAAGCGAGGAATCAGTATATTATCTTGAGACTCTATATACAGACAATCAAAATATTATGTATGACTTAAAACAAGAAAAGAAGTAAGCGCCCTATAAATCTCTCTCCCAAATATTGTTGATATTCCTTAGGCTTCCTGTGGAGGCCAAAATGCAGATCAATTTAGATTCTTATTCGTTTTACATTAAGCCGGGTGCAGTGGATATGCGTAAAGGTGCGCGCAGCCTTGCGTATATTGTTCAAGAAGAGATGGGCTTAGCTCCCTTTGATAAATCAATCTTTGTCTTCTGTGGCAAAAGCAAGCGAATTCTTAAAGCAATCGTCTGGGATGACAACGGTTGGATTGAAATTATTAAACGCTTAGAAAGCCCAGGGGCTTTCCGTTGGCCGCAAAGTGAAGCTGAAGCTTTGCATGTTAGTGTCGATGAATTATTGGCGACACTGAAGGGTCATGATGTGTGGCGAGTCTTACCAGTTTTGACTCCGCGCTTTGTTGGCTAAATGATGTCTTCTAAGGCACATTATCCCTATAATCTATTGCCCAAAGTGCTGTTTTAAGCTATCATTAGGGTATGAATAAGCAAGGATTGACCAAGGCAGATTTGCTCTCTAAAAAGCCAGGAGAACTGGCTGATTTGGTCATTAACCTTGCTTCTATAGTACGGCAAAAGGATGCTGAAATAGAAACTCTTAAAGAGTTGCAGCGCCTTAGAACAGCTGAGCGCTATGTTCCTTCAACTGAGCAAATGGGATATTTGTTTGAAGAGCTTGAGCTGCTTGATTCGGTTCTCCGTAATGAAGTAGCTGAAACTCTTGAAGTTACTGTATCTGCTCACACCAAACAGGTAAGAAAAAGACTCAATGCGTGCACTGCTCCATCTGATACTCCCGTTGTTGACGTATACCACGATAAAGATGCAGAGCCGACTATTACTATTGATGGTATCATCTATGACCGCATTGGAGATAAAATCATTGATAAGCTTGCGGTTATCCCAAGAAAGTATGTAGTTGAGCGAAACCACCATCCCCAGTACCGAGCTCGGCAAGTAGAAATGCCAAAGATTATTATTGGTCTGAACAAAGCTGCCAACATTGGTGGCTCTCCTAGCTTGGTAGCAAACACGATTGTTAGTAAGTTTGATGACCATCTTCCCCTTTACAGGCAAGAAGAGATCTTCAGGCGAGAAGGAATCTTCCTTAGTCGGCAGAAACTTGCTAATTGGGTTATTACCTACTATGAGCAGCTTCTTCCATTTGCTTCGTTCTTCAAACGCCAATTGTATGATTCGAATCTGATAAGCAAGGATGAAACTAAAGTCCAAGTACTGAATGTAAAGGGGCCTGATGGTAAACCAAGTAAGAGCGGATTCATGTATATCACCATAGGAGAGACCTACAACCCTGATACAAGACGTACCAGGACATTGGTGATGCTCGATTATATTCAAGGCCGCTCTCGTGATATTTTGTTCGAAGACATGAACAACTATAAATACGATGGGTACTTGATGACTGATGGGCTTACTGGATATCTTTCCTATCCTCAAGAAAAGCATGGGGTCTGTTGGGTTCACGGAGTTCGTCGCTTCAAGGCGATTCTTAAAGATAACCCCAAGAACGTCCAAGCAGCCCGGGTAGTTTCGTTGGTTGCTCAGCTCTTTAAGGTTGAAAAAGAGTTGAGAGGCCAACTCCATGACGGAAACATTGAGCCTAATGAGTTTCTCGCTCTTCGAAAAGAGCAAAGCCAAGCGATTATTGATTCGGTCTTCAAAGAGGTAGATACCTGGCGTGCTTCTTTCACCCCCGGTGGAGCAATGGGAAAAGCTATTGCCTACTTGGATAAGTACAAGAACTACCTCAATATTTACCTTGATGTTCTGGAAGCAACCCCAAGTACGAACGGAAATGAACGAATCGCTAAATCCTTCGCGACGGGAAGGAAAAATTGGCTGTTTAGTGAAACCGTTGATGGAGCTGATGCTTCTGCTTTCTTCTATTCCTTGATTGAGACGGCAAAGTTTAGCAACCTGGATCCTCTTGATTATATAGAAGCGATTTGCACCTTTGGCATCTACGCTAAGAGTGAAGAAGAGTGGATGGCATTGCTTCCTGAGCGGATTGACCTTACTGCTTTGTATGAGCGAAGAGCTCAGCGCTCCTCGGCCACAGCCAGAGCGACTCAGAAAAAGCCCTACCACTTCGTCGGCCACACTAAATAGTAGTAGTAGCTTTCTTCACTGCCTGAAGAACCATTGCCAACTCATCGACTGAATGAACATCAATCTTGGATTCATAGAAGCTGACAGTTACATGATTGGCCTGGCCAACACTTTTGTCCTGTGGTTTGCCAATTGCAATCATTTTCTGATTAGATGGCATCTTCCTTCCCTGAACGGGAACGCCAGCTTCGTCGCTGTACTTAAGAACCCACTGGTAGTAGGTTGCTCTTGAAATACCAGTTAAGAAAATGAAGTCCGTATATGTCCCTTGCCCAGATTTGACGAACGCGTGTGCGCTTTTGAGAATCTGGATTCTCTCTTCATGGGTGTATTTTTTCTGCATTGTGTTCCTCCTAATTATGGTGTTCCAATAATAACTAGGAGGGTGATGATTAAATATAGGGATTTATAGAGCGCTTACGAAAAGAATATTGATGATAAAAACATAGAATCTCTTTGGAAATCTTACAATCTTCAAGCAATTGGATCTTCGGGTATTGTACTACCTAACTATTGTCCTGTATGTCTTAAACCTACCTATGAGAAGGTAAAAAGGAAAATTGGTTGGACTAAGACAGTGTATTCTAAAAACGGGATAACTAAAACTAGAAAAACGAAGTCAGAGACGGTTACTCTTTATATTCCTTGTTGCCATAAGAATGAGATGAAGAAATATTTTGAATGTTGGATGGAAAACAAAGGGGAAGTTAAGTTTCTAATTAAAAACAAAGAATACGCGGAATCTTTGGTGACACTGAATGGTCAACGTTTTCCCCATGAAATTTCTATTCAAGAATATAAAAGCATAAAATTTGAGCTTTTTGCTGGAAATGTTATTGGTATAGTTAAAATGCTCATTGTTCCTTTTTTCATTATCTCTATGCTGATTTTATTGGTATTTGAAAGTTTATAGGTCGCGTCAGATTAAAAACATCATAACACTGGCAGCAATTTATTTGGAGTTGGGATTATTTAGTTTATTAAGCCATAGTTAATCATCCAAGCGGTCTATGTGACATTCGACAGCCTATATGATATCCAGCCTTTTCTTAATACTTCGAATAGCTTTCTTCGCTTAGTGGTGCATCATGCTTAGATTGGATGCTTCATATACCTTGGCAAAGAAAATTATTTCATACAACCATTTCCTTTTGTCTCTAAATGTCTATGTATTTGATGTTTTTTCAGGTTTTCCTTTGATTTGGGTATGAGCAAGGGTATAATAGCTGTTAGTATTGATACCAAACCAATGCGAACTTGTGTGGCTGCTGAAGATATGTGCTTGAAAAGGGGGATGAGCCTATGGTTGCATCCCTTCTTGTTGGTAGCCCATGAAAGGAAAGGTGCTCATGCCTCAAGATAGTCCATACATCATGTCATTCTCCATAGGTGGATTGTGCTTGCTTGAATCCAAGGTCATTGCAAAGGCCTATACATCCAGTAATGACTGGAATGAGACCAGGGATTTGGTAATCCGGGAGAATTTGTTGCAGGTACGTGTTATCAGCTCCGCACAGAGAATGCTCGGAGAAGTCATCCCTCGCTTGCGCTTGCTCTCTGAAAAAGAACTGTCACTGTTCAGGACTTCTGCAGATCAAGACCAGCGTCATCTCCTTTGGCTGGCAATCTGCAGAAGACATGCTTTCATCGCTGATTTTTATGTACAAGTTGTACATGAACGGTACATGAGCCTGAAAGAAAAAGTAGGAACAGATGAATTCAATCTTTTTTGGGAACAGAAAGCTGTCGACCATCCTGAAGTGGATCGCATCAGTGACCTTACCAAGATTAAGCTACGCTCAGTACTCTTCAAGATGATGCGTGAGGCTGGATTGATAACCAAGGACAACTACATCAATACTGTTATGCTTAGTCCTTTGGTCCAAAATATGATACTGATGAACAATCCCAACGAAATGCGTTGGTTCACTACCATAGACAACAAGGGGAGACGAGTATGATTCCCGATCTTGAGAACAAACCATTGCCTGTACGCTTTGAACATCTGGTGAAAACCATGTCAGGTAAGCGATTTCTGGCAATGGAAGGGGTGGGAAACGAAGTACCGTTTTTTATCTGTCCCTTCCACCCGGAGGAAACAGAGGCAATGTATCAGGCAATCGACAATCTTACGATTCAACTGAAGCACCGTGGGGTTCAGGTTGTTCGCATCAATATCTATGATCTTTGTATTGATCTGCTGAAGCGGGAAGAAGGCTTGTGGGAACAAGTGATAGAGAATGAAGCGGAATATCCAAAAGATCTTCTCCTGGAGCAATTCCAACTACTCTTTGATGCAGAATCCCATCTAGCCCCGGCAATCAATGAAAAGCTACATGACAGATCGTATGATGTGTTGTTTCTGGAAGGTGTTGGGGAAGTATATCCATATGTGAGAACCCATGCACTTCTGGAAAACCTGGCAAGACACCTCTATACCAAACCACTGGTAATGTTCTTCCCAGGGCACTACAAACAGACGCTCCATGGGGGGGCGGCATTAAGACTTTTTGAAATGCTACCGGATGATAAATATTATCGAGCAATGAACATATACCGATATGAACCGTAAGGGAGTGGATGATGAACATACAAGAAATCTTTTTGAAACCTGTAGACAGACATATAGACGGGGTGATCAAGGCTGATGATAATCGCAGCCTCCTTACGGAGATAGAGGAATACGTCATTACTGATGAAGTGCGAAAAGCATTGGACAAGTTTCTTAATCAGTATCTTGATAGCAAGGTAGTCAATGGTGTTTGGATCTCAGGATTCTTTGGTTCGGGTAAATCCCATCTTCTGAAAATGCTAGCTCTGCTTTTAGAGAATCGAGTGGTAGAAGGCCACCATGCGCTTGATTTGTTTCTCCCAAAAACTAACACTGATGCAATTTTCAAGAGTAATCTGGACAAAGCATGCAAAATTCCTTCCAAAAGCATCTTGTTCAACATTGCCCAGAAAGCGAATATCGTGAACAAGGACCATTCTGATGCACTGCTCAGCACGTTCATCAAGGTATTTGATGAGATGTGCGGTTACTTCGGTAAACAGGGGTACATCGCCCAGTTCGAGCGAGATCTAGACAACAGTGGTTCCTATGAGGCCTTCAAGGAGGCCTATAAGACCATCGCCAAGAAAGACTGGCTTACAGGTAGGGAACGACCTCTCTTTGAATCTGGGAACATTTCAAAGGCCTATGCACAGACAACAGGTGCCAGTGAGCAGGAAGCAAGTAAGATTCTGGAAAAGTATCGCACGCATCACCAGATGTCCATCGAGGATTTTGCTGATCTGGTTAACAAGTATATCGAGAAACAAGACAAGAACTTTCGCCTGAATTTCTTTGTGGATGAAGTTGGGCAGTACATTGCCAATAATGTGCGGTTGATGACAGATTTGCAGACCATTGCTGAAAGTCTTGCTACCCGTTGTAAGGGCAGAGCTTGGATTATTGTTACCGCTCAGCAGGATATGGATTCCATCCTTGGTGAGATGACAAAACAAGCAGGGAATGACTTTTCCAAGATACAGGGAAGGTTCAAATGCAAGGTGAATCTCTCCAGCGCAAACGTTGATGAAGTGATCAGGCTACGATTGCTGGCAAAGAACAACAAGGGAAAGGATATGCTCGATTCCCTGTACGGGGTGCAGCAGAACAATCTTAAGACATTATTTGATCTTCCAGATGGTGCCAAGAAATACAGAAATTTCAAGGATCGGGAGCATTTCGTCAGTTCCTATCCATTCATTCCCTATCAGTTTACCTTGTTCCAGTCAGCAATCCAGAATCTTTCCAAGCATGATGCGTTTACCGGTCAGTATCAATCGGTAGGGGAGCGATCAATGTTGGAGGTATTCCAAGATGTCGTAAAGCGGATCGCCACACAAGATGTTGGCAAGCTGGCTACCTTCAACTTGATGTTCGAAGGTGTGCGTGAAGTCATCAAGTCCCAAGTTCTCTGGGGAGTAACCCAGTCAGAACAACAGATGGATGACGAGTTCACCAAGAAGGTTCTCAAGGTACTCTTCCTGGTGAAGTATGTAAAGGAGTTCCAGTCAACTCCAAGAAACCTCACGGTTCTCCTGATAGAGCGTTTTGACCAGGATCTTATTGCCCTGAGAAAACAGGTTGACCAGGCATTAAGCACGCTTGAGCAACAGACATACATCAAACGCAATGAGGATATCTATGAGTATCTCACGGATAAAGAGCGGGATATTGAAGAAGATATCAAACAGACTGATGTTGATCCTCAAGCAATCAACGAGCAGATATCCAATATCTTTTTTACCTCTGCTCTGGGAATGAGCAAGATTAAGTATGAGAGGAACGGACAGGATTTTCCCTTTACCAAGCGATTGGACAACCAATCCTTTGGCAAGGAGTATGAGCTTGGTATCCATATCATTACAGAAAGCCAAGCCAAGGAATCCTTGAGGGCAATGAGCTTGCAGAGAGATGATCTTGTCGTCTTGATCCCTGACGATGACCGGTTTTACAAGGACAATAGACTATATCTTCAGACTGATACCTATGTGAAACAAAATAGTTCCAACGGGAGAACACCAGAGGAAATCGCCATTGTCAAGGACAAAAGCCATCAGAACCAGGCACGGTATGAACAGATAAAGAGACAGGCTGAAGAACTGTTGGGAAATGCCCAGATGTTTGTTGCTGGCGATGATGTGCCGACCCAGGTATCCGACAGAAAAGTAAGGATCTCGAATGGATTTCAGAAACTCATAGAGAAAGTATATCCAAACTTGGAAATGCTGGGTGAAGCTCGCTACGATGAGAAGGATATCCCCAAGCATCTGAAGGCAGGGAAGGATGCTCTTGATGGCCTGCTCATCCAGATGTCTGCACCCGAGAGTGAGATTCTCTCTTTCATTGCAAGAAACAAGGTTGATGGAATACGTACAACCTTCAGCTCACTACTGAATACGTTTGAGAAGAAGCCCAATGGTTGGTCCTATGCATCAATCCTCTGCATGGTTGCACGTTTGTATGGTTTGGCCAAAATTGAGGTTTTGCTTGACAACAAGTTGCTGGATGAATCCTCCTTTGAGAGAGCTATCAGGAATGGGACGTACCATAGTCGGATCATCGTCCAACCCGTTCTGGAGATTAGTGCTACAAAGATCAAGCGAATGAAAACAGTATATGCTGATGCATTCCATAAACCGGTGAGTACGAATGAGGCAAAATCTCTTGCAACTGAGTTCAGCAAGGCAGTAGAACAGAAATATTTTGAACTGCAGAGATATATGGAACGCATCGACAGGTTTCCGTTCCTCGAACAGCTTAAGCCAGCAGTTGATCTATTGAGAAGGCTACAGAACAAAACCTATGATTGGTATTATTCCAACCTTGATCAATTCGAGGTTGAGCTGCCTGATACAATTGACCATGTCGTAGATCCGATACTTTCCTTCATGAATGGATCACAGAAAGCCATCTATGAAGATGCAAGAAAATTTCTCATCGATCAGCAGTATAACTTGCCCTATGTGGGAGGCGAGGAGATAGAGAGGCTCAAGGATATTCTTGGTGATAATAACTGTTTCCGTGGTAACCATATGATCACGGCCAAGGAGCTTGTTGGTATTCTCTCAGACAAGGTTGAGAGAAAACTGACTGAGTTAAGGCAGGAAAAAGAACAACAGCTGGAATCCTATAAGAGGAAGCTGGAAAACATTGAGGGATATGCACAACTTTCTCAAGATAGAATTGATTTTGTTGAAAGAGAGCTAACATCTATTCAGAAGCAAATCCAGTCAATTACGCAGATATCAATGATCAATGATAGGTTCAGCAGGTTCGAAAGGAGCGAATATCCACAACTGGCTTCCAACATAAAGGATTGGACTGCAGTTCAAGAAGACCCACCAGTTTATAATCCTGACCGTCCAGAGTTTCCTCCGAACGAATTTGTTGATCCTCCAAAGGAGAAAATGCCTATCACTATATCAAACCTGAGACCTCGCTACCGAAAAACGTTTATTGAGAGTCAGACGGATGTAGAAGAGTATGTGCAAGCATTCAAAGCTGCGTTGCTAGCTGAACTCGAGAAAGGCAACAGCCTTCTTGTAAATTAGTCAGGAGAAAAGAGACACTATATGGATACTACTGCGTTAAAGAATTTTGCCCAGAAAGCACGTGTTGATCTGATACATCAGGTTGGAGCCCAATTGAAACTTGTGCTTGCCTCCGACAGTTTAGCCCGTAGAGAAGAAGAAAAAGCTGTGCGCGAGCTGGAAGCTCGTATAGAGCGAAAAGGAAAAGAGGTTGTTGTTGAGGAAGTAGCCTATACCTGGTTCAATAGATTCTGTGCGCTTCGATTCATAGATGTGAACCGCTACAGCACTGTTGGTGTGGTATCTCCATCCGAGGCCCAGACACAGCCTGAGATTCTCTCAGATGCAAAGATGGGTGTCTTTGATGAGAACGTGGTATCGAATAAAACCAAGGAGAAAGTCCTGGATCTTCTCTCTGGGAGACTAAAGAGCAAGGATGCTCAAGGTGAGGCGTATCGCCTTCTCCTGGTCTCTTACTGCAACCACTTGAACAGAACTATTCCCTATTTGTTTGAACGTATTACCGACTATACAGAGTTGCTTTTGCCCACCAACCTGCTTGCGGTAAATTCCATTCTTGCCGAGTGCAGGGATGCGATGACAGAAGAAGCCTGTAAGGATGTTGAGGTGATTGGTTGGCTGTATCAGTACTACATCAGTGAAAAGAAAGACGATGTCTTCAAGAACTTTAAGAAGGGAAAGAAAGCAGGACCAAGAGAAATTCCTGCAGCCACCCAGCTCTTCACCCCGCACTGGATCGTTCGCTACCTGGTTGAGAACTCCTTGGGAAGGCTTTGGATGCTCAACCATCCAAAGTCCAACCTCATTGTAAAGATGGAGTACTACATCAAGCCGGAGCAGGAAGAATCTGATTTCCTAAGAATAAGCAAACCGGAAGAGATCAAGGTGTGTGATACTAAATGGTCGGTAACGATACAACAATGTGAAAAGCAGACACCCTTAAAAGTGGCTTGAAATAAGGGCTTATCGGCTGTTTGGAATGTCTGCGGAAGAGCCGATATTTGAAATAACATATGGATGCCAGCCAAGGCGCAGTAGCCGGTGGTCTGGGGGTGTGCATAAACAAGTGGTTACCGCTTGTTTTTTTAATATGCACTTGTTTGTTTGGCAGAAGAAAAACGGCACCGGGATGTAGAGTCCCGATGCCGCCGCGTAATGTTTTAGATGCTTTCTGCTCTGTACTCTCTGCCAATTTCCTTAGCCCTTGCAATGAGCTGGTATATCCTCGGTTCCGATACTGAGAGCTTTTTGGCTATTTCCTTTACGGACATACCAAGCAGCTCCTTCATCTCGAACGCAATGGCGATACGCACATCCTCGGCATCCATCCTTGCTCGGATCTCCTCATATTCGAGCTTTGCATAAATCTGCTGCTCTAAAGAGGCACCGTCTGCAGGTTCATACCCTGTTTCGATCAATCCATCCCATGAGATGACGGGAGGCTGCTTGGTGTCCTTGTACGGACACTTTGCGCAGGAAACAGTATCCGGGCATTTAATAAATGCCTTGCGCTTACCGGGAATCATGCAGCGGACGCTGGCATAACCGCGGGAGTGCTGTGTGTCGAGGTACGCCCACTGGTCTTCGGCGAAGGCACGGTTTGTGGTTTTGTAGAAATATACCGTCACCATCTCTGAACCATGAAAGTTGAGCGTCCTGCAATCGTTCCAGGTGATCCCGTAATTACGGAGATCAGCTGTATCTTTGATTTCAATCGGACAGTCATAGAGGATTTCTCCGTTTGCGCCGACTGTGGTATTATGCCTGAATTCGCCCTCAGACAGAGGCTTCTTGATCTTTGCCATTTAGATTGGCTCCTTTCGCAAAATGCGAAACGGAGACAACCGCTATGGCTCGCCAGTAGTATTCTCATTCGGTCACCTCTCGGGGCTATCCCCGTTTCAAATCGGTGACCAAGTGGCGTATGACACTGGGTCGGTTTACAGTTCGCCTGTTTTGACCATACGCACACCTCCCGGCCGGAAAGGTGCGTCGCCACAGGCGATGAGTTACATGTCAGTCCTTCATTTCCCTCTCAATATCGAAGAGTTCGTTCCAGACTGCTTCGTAGTAGCTGGGGTTCAGGCGTTCGATGCTTGTTGCGCCGCCACCATATTCCTGCAGGACGAACCTTACACGGTCCCAGCCGAGTTCCTTGGATACCGCATCAGCGGTAGAGTAAATGTTGTCGAGCCAGTTAGCTCTTTCAGCTTTTGTCATTAGATTTTCACCTCATGATTTTTCTGGAAGAATGCAGCTATCCGCTGGGCTGACTCTTGGGTTGATAGCGTCACTGCGGATGTACCTCTTGGCCTTTGAGGCAAGTTCTGCTATGATTGTCGGGTAAAGTGAGTTTATGAGTATTTACAAACGAAATCGTCCGAAAGCATTGCATTTCCTTGGATAATGTGATATAATCAATAAGGACGACTTTAGTTTGTCTGTTCATAAGTTCCTCCTTCCCTCGACTGATACTATTATCGCTTGCCAAAATGAGACGGCCGAGGGTGTAAACGTAGG
>Ga0116160_1003010_pt1 | contig 15218 bp, 9 predicted proteins | sample AD_JPNAS2_MetaG_FD_89879 | JGI IMG/M metagenome (GOLD analysis project Ga0116160, IMG submission 89879) | Active sludge microbial communities of municipal wastewater-treating anaerobic digesters from Japan - AD_JPNAS2_MetaG | ecosystem: Engineered > Bioreactor > Anaerobic > Digestate | place...
AACCGCCAAGATGAGTCCGTCAGCTCTCTGAGGCAATCCCGCCACCATTCTTCCGACCAACAGCCACCCTATCTATCCCGTGGGGGTCATCAAGGGAGATCTCGTCTATCCGCCCGTAGCGGAAATGGAAGCCGCCGTCCGGTGGTCCTCCCCACCGCGCGCTTTATCGGCGCCAGCGCCAGGACCATAGACCCTAACACCTGGGAAAGGCCATTCTCGTCAATATCGTCATGCTCGACGCCCTAAGCCGTTTAAAAATGGTCCATTTCAGCCGTGATGACTTCCAGGCGGCGATTGCCGCACGCTTGGCAACAAAACAACTGGCGATCAATCTCCAAGCATTTGATGAGGGTTACGGGATGGGTTAGGAGGAAATGCCGGCGAATAAAGAGGCGTGCCGGAGAGGTCTGCTCAAAACACGATTCAAATTGCCTTCCCGACGCGCAAGTTGCGCGGAAATAAAGCCGCTGACGACTGAAGGACCACCACCGACCCACATACCGTATCGCCAACCCTGATTTTCCGACGGAAATATCCCTTGACAGGCAAAAACATCCCCCCATATATTCCAACCCATCAAAAACAATTCCTTATCAACTAATTATTTGGAGAAAAATTAGTGGCTGTCCCCAATTCCTTCCTAGAGTGACCCGGCCTTCATTTGTCAAGAATGAAGGCCGGGTGCATATAGTTTACTACTGCCGCAGGCCGGCGGCGTACTGCAGGATGTAACCGACGTCAGCCGCACCGACCTTCCCGTCGCCGTTGACGTCGGCGCCGGAGGTGGAATAGTTCTCCCGGATGCCCGCCGGCTTCAGTCCGGCCATGACTTTCAAAGCCAGCACGGCGTCGGCCAGATCGACCCTGCCGTCGCCGTTGATGTCGCCCTTGAGGGCCGTCGGGTCACCGGCCAGATCGCCGATCTGGTTGGCGCGGACGCCCACAAGAATCTGCCGCTGCCAGGGTTCTGACGCATTGAAGCTTGAATTGACCATCATCGCGTTGCCGTCGTTGCCGATGGCGCCTGCGAAGGCGACGCCCCCCGGCAGCGATGCGCCGAAGCTGCCGTCGGCGCTGACCGCCAGGGTCAGATTGCCCGTGTCGAAGGCGATCGTGCCGTCGCTGCGGCGCTGCTTGAATTTGAAGGCGCACACGCCGGCATTGTCACAGGCGATCGTACCGATCTCGGACATGAAAAGCATGGGCTTGCCCGCTTCGCTTTCCTGGCCGAAGCCGACCACGGCCCACTTGCCTGCCAGATCGGCCGTGGCGTAGGGTTTGTCTGCCTTCTTCATGAAGACATAGGCCATCCAGTTGTCGGAAAGATACGACCCCGACCCGCCTGCGATTCTGCCGTTTCCGGCAATGGCCCCCTGGAAGGCGCCGCTGCCGGCTGTCATACCGCCGTCCGGAGCAACCATGTAGGCCTGGTTCGTCTTGCCCGGATCGTCCCAGACATAATTGCTGCCATCGAGCTTCACGGAATTGGCCTTGCCGCTGTAGCTGTAGGTTCCGGCGCCGTTGAAGGTATGGATGCCTGAAATGGCCATATAGCCGCCGTTGCCGTCGGGCGGATCGGCGACCCCGGCGACATTGCGCTCGAATCCAAGGAAGTAATAGTCGCCGCTCAGGTCTGCATTGGAATAGGTCTTGCCCGTGTCGATCTTCGCCATGACCTGAAGCTTTTCCCACTGCGCGCTCGAGGTTCCGTCCTGAATCGCCATGTTGCCGTTGTCGGAGAAGACGATCCGGCTCTGAAACGCGCCCTGCCCCATATTTATGGTCAAATTGGTGCTGCCGTCCGTGTTCAGGGCGACCGTGTATGTGAACGGCTCCGTGAATGGCTTGATGCGCTGGCCCTGTTGGTTGATGCCGTCGTTCTTGACGCCCTCGAGCAGCCCCCCGCCGTCGGCGTAGAATGTGGCCTTTGCGGCCTCCGCATACCAGACTTTCGGATCATTCTCGTACTGCAGCGCCGCGGCGCCCCAGGTTCCGATGATGGGGCTCGTGATGGTCTCCGTGCCGCCCTGCACGACACCAAAGATCCGGCCGGCGATCGTGATCGTACCCAGACGGGCCGCACCTGAATTCGCTGCGACCGCGTAGTTCACCGTGCCGTTGCCCGTTCCGCTCGCGCCGGAGGTTACGGTGAGCCAGGCGGTGTTGTTGCTTACGGCGGTCCAGGCGCAACCGCTTCCGGCCGTGACCTGCACCTCATGGCTGCCCCCCTCCTTCGGCCAGGTCGCCACCTCATGATTGAGGGCATAGGCACAGCCGCCGCCCGCCGTCGCGAAGAAGGATTCCTCTGTGATGACGCCGGCTCTGACGGGTACGACGGCGTCATTGAAACTGAAGGTGTAGCCGGGCAGTGACGCTGTGACCTGATACAGCGTGTACTCACCCACGGTCACGTTCTTGACCATGTACATGCCGTCCTCTGAGGTGGCCGCTCCGCCGCCGGTGTAGGTCACCGGGAGCGGATCGCCCACCAGTCCGTCCGGCGTCCATTGTCGGACCGTGACGGTTGCGCCGGCCATGCGCTGATCCGGGTTGCTGCCCATGACCACGCGGCCAAGAATCAGACCCTTCTCAATGTTGTTACCGATGTCGTTATATTCGCTGGTCGTGCAAAGAACAAACGGCCGCAGCGCCTGCGTATTCTGCGACAGGATCATGTGACGGCTCAAAACCGGTTTGAAGTCGGTTCCCGAAGGTTGCGGGATGTAAAGGTAAAACATCTGTCCGACCGGGATGCCGGTCACCGTGAAGACGCCGTCTATGCCTCCTGCGTTGGCCACACCGATTTGCGTTCCCGGAGGCGTTCCTGTCAATGCCCAGGCCTGCACCTGCGCATCGATAAAACCGGTATTGCCGGTGTTCCGGACCCACCCGGAGAAGGATACGGTCTGCGGAGGTGGAGGCACACTCCCACCCTGGTAGCGGTAGTCGAAAACCATCGTGACGGCATAAACCCCCAGCGACGGCGTGGGCGCGGCGGAGCGGACATAGAGCAGGCCGTAGGATCCGTCGGCCAGACGGAAGGCATAGGCGTTTCCTTCCGTCAGCAGGATATACTCGGGCGTTTCATAGCCGGTGGTGGGGATCTCCGTGATCTGATCGAGGGTCTTGAAACCCAGATTTTGTATGGCCACGTTGGTTCCCAGCCACCCATAGGCCGAATAGGGCGGGCCGCCCTGGTAGCCGGTGATCTGAAAATCACCCGCCATATCGGCTATCTGATTGGTCGCAAACATGAATCCGACGGGCGGCTGCCCGGTGGCGACCAGTTCGCGGTTGACGCCGCCCGATGTGCCGCCGCCCGCGCCTTCCTTCAGATATATATAGGGAAAACGGGCAGGCAGGCTCTGGAATCCGGCGCCGCCGGGAATGGTGTATTCGCCGGCCAGGTTCAAGTCGCCTGTATTGTCCCTTTTATAATGGAAACTGACCTTGCCGCTTCCGCTGACGTTGTTTTCGATGCGCAACTGAATCGTCGTAGCGGCAGGCGTCAGCCCGTCTATAACGACCGCAGTACCGGACCATGTCGCCGAACCGCTGGCGGCGTCATAAATCTGCGGCGTCAGTTCCAGGCGCCCGGCGCTGTTCCAGACGCCCAGGTAGCGTGGCTCCGGGCCTTGTATCGTCAGGCCAGGCAGCACCGACATGCCGACAACGAAAGCATACTCCCTGCCTGCCTCCGTCATGCCCGCAAAATTCCTGAAGGTCACATCGTAAATCCAGGAGTTCTGCGGAAGGGGTTCAGGCGGAACCGAACTGCCCGTTAGAACAGCCCCTCCATCCGTGGCCGTCAGCACGCCTGCTTGCATATCCGCGTTGTGTACAAGGGTCATGGTTCCCATGCCGGGAAGATATCCGATCAGAAAGGACAGGTCAGATGCATGTTTTGGGAACACGAACGAATCCGGAATATGGATCGTGTTGGGCGGCGGCGGCTGAGAGCCCGTCACTACCTGAGAGAAATCGAAGTTGATGCTTCGATCCGGGTCGGTGTACTGGAGATTCTTCACATCCACAGAGAAGGCTCCCGTGGTTCCCGCCGTCCCGAGGAGCAGGAAAATGCCGATAAACAGCGTCAGGACGAGTTTGCCGATGACCGGCGGAAGGGGCGTTCGGGTCGATGACCGGTCCGTTTGTATTTTCTGAAACATGTTGACACCTCCAAAAACCGTTAGCCTTCGAGAAATTCGGATACGACTTCAAGAAGAGAGGATTCCTCCCCCATTTTAGACTTGATCTTGTTGACTTTCCTTCACATTCTGATGCGTTACGGCAAAATAGCCCGCCTCGGCTTCTTTTCTACCAGACTCCAACGCCCATATCAAGTACAAACCGTGCCGAAGTGTGGCCGACTTCACACTCTCAGAGTGATCATTTATGACGATCATTTTTCCCGGCAATACGGTTTCTGGCGGCCCTATGTCGAACAGGTAATCCATCGGTATCTCGACTGCGGCGATCCGCACAACGGCTTTGCCCGTGTGAAATGTATTGACTGCGGCCACGAACACCTGCTGGCCTTCTCCTGCAAGCGTAGCCATTTTTGTCCATCGTGCCATCAGAAGCGCGTGGTGGAATTCGGCGAATGGCTCTGCACGGATGTCCTCAAGAAGGTCCCCCCATCGGCATTTTATTTTCAGCATTCCGAAGATCCTGCGCCGTTATTTTCTCTATGACAGAAAGCTTCTGGCCAATCTGAGCCGGTGCGCCTGGGAATCGCTGAAGATATTTCGCCGGGAAAAGGAAAGAGGCGGGAACGGATAAGGATATCCCTTGCATCCTCGATGCGCAGGGGGATGAGAAGACCTTCCGGAGGAATTGGGCGCGTTTGATTCAGAAAATTTATCGTTATTCCGGGGACGGGACACCGCATTATTATTCGTGGTACTGAACATCTTCCTCACGGAGACGACCCGGTGCGGCGTGATCTTATCGTTTTTCTCTTCGCATTCTCCACTTATAGATTCTTAAGTGCGCCATATAAATAAAGGCGGGTCGTTATCGACCCGCCCGGAATTGTCCTGCTCTCATTCGCAGCGTCATACACCGTAAGCGTGAACGCCGATTTCCATTATTATGATGTCGTCTATGCCTTCTTTGCCGCCGGAGGTTTGTATGTCAGGCTTATGACAAACCCCACGAGCAGGAGGCCCGCCGCCACATACAGGGCCTGTTTGGGGATCTGGGCGAAAACCAGCGGCCCCACGATTCCGGCCACGCTCCATGCCGTCAGCATAAAGCCGTAAACCTTGCCGATATAGCCCGGACCGAAAGAGTCCGCTGCAAAGGCAGGCATGGTGGCGAATCCACCACCATAGCAGGCGAGAAGATAACAGGCGACCACAAGGAAGAAATAGTAGTTACCGATGATGCCCATGGCCACGAGGATGTAAAACACCGCCTGGGTGATGAACATCGTTGCAAACACAGCCTTCCGGCCTATGTTGTCAGAAATTTTGGCCCAAAAAAGACGTCCCAGACCGTTGAAGATGGCCGACACGGCTACGACCGTCCCACCCGCCGCGGCAAGAACCTTGACCAGTTGATCACCGGTTATGGAAGGATCCACCAGGGGCTTGTAGAGTTCCTGCGAAATGGGCGAAAGCTGGGAGATCAACCCCAATCCGGCCGAAACATTAAGGGCCAGCATGGCCCAAAGCATCCACCACTGCGGAGTTTTCACTGCTTCCCCGAACATGAAGGAACCCGCCGCGGATACACTGCCCCCCGCCGGCTTGAACCCCGCCGGTATCCAGCCTGCGGGCGGGTTTTTGTAGAACTGGGCGGCCCCGGTAACCAGGACCAGGAATATGGCTCCCCAAATGTAAAACGTATTGGCCACACCGGAGGACACTACCTTGCCCGTGGCATCGACGGCCTTGAAGCCGGCGATCATACCAGGGGCGATCTGCCCCATGAAAAAGGCGCCGGCGCCGAAACCCATGACGGCAAGACCGGTGACCAAGCCTCTTTTATCCGGAAACCATCGGATCAAAGTGGCGATAGGGGTCACATAACCGAACCCGTTTCCCAGCGCCGCGATGACCCCGAAGCCCAGGTAGAGGAGGTAGATGTTCCCCACCTGATCGGCAAATCCGGCAATGAGGGTACCCACGCCGAAGAGAACTCCACCGATGGTCGCCACAAACTTCGGTCCCTTCTTATCCACCAGGGTACCGCCAAAAGCAGCGGCGCAACCGATAATGCCCATAAGCAACATGAAGGTCAACTGCGTTTCTGTTTCTCCCCAACCATGGGCGGTCATTAGCGGCTTTTTGAAAACCGACCAGGCATAAACCGTCCCGAGGCAGAGCTGCATGACGATCGCCGCACCGGCGATCAACCATCTTTTTGATTCTAAATTTTCATTGCTCATATAACCTCCTAAAAGATTTACTTAGGTGCATCTTGTTGTGGTCGGCACAAACAGTACCGCTCGCGATTTCCTGTCCAAAAAGACGGCTGTGCCGCTGCCGCCGCAGCATGTAACAGATATTGTTTGAAAAGGCAATCAAAAGCTTCCGTCATTTTTGACTTATTTACGAATCTCTGCTATGAGACGCATCCTATTTATCCGGAAGGAGAACCGCATGGCAGAAATAAAAAGCACCCTCGATCTGATCATGGAAAGGACCAAGAACCTGGTCTTGACGGAAGAAGAGAAAAGGGACATCCAGGGCCGCGAGCGGCAGGCCCGAATCAGGGGCTGGGTGCAGCGATACCGCGACGGGTCGCTGACCGGCGACGACATCAGGGAATATCTTGCTAAAGAAGAAGGTACGGCGGCTTCCGGGATGGCCGCCCTGCTCCGGGAGGAATGCCTGACCCAGGTGGACCCGGAGGGAGACAACGGGAAGATCTTTTCACTCCTGCAAACGGCCCTGGCGATAAACACCACTCCGGTCGAGGATCTTATAGCGGATTTTCATGCGGAGGCGCAACGACTGAAGATCGATTCCGGCCGCAAGGCCCTGGCCGTCCTGTACACCCGGGGAATCAACGGCAGCGCCATCGTTCCCAACCCGAGCCTTGACCCGGAATGGCGCCGCGATCTGGAATCGGCGCGGGAACAGTTTCAGGAAAGGCTTCACAGGCTCAAGTAGGGAAACCAGTAGTCCCTGACGGCCTGAAAATTGGCCTCCACCGCCTGCTTGCCTATCACCGGTTCCCCATGACCGGGGAAGAGGAATTCCACGTCCAACTCCGCAAGTCTTTCGATGCTCGCCTTTAGCTGCTCGCCGCTTCCGCCCGGCAGGTCTGTCCGGCCGATCCCCTGATTGAAGATCACGTCCCCGGTAAACAGGGCCTTCGCCGTCGGCCAGTACAGGCAGATGGAAGCCGGGGTGTGGCCGGGGGTCCTGATGACCTGAAATGAAATCGATCCGACGTTCAGTTCTCCTTCCCGTAGAAAGAAATCCGGCTCCGGGATACGGAGATAACCGCCGGCCAGGTCACGGATATAGGTGTACTCCTCATCGTTAATGGCGAAAAGCGTCGGTTTGCCGAACATCCTTACCCCTTCGAGATGGTCGGGGTGGCCGTGGGTGGAGACAACCAGATCCACCGCCGCCAAAGCGACACCAGCTTCGTCCAGCCCCTGCCGGACGTGCCGGAAGAGGTGTTCATGACCCGGATCGATCAAGATACGTTTATCCTTATCGATCAAATAAGCATTACAATTGTTTTCCTGATAGTGCCTCCATATGAAGGCCCGGCAACCATCAAATATCTTCATCAGATCCGTCCCTTCCTGTTTTTTTTGTACCACCGCCACAATCTGTGGCCGGCCGTTGTCCCGCCCCGAAGCAGTCCACCTGTTTGTTTGTTGTCCGCTGTCGGCCGGAGGCTGGTGTTCACATCTTCGCGGCCCCGGGCATTTTAAGACGCTGATTCACATAAAGCGGCGAGAGACGCTGTCCCGCATTCAGATTCTTCAGGACACCAACCGTAGTCCGGTGCCTGCGGGCAATCGCTTCGAGAGAATCCCCTTTCTTCACGATATAGACGGAGGAGGCCTTTTTTGAACGTTTCGGTCGTTTAACGGCCTTTTTTGAGTCCCCTGCATCTCTAACGGCAGGCTCCCGGAGGACAATGACCTTGCCGGCATAAAGGGTATCCTTGGCCTTCATACCATTAAGTTTCAGCAGGGAAGTCATGGTTGTCCCGTATCGGGCGGCGATTGCCTCCAGGGTATCTCCCTTTTTTACCCGGTACTTTACCTGGGCAGTGGTTGATGGCTCCCGTTCGGGAGTCTTCCGCTCCGGTCGTCCCGTCTCTTTCTCTTCGTCCTTCGAAGTCTCCGGTGCGGGAACTTTGATCTTCTTCCCCGCATAAAGGGTGTCTTTAGCTTTCATCCCGTTGATCTTCATCAATACCGGGTAAGTGGTGCCGTGTCGGGCGGCGATGCTGTCGAGGCTGTCTCCTTTGACGACGGTATAGTAGCTGATGGCGTCCCCTCCATCCCCGGCCGGTCTTTTCCCCCGCTCCCCTTGTCCTTCCCCGCGGCCGGGCTTGCCGCCGGCGGGCGAAGGAATGATAATTTTCCGGTTCACATAGAGGGGGTCCCGGGGCTTCATGTTATTGGCTTTCAGGATAAGCAGCGGGGAGACGCGGTATTTCCTCGCGATCCGGTCCACGCTTTCCCCTCTTTTCACCATATGGAAGACGGGGGCGGTCTTCTTGTCGGTCCCCTTCACTGCCTTCCGTACCGGCACCGGTTCTTCTTCGACAGAAGCCGTGATCTTCGCCGCGGTTTTCTTCGGTGATGAAACTGCTTCCCGCCCGGTTGTTTCTGGCTTTGGCGGTTCCGCTTCCCTGGGAGGAACCTCCGCTTGAGACGGCGACGTCTTCCGGACGCTCTCCTCCGCCCGGGGTGTTACTTGAGATTGAGCGGGAGGATCCGGATCCTGCTTGGCAACCACAATCGGCAGGGTCCGCGGCGTCGTCGTCGAGAGAAACTCCACGGCGGATTCGGCGATCGCCGCGGCGACTTCGTTCTGGAACTTGCGGCTTCGGAGTTTCTTTTCCTCGGCGGGATTGGTGATGTAGGCGGTCTCTACAAGTATGGATGGGACCTCCGGAAGCTTGAGGACCATAAACGGGGCCTCCTGAACGGCGGAGAACTTCACCCGGTTTACGGCAGCCATGTTCTTCAGGAGAAGATTCCCGAAGTTTTTCGATGAGTTCATAGTCTGGGTCTGAAACATGTTCAGAATGATGGGATCAGATTCTTCCTTGGCCCCGTCTCCGTTCCCGGCGCCGCCGACGATATCGGCCAGGTTTTCGTTTCTGGCCAGAATTTTCGCCGCTTCATTGCTGGCCCCGCGCAGGGACAGGACATATACGGAACTGCCGCAGGCCTGGCGGCTCCGGGCGGCATCGGCATGGATGCTGAGGAAGAGATCGGCGCCGTATTCCCTGGCGATCTTCAGGCGCTTCTTGAAAGAGACATAATAATCCCCTTCCCGGGTTAGAAAGGCATAGTATCCTTCCCGGGCGTTGAGGTTGTCCCGCACCTTTTTGCTGATTTCCAGGACGATCTTTTTCTCCTGGGTGCCGTGGCGGCCGATCGCCCCCGGATCTTCCCCGCCGTGACCGGGGTCGATGACGATGACCTTGTCCTTGGTGTACTCCTTTACCCGTTCCCGGTCCTCCTGCTCCTTCCTTGCAACCTCCGGCAGGATGATGTCGATCACGATGCGGTCCGGCTTGCCTTCGAATTTTTTAACCCGGAATACCTTGGTTTCGGTATGGGCGGTCAAATGGAGATCGACCAGCACCCGGTTTTCCGTAGGAGCAGAGACGGTTATCTTCTCAAGGCCTGGTTTCCTGATGACGATAGACCGCGGTTTGGTCTTGATGTATTGGGCGTCGTCGATCTCGACGCCGAGGTGCATGTCCTGCTTGACGATGCGATACCGGGCCTCTTCATTCGTATCGATAACGACACGGGTATGATCCGGCGCCGCCCAATGTCTTATGTTCATTACATTAGTCTCGGCGCATCCCGGCGAAGACCATACGGCCACAACCAGTATCGCCCATAAGAACATCAGCCTCCGCCATGGATTTCCCTTTACCGTCAGCATGGTTAGCAACTAACAAATTTCCTCGGCTACTGCAAGGAAAGGTTGCGGGTAGGGAGACACACCGGCGTTTGTCCGTTTGCAACCTTTACTTTACCGTTAAATATTGTTGACAAGCCCGCCGGTAAATGCGATTCCAGCGCGCAGCCGACAAAAAGGAAAAACGAACGGACAATGCCGGATAATCATTTTAAGGAAGCATTATCGAATCCCGCGGTCTTCCCGGTAACTTGGGAACTGGTGCCGGGCCGGGGCGCCAGGGAAGCGGCCCAGGAGAAGGTCATAACCCTCGCCGGCCAGGCGGCCTCCGGGGGAATGATCCATGCCCTGACCCTGACCGACAATCCGGGCGGAACCCCGGCCATGTCCGCCGATTTCATGGGAAGTGAAATCGTCCGCATAGGCATCGAGCCGCTCGTCCATTTCACATGTAAAGACAAGAACCGCAATGCCATCGAAAGCCAGCTTTACGCCCTGGATCGGGCGGGAGTTCGGAATCTTCTTGTGATGAGCGGTGATTATCCGGTTTCGGGCCATCAGGGGAGACCAGCGCCGGTCTTCGATCTGGACCCGGTTCATATCCTCCAGTTGATCTCGGAGATGAACCGGGGGCTGGAGTATCCGGGCAGCAAAGGGGTCATCCGGCACCACCCCTGCGATTTCTTTGCCGGCGCCGTTGTTTCGCCCTTCAAGGCAACCGAGGCGGAGCAGATGGCCCAGTATTACAAACTGAAAAAGAAGATCGCCGCGGGGGCTCAATTCATCGTTACCCAACTGGGATACGACGTGAGGAAGTTTCATGAAGTTTTGCTGTTCATGAAGCAAAACGGCTTCAAAATTCCGCTGTTGGGCAACATCTACATCCTGCCGTACGGCGCCGCCAAAATGATGAACCGCAACGAGCTGCCCGGCTCCGTCGTGACGGACAAGCTCCTCACGGATATCGACCGGGAGCGAAACGATCCTGACAAAGGTTTACAGGCAAGAAACTTGCGCGCCGCCCGGCTGTATGCCATCCTCAAGGGCATGGGTTACAGCGGGGTTCATATCGGCGGGCACAACATCAAATATGACCAGGTGATGGATATCATCCTGCAAGGGGAAGCCCTTGCCTCCCAATGGACCAGTCTTATCAGGCACTTCGATTATCCACTTCCGGATGGCTTTTATTACTATGAGCGCGATCCGGACACGGGCCTCAACCGGGAGAAGCCGGTCGAAAGACGGCACCGGCCCGATGAGTCCGGCGGTGAAGGCGCCTATCTTTTTGCGCGCTTCATCCATCAACTACTGTACGAGCCGGGAAAGAATCTCTACGGCATGATGAAGATACTCTGCAACAAGGTGCAGGGAAGCGGCATGGAAGGTGTTTTTCACCGTCTGGAGCACTTGGTCAAGGTCGCCCTTTTCGACTGCCGCGACTGCGGGGATTGCGCCCTCATCGACGTGGCCTACCTATGCCCCATGTCCCAATGCCCGAAAAACCAGCGCAACGGGTCCTGTGGCGGCAGTTTCCAGGGTTGGTGCGAGGTTTATCCCGGGAAGAGGCGGTGCATTTACGTCCGGGCCTATGACCGCTTGCAGAGGCACGGCGGGGAAGGTCAACTGGAGGAGGACATCACCCCCCCCTGCAACTGGGATCTTTATCAGTCATCATCCTGGATCAATTACTATCTCGGGAAGGATCACGCCTCCAGAAGGCAGGACGCGGAATCAGCAGCACATCAATCCCGTGGTGAGTGAAAAATCTTCTTTGAACAGCCCAAGGTATCCGGACTCCCGAGACAGCATGAGTCGCCGATCAGGCGCACGGCAAAAGAGGTGATTTTATTCATTGAAGATTCTGAAAGAATATAGTAGAAGCTTCCGGCATGGGCGATTAGCTCAGATGGATAGAGTGTCGGCCTCCGAAGCCGAAGGCCCCGGGTTCGAGTCCCGGATCGCCCACCATATGAAATCAAGGGGTTGGCTAAACACGGCTGACCCCTTTTTCTTTTAGACCTTTGAAAAGGGGCTTCACCGCGGATCAGAAATTTTTTTCGCTTCTCAATAGTTAACGTATAAATCTCATTCTTTACGAGGTGTTAAACTCTATCACGAAACGGCGAAGAACATTTGATTCGCTGCTTGCGAACCATTTTTCCGCGGTTACGCAAAGATCTCTCTTTGTCAATGCCGTTTGTTTGCCGCTCCCGGCAATATTTTACTCAAAATATTGTAATTATTCAGTAAACTAACGATCTTTCTATCGAAAAACGTCCTTTGAATTGGCTGAAGGCGTGTGCTCATTTTCCCGGAAGGATGATTGACAAAATCAAGTATTGACCGGTATATTGCGGTCATGAGGGCGATGTTTATTCAAAACCGCTAACGGAAGGATAGACGGGATATGGAGAAAAGAAACCTGGGTAAAAACGGTCCGGCGGTATCGGCACTGGGATTGGGTTGCATGGGCATGTCAGATTTCTATGGTCGCAAGCGCGACGATAAAGAATCCATTGCCACCATCCAGAAAGCGATTGATTTGGGGGTCAATTTTCTGGACACTGCCGACATGTACGGACCATTCATAAACGAGGAACTGGTGGGAAGGGCGATCAAAGGGCGGAGACATGATGTCTTTCTGGCAACAAAATTTGGCATCGTCCGCAATGCAGATCCGGATTACCGCGGTGTAAATGGAAGGCCGGAATATGTAAGATCTGCCTGTGAGGCAAGTCTGCGACGCCTAAATGTGGATGAAATCGATCTTTACTATCAGCATCGCCTTGATCCGGAGACGCCAATAGAAGAGACGGTTGGCGCCATGGCAAGACTCGTCCAAGAGGGCAAAGTTCGTTACCTGGGTCTGTCCGAAGCCGGTCCGCAAACAGTTCGCCGTGCTCACGCCGAAAGCCCGATCACGGCTTTACAGAGCGAGTATTCCCTGTGGACGCGAGATCCGGAAGCAGAGCTATTCCCCTTATGCCGTGACCTTGATATCGGCTTTGTTGCCTACAGCCCCCTGGGAAGAGGATTTCTGACCGGGGGGATCAAAAAATATAGTGATTTGGCTGAAGACGATTACCGTCGAACCACCCCGAGGTTTCAAGGAGACAATTTTCAGAAGAATCTGGAACTGGTAAGCCACATCTCAGAAATGGCGACGGAAAAGGAATGTCGGCCGGGGCAGTTGGCGCTCGCCTGGATACTGGCCCAAAACGAATACATCGTACCGATCTTTGGAACCAAGAGGAGATCCTACCTGGAAGAGAACATTGCCGCCATAGAAATGGATCTGACGGCAGACGATATGAAGCGTATCGAGGAAATTTTCCCGAAGGATGTCGCCGCCGGCGCCCGCTATCCGGAAGCGATGATGAAACTGATCGGCAAAGCGAAATAATTAGAACTAAAGGGCAAAAAATCAAGGGCAGTTATCTTTATTGGAAGTTGAGGAATATGAACGACAGAGGCAGTCTCAAGGAATATGTCCGGGGACATCTAATAGTGGGCGACGGGGCGATGACAAGCTGGCTGCACCAGCAAGGCGTTCCCATCGGTTGGTGCGGAGAGGAATTGAATCTCTCGCGACCGGATCTCATCCGGGAAAGCCACCGGGCATATTACGCCGCCGGCGCCCGCCTCATCGAAACCAACACCTTCGGCGCCAACCGCGACGCCCTGGCGCGCCACGGTCTGGCCGACAGCGTTTACCGCATCAACTGGAAAGCGGCCGGCCTGGCCCGGGAGGCGGTCGGGCCCGACGCCTGGGTAATGGGCAGCATGACCGCCATCAGCGCCGGGCGGGTGCGTCATGAAGTCCTGCCGGGGCACCGGGATATATTCATTGAGCAGGCCGAAGCTTTGCTGGCGGGCGGCGTGGACGGCCTTATCCTGGAGACCTTCCTCGATCTGGCAGAGCTCCTCCTGGCCTTGCAGACCCTGCGGCCCCGCACCAATTTGCCGATCATCGCCCAACTGGCCTGCATGGAGGTGGGAAAGACCCGGGACGGCCATTCCGTCACGGAGGCGTTCCGCCTCCTGACCGATGCCGGGGCCGACGTCATCGGCCTCAACTGCCGTCTTGGTCCCGCCGAGCTGCTGCGCACCATGGAACAGGCTGTCGTCCCCGCGGGCGCGATCCTCTCGGTGTTTCCCAACGCCGGCCGCCTCGGCATCATGGAAGGGGAATTCGGATATACCTCCTCACCAGCTTATTTCGCCGATCGGGCCCGGCAGTTCCACGCCCAGGGCATCCGGATCATCGGAGGCTGCTGCGGCACCACTCCGGATCACATCCGGGCGGTCTCCTCGGTCCTCAAGGATCTGCGGCCCCTGGCACGCATCAATCCGGAAACGCCACCGGAACCGGCGCCGGCGCTCCGTCCCGCCGCTATCTCAAGCGTGGGGACCGGCACCATAACGGACACGGTAAAAGAACGCCCCACGGTGCTCGTGGAATTCGACCCACCTAAAGACCTGGATATCGAGAGATACATGATCGGGGCGGCGTCGCTGCAGGATGCGGGGGCCGACTCCATCACCATGGCCGACAACTCCCTGGCCCAGACGCGGATGAGCAATCTGGCCCTGGGGGCCATCGTCAAGATGCGCCTGGGCATCGATCCCCTTATCCACGTCGCATGCCGGGACCGCAACCTCATCGGCCAGCAGTCTCACCTCATGGGGCTTCACGCCCTGGGTATCCATCAGATCCTTGTCGTTACCGGCGATCCGGCGCGCTTCGGCGATCTTCCCGGCGCCAGTTCCGTCTTCGACGTCTCCTCCTTCGATATGATCCGCATGGTCAAGCAGCTCAACGCCGGCATCTCTTTTTCCGGCCAGCCGCTTCGGGAGCGGGGACGTTTTGTGGTCGGTGCCGCCTTCAATCCCCATGTCGCCAATCTCACCGGCGCCTTCAATCGCCTGGGAAAAAAGATCGAAGTCGGGGCTGATTTCATTCTAACCCAGCCTGTTTACGACGTGAAAACCATCGAGATGATCGCCGAACGGACCCGGCATCTGCCCGTGCCCATATTCATCGGCATCATGCCCATCACCAGCGCCCGCAATGCCCAATTCCTGCACAACGAGGTGCCGGGGATCCGCCTCACCGACGGGGTGCTCAAGCGC
>Ga0116160_1003077_pt1 | contig 14977 bp, 15 predicted proteins | sample AD_JPNAS2_MetaG_FD_89879 | JGI IMG/M metagenome (GOLD analysis project Ga0116160, IMG submission 89879) | Active sludge microbial communities of municipal wastewater-treating anaerobic digesters from Japan - AD_JPNAS2_MetaG | ecosystem: Engineered > Bioreactor > Anaerobic > Digestate | place...
AAGCCAGTCTATGAGTTTCGCAGTATCTGGTATGTTCATATAGTAAAGCAACCGGGGCAATACGCTGTAATGTTGATCTATGGTCTGATATATTAATATTGATTGCACCGCCTTCGCCGCCTATCATCTCAACGTAGCCGATAATTCTGCCGCGTAACAATACGATCTCTTTGCCAACAGCACCTGCATATATGGTGATAGATCGTTTTGATGGCTTTAGTATTTCAGTATAATCACTGCCCCAAAGACTCCAAACCTCTGGCTTTTGAACAGTTACTGATCCATTGTCTATGCCAGATGCAAGATATTTTTGCACTTGTAAGTAGCTGCATGTTGACAATATTATATCATTGCCATCAAGGTCTTCGATGGTAACATAGGCATTATAAGCGCGGGTTCCTTGTGCTTCCATAATAGCCTGGGTGGATTTGCTATAGCATATTACTTCGCAGGGTTGGTAATATTGGGTGTAACCTGACATTAAGGCACCCGTTTTACCAGCCGCGCTTGTCCCACCCTTAAGCATATTATAACTCCCTTACAACGACAAACTCTACATTAACATTATGATACTCGGGATTGCCATGCACGTCTCTTTTTGTATCACTAGTGATATCTAATACGCATATGTATCGCTTATCATCAGTATGGACAACCCACTCATAGTTAGTAGCGTGATATACTATTGACAACAATGTTTTATATTTGTCTGGATGCAGTAAAAACTGTTGCGTTATTGTTGCGCCTTCTACTCTTTTGCGCCACAAGGATATAGCTACGCCACCATCAATGGTTGTTGCTATTTTTTTTGCACGCGGACGATGTGGATATATATTTCCGGGCAGATCAATAGCATAGGTTGTATGTGATAACCCGGATGCGGTTGTAGGTCGTATGCGTATCATTGTTATCTCCTTATCCTACGGCGACTATGGGAATGCCTTCACCCATAGCGTCTGATGCCAGCTGGCGTTTTAGCCACCTTGCAAGTGCCATCATAATATCAGTCTCGCTCAGCCCACTGCCTTCGGTCTTATCGCTATCGCGGATATCAATAACGGCATCCTTGATGGTTTTTTGGTATGCCAATAATTGGTCTTCAAACCAGACAGATCCAGCCTTGCTTGGATCATCACCAGCCTTGGCGGCTTCCTTGGCTGTCTCTTTGGCTGTCTCTTTGGCAATATCCTTAGCCAGCTCTTTCGCAGCTTCTTTGGTGGTTGCTACTGCGCCACCCTTGCCTATATTCTTTATCGCCTGATCTAAGCCACGCAATAATGCATCGCTGTCTTTGCTTTCTTTTTTTGCCTTTTCATCCAAGCGCTTCATTTCATCATCATGGATTTTTTTTGCCTTGTCTTGCCGGCTTTCAAGATTTTTCATATCTGCATTGTGGGCTTTTGTAGCTTCTTTTTCAATATCAGCAATGTTTTTAAGGTCAGCCTGCGCCGCTCTCTCTACTTCTTTGCGTTGCGCTTCCATAGTATCTAATATTTCCTTTTGCGCAGCCGCCTCTTTCTTCTGCCTGGCTTCTATATCTTTTGCGATAGCTTTTTGAGCATCTTCTTCTTTTTTCTGCTTGGCTTCGATCTCTTTGGCAATAGCTTTCTGGGCAGCTTCTTCTTTTTTCTGCTTTTCAGCCAGGCGCTTTTCTTCTTCTTTAAGCGCTTTATCTGCCGCCTTCTTTTCTTCGTCAAGCTTTTTAAGCTTCTCTTTATATGTCTTGGCTTCTTTTTCTGCCTGTTTTTTTAGACCATCAAGCTGTTTTTTGCTTTTATCCTGTTCTGCTTTGCTATTTTCCTTAATAGACTCAAGCTCTTTTTTAAGCGCCTCCTGTCGATCTTTTTCGGCTTGCCTTAAAAGATCTATTTCTGCCTTAATTGCAGTTTCTTGTGCTTTGCGAGCTTCGGGAGTCAAAGATGTATCGCCACTAGTAGCGTCCAATTTAATTTGCAGACCTTTTAATTGTTCAGCGATAGCGGCAACATCAGTTTCGGCTTTTTCGCGTGCAATCTTTTCCAGCTTATCGCGCAGTTCTTTATCCGCATCAGCATTAGCGCGTATAGCGTCTTGTTGCTTGCTTATAAGCTCGTCTTTTTTTTCTTTGTCATTAACCAGGTTTTGTTTAGTAAGATCATAATTTTCACGCTCTTTTTCTTGACGTTCTTTAAGTGCCTCTTTTTCTGCGTCCATCTGTTCGCGGAATTTCTCTTGGCGATCTTTAAGCGCATCTTTTTCCGCGTCCATCTGTTCGCGGAATTTCTCTTGGCGATCTTTAAGCGCATCTTTTTCAGAGTCAAATTGCTCTTTATACTTTTCTTGTCGTTCTTTAAGCGCTTCTTTTTCAGCTTCAAACCTTTCCCGGGTTAATTCCTGGGCTTCTTTTATAGCTTCTTTTCTAGCCGCTAAATCTTCTTTGATTTTTTCATATTCCAGCTTTAGCTTTTCTTTTTCAGCATCCATCTGTTCTTTAGCAATAGCCTGTCGTTCTTTAAGCGCTTCTTTTTCAGCGTCCATCTGTTCTTTAAATAAACGCTGGCGCTCTTTAATAGATTCTTTTTCAAGGTCAAGTTTTTCTTTCTCGGCTCGTTGCTGTTCCTTAGCTAATTCCTTTTGAGCCTTCTCAGCTTCCTTCATACTCTTTTCAGTATCTTTTGCCAAATCCGCAGACATTTTGGCTGTATAAGCTGTTTGCTGGTTAAGTTCAGTTTGTGCTTTTTGTCCAGTGGATAATGCTTCGCCCCAGCTCTTGGAAAAATCAATTTTACTGATACGAGACTTCATTTCATTTTCGTATTGATCAATTGCAGTTACATCAAAGCGCTGTGTTTTTAACGCCTGGGATAACTCAGCATTTATACTTTGTCCAAAATCTGCGGCTTTTTCAATACCTTTTTGGAACGCCTCGGTCATATCGCCTACGCCACGCGCAGCTTTTTTAAAGCCCATTTCCATATCAGTCAATGCCATAGGGTCAAGACCAAAGCTATCAGCAAGCGTAGGATTAGCGCGTGCCCATTCTGCGATCAAACTAATAATTTCGCTAAAACCTTCAATGGTGGTTGATATAATTGCGCCAATGGCTTCTGTTATGAACCCACCGCCTACACGCAAGGTTTCTACGACTGTTGATACAACAAATTCGACAAAAGTTATAATGCCCATCTGGTCAAGGATATTTAATATTTCGTTTGTAACAGTTGCAACAGTTCGCACAATACTAAATAATGATTCACTGACCCCAAGCACAAATACACCGAAATTGTCGCCGGTTACGCTTGTCAGGTTTTTAATATAGTCAAAAACATCGCTAAGCCCAGGGATAACCTTGGCAAAACCAGATACGGCATCAATTACCATCTGCCCAAAAATATCAAAAAATACAGTCAATGGACGTGGGTCAAACCAATCTATAAAGTCACTTACTGCACCTGCCAGCGCCTGTATAGCATCCTGAATAAAACCAGTCTCTGCAATTGAAGATCCTATCGCTAATGCAAATCTTTCTTGCGCCTGCCCCATCAAATCTAAATCATCCGCAAGGTTATAGCCGGCATCGCCATAGCTCTTAGTGGCATCCGTGATCTTGCGCATAACAGTTTCAAGATCGTCGCCCTTCTCTACAGCGATGCCCATAGAGCCCAAAACAGAAGTTCTTCCACTCTGCAGGGCTCTGAATACGGTATCTGCCATACTTTCAAAAGATTCGCCTGTAAGCTCTGTGCGCCTCTTTATAAAAGTAAATGCAGATTCAATTTGTCCCTCTGACAGCCCGGCAGCGATACCCTTGCCAGCAATACCAGCCGCAGCTGGCATACTTAGGGTGCTATTAGTGATATCATCAAGGGTTTTTAGTATAGCCGATCCATCGCGACCAAAACTATCGGCGACATTATTAAATTGACGTCTTATTTCATTATAAGTTCCGCCATCCGCAGCAAGTTCAAGTCCTTTATTAACAGCGCTCCATGCAATTTCACCGGCATCTTTTACAAAGCCAAAGCCCTTAGATACCAGCTCTAAGCCCTGATTTAGTCCAGTTAGTGTTTGGCTATATTCATCGACTGCCTTAAGCACTACATTAATAATTGACATGGGGCGCTCCTATTTACTTTTTCATGGTGCGATGTGCTATTCGTAGTGCCAAATCCAAGGCACCACGCCCAAGAATCTCTGCCACCGACACACCATCTTCGGCGGCAATTGTTACAGCGGCAAAGAGGACTGGGTCGTCCTCCAGCCGCTGTGTCAGTTTTTTACATTGTCTTTAGACAATGCCTGGGTAAACAGATCAGTATTGCTGATTACAGCCGTGTAAAGTTCGAAGTATTTGATGCCATTGGCTTGTGATAAATCTTCTAGTTGTTTGGGGGTAAAGTCCATTAAGCATGCTTTAAACAATTCGACCTGGAAAGCTTCGTTAGTTGTCGCCCTGGTTCTGATGTCATAAATAGTATTAGCTGATGGCACGCGACATTTTACACAGGCATCCCATCCTGGGACATATACATCAACAATCTTTGCTTCGCAGATCTTAATTACATCTGCCGGTGACAATACGCGAGGGTTATTGCTCTTGATTGGCTGATTGCTTACAATCGTTCTATTCTTTTTCATATGTGTTCTCCTGTGATATTTTTAATATAAAGCCAGGGGCTGTTGCCAGCCCCAGGCTTATTTACGTTACTGACCTGACCAGTATGGTCTGTCTTGGATAGAGCCAGAGAGCTGCTGAACAATGAACGAGCCTGGTTCAACAGTGATACCGCCAGCAAACGAGCCGACGAACAAAAAGTAATGTCCAGAAGACAATTCCAGTTTGACGGCTGCATAGCCCTGACGGTTATAGATTGCATCGAGCGCCTTGGCGTCGGTGAACAGCTGGTTGAAAGTGAATGACCAGTTATCGATCTGTGATTCTGATGGGCCACCGGTAAAAGTTACGGCAGAAACAGAGCTTGTGTTAGGCGTAACAGACCATTGCTGAGCATCGCCCACGTTAGCCAATGCAGAGGCTTCCCAGTATTTGCCAGAGAAAAATACTGAACGCGCAACACCGCCAGTATGCAGTTTGGGAAGAGCTTCGGCAATCATAATGGCACCAATAGATGGCAGCATTTTATAGCTGATAGATGCCCATTCGCGGTCATCAAACAGCATTTCGCTTGAGCTTACAGTGCCTGCAGTAGAATCGAGTTCAAGATGAACAACCAAGAGCTCGTCTGCGGCAATAAGTGGCTTTTGACCGGCGCCTGTACCGTAGGTATCAAGTAAACCAGCTTTACCTGTGCCGGCGGTGGTATCTGCGCCTTTGACGGCAGAAACAACGCCGGTGCCAGTATCAGCAACGATTGCTGTCCAGCAAGCCTGAGTTGCAGCTGGGCGAACAATAGCCACATCAGCTTTAGCAACAATGGGAATAGATACGTTAGCTACAAGCATATTACCTGCTGATACTGATACTTCGTTGCTGACGGTAGAGCTTACGTCAGCACCATCAAGAATACCATCAACATAACAAAAGGGGTTAGCTGCTGGGCGGCTATTGATCATTCTGTTGGTGCCGAGGGTATAAACACGATCTACAAGCGTTTCGCCGCTGTAGCTGTAGCTGGCTTGCAGAGTTAACGCCGAAGTTGTTGCAACGCCGTCGTTAAAAGACAAAGATACCTTGGCGCCTTTGCCGGTCATTGGTACACTGGGAACTTGCATAGTTATATCTCCTTAAATATGTTTAGAAATTTGCCAAATACGGCTGGCTATCCAGCCTGGGAAATCCGAAATCACAAGATTAGTTTGTTGCTCGTCATTATATGTTGTATTAGATTGCACCCCACTGGTGGATACAGCCGTTTCAATGGCAGTAAAAACCAAGTCCGAAAGATCTTCCAGCGCTTCGAAACCTTGCAAAATTTTTACAGTACCAACAGTCTTTTCTGGCGCAGGCACCGCTTTTGGTTCAAAGCAAAATACTGCACTTTCCAGATCAAAACTAACAACCTGTACATTATATTCCGCCGGACGACGATAACCTTGTATAGTTAAACCAACCCAGGGTGCATTATTGACCGATGGCGGATTTTTTGGATCAATATGCACATATACTGATATTGATTTGCCCCACATAGCCTGACAATACGACTCCAAAGCCGCATCATTGGCAACCGCAGTAGCAATCCTGGTGAGTTCTTGCGAAAGCTTCATTTTAGTCTCCAACTCTGAGTTTATCTGCCATCATATCATTAAAAGCCTCTTCGAATAGGCGTTCTGGTGGGTATTGTTGTGTTATTGGCACATACAATGGGCGCGGTGTAGCTCTTAATACAGTTGAACGCCTGATTGGAATGCCTATTGCAGCAAAATAACGCCTTGTTGCCTCTGGGTTAGCTCCACCCATTATACCGCCGTCCTGGAAGTTAGACATCTTGGTTTTTACTTTTTCCTGGGCATCATTAAGAACGCCAACAGTAAAGTTATCCTGTTCTATTTTATAGCGGGTTGCTTTGCGTAACCTACCACCGAGTGGATATTGCACAGGTGGTTTAATTGGCGGCTTTTGGCTATAGCCGCGTTTTTTAGGCATTCCCTTGGCGGTCATTGTTTTAAGCGGTCTATTAGCACGCAATAGATGCGCCATAACTACACTTCCGCCAATGCCCAGCCATGATGGATGAGTAGCATGCCCAGTCCAATTCATAGTATTTTGATCATAGGCTTCAAGGATTCTTTTGCGCAAACGAGCTGCGGTAACACGTAATGCTGCCTTATGGATTTTAGCCACTTGCTTTTGAATGTCTGTATTACCACTACGTCCGGACAAAACATCCAAAAAAGTTTGGGCAGCAAATTTTTCAATCATTGTGCCCGCGCCCGCGCCTAGTGATGTTAATATACTGAACATTAACGCATCCCCTGTGGACTAATTCGCATGTCAGCCAAAGCCTGAGCCGTGATAAATACATCATCAATAGCAAATACCAGCTGTATGGTGAATACTTCGCCGGTTGCAAGACCAATCTTGCCGTGTGGCACAACGCTGGCTAAAGAACGCCTATCAATAGATATCGATGCACCCAAACCAGAGTAGTTATCATAGTCCTGAACAAAACTTTGCCTGGCAACAACCACCAATACATTATTAGTAACAGTGCCATCCGGCGCCGTATAGGTCGCCAGCTCACCGAACTCGTCAACATTGGCGAAGGTTGTTGCATCCAAGCTCATTTGTTCTTTAAACGTAACCATTTCTTTCTCCGGTTATGGCGTATAATTGCTCCACTAAGACCTAGTCGCGCTATCTGCAGATCTATCTTCTCCGCCACTTCGCTTGCCGTGTCATAGGGTGGTGGCAAGTAACAGGTCATACAGTCTGCAAATAGCGGATCGTAGGTATCCAGTAGTCCGGGCTTATAGTCCAAGGATTGCATCTACAGTGGTAGAGGCAGAGCTGGAAGCTGCAGCGGCATGTCCAACAATAACGGCGTCAAGAGTAGAGGCAGCAGAAGCAGCTTCTACGCCTGAATCATACACAAGAACAGTGCCCTGTGGAATAACATCAGTGGCGGTTTTTTTAGTAAGGGTATAGCAACCCTTGAGTGATACAGCGCCAGTAGCCAGATTTGCGATATCATTGATTGCGATACCACAGATTTTGCCAATTGCGATAACAGTGCCAGCAGTAATAGTGCTGCCAGTGCTGTTTGTATACATAATAACTTCGCCAGAATTTACCTGATTAATCATCGTTTTCTCCTTTAGAGTTTTTTATAGCCGGGGAGTTACCCCCGGCAGTAAGTTACACTTATGCGCCAGCGTTTTTGAACAAGCCCTGATAGCCTATTGCAGCTGCACCTACATCGAAGTAAGCCACAAAGGTCTGACCAAGGATGTCGCCATCGTTAGCAACAGTATAGATAGTCGGGGTTTCTTTGCCATCCAGGAAAGCAACTTCTACAGTGTCAGCAGTTGCCGGATCAGCAGCAAGATACCAAGCAGTAGTAAGATGCGGAGTAGCAATAGCAACCAGATCACTAAAGGCGTTAGAATTGCCATTAGCGTTAGAGGTCAAGGTGGTATCCTGCATAGAGGCAGTCAGGATATGGGCAGCAACACGGTTTTTGGGTCCTACTAACAGGAAGCGGGGAACAACACCGAGTTTAGATCCGCCAGAAGCGGTCTGTGCCATCATTCTCTGATATCCAACGTCAACGCTGGTTGCAGATACAACAGCTGCAGTAGTGGCAAGGTTATTACCACGGGCAGAGGTATCAAGGAACAGAGCGCTACCGTCAGCCATATTGGCATTGGCAGTAAGAACGCCATAAGCAACAGCGTCAATCATCAATGCAGCGCGGGCGCCGAATTTTTGGAACAAGCGAGAAAACAGGTTAAGGTCATCAGCAAGCAGAGCTCTGCGAGTGATTCTGATCTTGCGGGCAAGAGTTGCCAGCTGGATTGATTCACCCTTGTCGCCAATGATGCCGTGCTGGATTTCTTCGCCTTCGTCAACTTCGAGCATTTCTGGAGCATCGTCCAGATTTACGCGCTTAGCTGATTCGAGGTTCGGTAAAGAGCCTTTGTTAGTCCAGAGCTGGCTGGTTCTGCGTGCCATAGCAAAGCCCTTGGAGATAGCTTTGTTACTGGTTTGTTCCAGGATATTAGAGAAGTCAGAAGTGCCCATCATGCCAGAGCGGATAGCCATTTCAAGAGCTTCGGTATCAGACATGGTGAATACATCAGTTCTGCCCTGTCGGCGCAGACATTCACGGGCAAGAGCTTTAAAGCCCATGCGGCTGAAATCAGAAGCGCCAGCAGCGGGTTTTTCAACACCAACGCCAGAGCGGATCAGAAGCCCGTCAACAGCAGCTGCGCGGAATTTTTCATTGTCAGTTGCACCCATTTCAATCTTGGTTGCAGTGGCAATTGGGGCAGCCTGGCGTTCAGCCAATCTGTCGAGGATAACAGCCTGGGCGCGTTCCAGAGTGGTGTCGCTATTGATCATTTCATTGACCAATTCGGGCAGACTGTGCTTGTTGCAAAGAGCAGTAATAGCTGATACGCGCGTGCGTTCTGCTTCCATGGCAGCTTTGCGAATTGCCTCGGTGTCAACTGGAGGCTGTTCAACGATATTCTTGTTTTCGGTCGGCATAGTTTCGTTCTCCTTATTTGATTCAAATTCAACAGCCTTCTGGCTGGGATTACCTTCTGTTCGTTCGGCAATATTATTTTCAATAATTATATTACCTGCTTCGTCGTCAACGCTAGATTCCGCTGGTGCTTTTCTAACCTTGGCAAATGGATCAGCACCAATCGCGGTGACACTATATTCATGCAAGCTCCATTTAGTAGATAGTTGCATAGGTCCTACATACTTCTTGCCGTTGTGAATATATTCTTTGTCTTTGTCGATCCAGGTGCCCACAGGTGTATAACCGACGGAACCACTGTCTACATGTCCGTCGCGAATTTTTTCAAATGCATCGACAGCTTCCGGGCTTCTTGCAAAATAAAGACGCCCAATAACTTCGTCATTTTCAACGCGTATCTCGCGAACAGAGCCAAGAGTATTTTTAATAGTGCTACGATTATGGCTGTCTTGGAGCGGCACTTGTTTATTAGCAGGTATTTCTACACCTTTGGCGACCAATACTTCTGTAATAACATCCCACTTCTCCCAAGACCAGACCTGGGCTGGCGTTTCCGTTGCCAGTACAAATTCTACACTGCGGTCATCTTCGCGCAATGTCTTTGGCTTGAAAGTTGCCGCACGGGTTACAATGCCCTGCGGAATACCTTCAGGCGCTTTGCGTTCATTCGGCATTTTCAGCACCTCCGTTTAAATTTTCATTATTAATAGAATCAGATTCTGTATCTGGTTCAGCTACCAAGGACGATGTTAAACCTGCCGCTTTGAATAATTCTGTTTCATACTTGCGTGTTGCAACAACTTCTTCGATATCGCGACCGGCTGTTTCACAAAGATCAGTAAGGGTATTAATGCCCATATCGACTTCTTCCTTGCCAGCTTTAGCATCCTTAAGCGGATCAACCCATTCAGTTTTCGGTCTTGACCAGCTGACACGTAAGTATTTTTGTGGGTTTTCTTCGTATCTGGGAAGAATTAAAGGCTTCGGGCTCCCAAAATCCATTTCATGTTCGATGAACCAGCGATAAATACGGCTATAGAAGCGCTCCACGAAGATTGCAAATGTATAGCGCATCATGGCACGTTCGAATAGTAACATCTGACGGGAGCTAGAGAAGTTAGACTGGCTACCATCATTACTAACTGATTCATAGGACATGCCGGCGCCTACTGATGCAGCGCGAAGTTCGGTTCTGACGAAGGGTTCATACTGTGTGCCAGGATTTTCAGGCTTAACAGTATTGATCTTTTCGCCCTTACGTAAATAATGCACGCCACCCGGAGTTATATACTGATACTGATTGCCGCCATCATCTGTTTCTTCGTTTTCATCGCCAAAGAATGCACCGGGATCATCAGACTCGACAAAAACACCGAATCCAAGAGCAGTGCGGGCAAGCTTCATCGTATCCGCGCGATACATGCCTACATTGTAAAAATTCATGGCACCAGAGGCGAGTCGGGAGATACCGCCAATGTCAGATGCACGGTTACGATCATATAGATCTATTATGTCGGCAGCGGGCACAAACACAGATTCAGTTTGTTGTTCAGCTGGGTGACGTGGCTTTAGCCAATAACCAACGACCTTATTATATTTGTCAAGCTGTCTACCATTAACAATCCTTAATTCTGGTGTATCTGTATCCTTGTCACGGTCAAGATGATCTAATTCAATAGGTTCAATAGCAAGTTTCTTCTTTTTATTTTCGCCGGGAATATAAATCTTGCGGAACAAGATGCCGCCATCGATAAAAAAGTGATTGCCGGCAAGGCGCTGCAGCTGATAAATAGAATCGCCATTAGCGCCAGCTTCGGGTGCCCAATTTTCCCAGCGTTGTAGTATATCACTATTCTTTTCAACGTCAAAATCATACATGCTAGCTGGATTTTCTTTCAAAATTTTGGGGCGGGGCCAACTACCTTCGCCAACCAACCCAGCAACAAAACGTCGTTTCATGCCGACTACATGGCTATTATTACGATCCAATTCACGGGTCATATTAGTAACAGTTTGCCAAGACTGCACTATTTCCTGTGCGCCAGTTGATTGCGCCGGCTTATAATTCTTGTATGACTTATCACGGTCAGCGGCAGTATAAGCACGCAAAAGCATATGCTCCTGGTAATACTTTTTAGCATAACCGGGAGCAACAAGAGCAAGAGATTTAGCTATAATTCGGGCTATTGTATCATACATGCTTATGCTCCAAATGTGGGGGCTTTTACAAAACGCTTATAAGAGCGATCATAAGCTGCTTCCAAGGTTTTGATTTCATCCATGATGGTTTTAAGGTCGGCACGGGTTAACGCACGACCATTGATAGAATAAGATTGCGCGCCACCTAGAATGGCATCACGAGCTGCTCGAAACAGCACGAGTTCGGCTTCTATTTCGCTTCGGCTTTTCATCTTTTTTCTCCTCGCTCTCGGTTATATTATGCTTGATGTTTTTCTTTTTGTCCTGTTTTGCTGGTGTTTTAACAGGCTTGGACGGTGGTGCTTTAACAGGCTCTGGAGGCTGCGCTGCTTCGCCTATCGCTCTAAATGTCGATAAACACTGGCTACAGCACATATATCTTACTTCTTTTACAGTGCATGTGACTGTTGTAGGGGCTGGAGGCAACCCAAGTTCCCGGCAAACCGGACAAATCGTTTCACCCTTCTCGTATTTGACAACATTACCCTGTGCAGCAACTATCATACGGGCAAATGTTAGTACATTCATAGTGTAACCACCTGATCGCCAACTATGATCTGCTCGTTACCTACTACGACTTCTTTTTCATGCTCTCTATTGTGGCATTCTTTACATAGCACTTCTAAATACTTTGGGTCGCACAGCAAAAATTCAAAGACAGTATCAATAATGACATCCCAATTAGAAATTCCATCTAGGTGGTGCACTTCTACCGCGAACTCTTTGCCTTTTGCCTTGGATGCCTTACGATGACAACACTGACAGGTATTATTTTCACGCTTTAAAGCGCTCGCGCGTTCTCTGCTGCGTAACCATAGCTGTCGCAAAGCCTGTCTGACTCTAGATCTTGGCGTTGATGCCAGTTTTTTGCCCATATTTACTCCTTACTCGATCCCAGTTGTGTAGGGATTCTCGTGATAAATTGGTAGCCTTTTCTTCTTCTTCGGCACTGGATTAGTTGGCGGCGTCGGTGGCGCGTCAGGTGTATCCGGCTTTTTATCTTCCGCCGTGGCAAATTTAAGCCCTAACATCTCTGCCGTTGTCAGATTCATAACTTCGCAGTCAAAACTCTCGTTGCGTCTTGATGACGGACAAACCCAAATTCCTTTGCTATTGCGATACTCCGCGCACATATGATCTAAATAATCCTGATCTGGGTCAGCATGTAAACGATAAGAGCCTGGTTCGTCAAAATTCAACGCCAGCTTGCCAGCTAAGAAGTCTTTGTAATAGGTTGTATTGATACGCACAAGCTTAACGCCGCCGGGAATTGGATTGCCATTAGCAAGCTTATCGATTTTACTGATTTCCCAAGGACGGCGCATAATTCGTTCACCTTTGCTGGGTCTTAAGCGTAAACTTGAGTATTTGCGGCAAAATTCGTATACTTCTGCCGTCCTATGACCACCGGAATCGATCAACCCAGCGGTAATTCTGAACTGTTTTGTGCCAGATACAGAGGTAAAACGTGACCGCATAAGATTATAAATGTCTTCGAAGTCATCCAATTTACCATGTTTTACTAGCCATGACTGTAGGTTATCACGTCCCCAGGCGCGTATCACGTATTCAAAGTACAAATCCTGCGTGTCTATGCCTATCGTTAGCCCAACAGCTTCGTCCGGCACTATACCTTCCGGACGATCATCACACAACGCTTGCAACTGTTCGATGTCACGACGCGCATTTTCCGTCGGATCCCACGGTTCTGCCAGAGAACTGTTAATAAAGTTATGTAATTGCCCAAAATTGCCCATTTTTGCCAGTTTTTGCGCTTTAACGAACTTTACCGCTAATTCACCCCATCGAGTAACCGGGGAATAGAATTCAGGCAGTAAATAAGATCTATGCTCTTCGTCGGCTTCTGGATTTTGCGCAACCCATCGTCCGTTTAACATCATTTGTGGCTTATGACGTTCTTCTATTTTGCCAGCGCAATGCGGACATTCAAAGTGGGCAGTTTGCTTTGGGTTATCAGAATCAAACTTAAAACATTTCATACAAAAGTTAAATTCTGCACCGCAAATAGGGCAAGGCATCATATATAAACGCATATCACCTTCGTTGTATAACTGCCAGATGACACCGGATGGCACAGTTGGGGTGCTGGTATCCATTTTTAGGTGATTTTTATAGAACTTGGTTCGTTCATATGCCAGCGATACCAGGTCAGCTTCTGCCTTCTCTTCTTTGTATTGTTCGTATTTGTCAGTCTCGTCGAGCACTACTACCTTGCATGATTCGGCAGAAAGCTGGTTGGCATTAGCACCTCTGACAAAAATGACCATGTTTTTGAGTTTAATCATGACTTTTTGATAGTCATTCTTGTCGCCGGTCTTTTGTTGCGCTAGCGCTGGGTTTTCATCTATTACTAACATGATTTTATTTTCTGCCAGCGATTTAGCCGCCTGTAAAGATGGACGCACTAACAAAACATTGCCTGGGTCATTGGCGATACAATAAAAAATAGCTATTAAAGCTGTAGTTGTCTTGGATGATTGGGCTGACCAGCACAATGTAATGTGGCGCACCTTTGGATCTGCTACTGCCTCTAACACTTCTCTGACGTATGGAGTAGATGTGGTTCTATAGTTCCCAGGGAGAGGGGAGACGCGACTCGTAAATTCTAAATTCTCTTCTGCCCATCGCCATGGATTTAGTTTTGCAGGTATTTGCCAGGACTTTACCCAAGAATCACTTAAAGTTTGCAAGCTTGCTAATTGCATCGCGTATCTCCTGGTCTAGTCTTGTCTGGATTTCATGCCACGGCAGATTCTCCAGCGATGGGGCTAATTTGGCTGGCATATTTAACAGGACGGTTTTAACCTGTTCGATCATGGGTTCTAGCCAGTCTTGCACTGATTTTTTTGTTACTAGCACACGTCTACGCTCTAAAACCTTGGTAAAATCCATCTCGCACTTACGCAAAACGTCCAAAGTCTTTTGCCAGGCATCCAAACTATTCACAGATATAATCCCAGTCTTTGCCGTCACTTCCTCGTACATCTGGTATGCCTTAAGTTCTGCGTTGCGGGCACGTTCCAAGGCTTTTTCAATACCAGTCTCCGGTAATGACCCATCATTTTTTATTATTTTTTTACTAACAATAGAATCTGACGATTGTTTATGCGGACGACCACGCGTTTTCGCGTCTGCCGGAGTTGGGGACGGCGGAATAACAGCGCCACCTGCTGCTGCATCTGGGTCAGTGCCCATAAGATATGCTTGTGCAATCTGCCTGATAGGCGTTTTATCTGCGCTCTTAGATTTTTGCGGGCGCGATACAATAGCTTGACATAATTCTTTAGCATTGTAGCCACCCTTCTCCTCGTTCCAGACTAGACCGCCGGCATCCACATAAAAAACAATGGATGACTTCTTGATCTTTAGGTTGCGCATAATATCTTGCCGCGACCAATATACATCGTCAGTCAAACCTGCCATATTTACCTCCCATATTTGCTTGCCCTATTTTTATTTTACTGCCATATTATTTTTAATTGCAACAAAAAATGTGTGAAAAACACACATTTTGGCAGAATGTGTGAAAATCGCACATAATTTTAGTGTATCACAAAGCCGGTAGATGTCAAATGTGTGAAAAGCGCACACGAAGTGGGGCCTGCCGCACC
>Ga0116160_1003082_pt1 | contig 14955 bp, 17 predicted proteins | sample AD_JPNAS2_MetaG_FD_89879 | JGI IMG/M metagenome (GOLD analysis project Ga0116160, IMG submission 89879) | Active sludge microbial communities of municipal wastewater-treating anaerobic digesters from Japan - AD_JPNAS2_MetaG | ecosystem: Engineered > Bioreactor > Anaerobic > Digestate | place...
CATAAAGGTTCCTGCGGGTACAGTACTTAAGGATGCTGAGACCGGAGCTCTTCTAGGAGATCTGAAAAATCCGGGGGACAACGTGACTGCTGCCAAAGGAGGAAATGGAGGGAAAGGGAATCAGCATTATGCCACACCGACAAGGCAGGCACCAAGGTTTGCACAGCCCGGGAAAAAAGGCACGGAAAGATGGGTCGATATGGAGCTTAAGCTCCTGGCTGACGTGGGACTTGTAGGTTTCCCCAATGTAGGAAAGTCGACATTACTATCCATTATAACATCCGCAAAACCTAAAATTGCTGATTATCATTTTACTACTCTCACCCCTAATTTAGGAGTGGCCGATCTGGGAAACGGAAGAAGCTTTGTAATTGCAGACATCCCCGGGCTTATTGAAGGTGCTCACAGCGGGACCGGATTAGGGCATGATTTTTTAAGACATATTGAAAGAACGAAGATACTGATACATCTTCTGGACGCCTCGGGATTTGAAGGAAGAGATCCCCTTGAGGACTTTAACAAAATCAATGAGGAGCTTTCACTTTATAGTGAGAAGCTCTCAAATAAGCCTCAGATTATTGCCTGCAACAAAATGGATATCCCCGAAGCTAAGGAAAACTACAGCAGATTGGCTGAGGAGCTGGGCAGTAAGGGCTATGATGTATTACCGATTTCTGCGGCAACCGGAGAGGGGATAAAGCCGCTTATGGATAAAGTCAGCAGCTTGCTTGAAAAAGCAAAAGATGTTGAGGAACCGGTTGAAGAAATCGCTGATCTGGTGTATCATAATAATACTACCCATAAGTTGTTTACAATAAGAAAGGAAAACGGGGCATTTATTGTGGAAGGGGAGCTGGTTGAGCAGCTGCTTTCATCAGTTAACCTGAACGATAGCGACTCTGTAAAGTACTTTCAAAAGATACTTAGAAAGAAGGGTATCATAGATGAATTAATACAATTGGGCGTTACAGATGGTGATACGGTTAAAATGCAAGATTGGGAATTTGAATATTTCGAATAATGAACTGGAGGTCAATTATAGGAAATGGACTGCATGCATTGTGAAAATTGTAAGCAGAATACCGCGACATATTTTTGTCTGGCAAAGAACGAAATAATAATTAACGAGAGCTATGTAATCAGTGCTGAAAAGAGTAGAAAGGGCTGGAAGAAGGGCGATCCTGAGTATGAAACCCATCGAAGAAAACTGAAAAAGGAAATTGAGGTATAAATGGTGGCAGACATAGTCTGTCTTTTAAGTGCGGGGGGTGTTTTTGTGAAAAGAAAAGTAGCCGCAATAATCAGTATTTTGCTTGTAATAGCCTTTCTTATGACAATTATTGCTCCTTTTTTAAAATAAATGAAAAAATAGATAAAATAGACAAATAGATAAAATAGACGTTGACATCTTGATGCAGTGTGTTATAATTTTAGAAACAAATAAATTCGGGACATTATCGATACGGAGATTTGTGTAATGGATAATTTGTTAGGGAAGAGAACGAGCGGAATATATTACTTTAACTTTAGCTGGGGCTATTATTTTAGCGTTGGCTATTTCGCATGCAAAAAAGAATACGTTCATTTTCCTAATGAGTTAAGAATTTAATGCACTTTATATGTAAACCCATGTATTTATGAATAAACAACTACTGTAAATAAGGCTCATTAGGGCCTTATTTTTCTTTATTCAGGGTTTATATGACTTCATCTCGAAATATAGGAAGGCACAAGTAAAATAAAAGGAGGATAATAATGGTGGTAGTAATTAGAGCAGATGCCCCAAGGCAGGAAGTTGAAAAGATAAAGGAACGGCTGGAGACGGCAGATTGCAAGGTGAGCTTAATGGAGGGCAAAGACTATTGTGTACTTGGTGTTATAGGAGACACATCCGGTATAGACGTGAATGAGGTTGCAGCCAATGAATATGTGGAAAAGGTCATGAGGGTTCAGCAAAGCTATAAGCTTGCAAGCAGAATGTTCCATATGAATGATACTGTGATAAGGGTAAGGGATAAGGTCATCGGGGGACAAGAACTGGCTGTAATAGCAGGTCCCTGTTCCGTAGAGAATGAAGCCCAGATATTGGAACTGGCGAAAAAAGTGAAGGAATGCGGGGCAGGATTTTTAAGGGGAGGAGCATTTAAGGCTAGGACTTCTCCGTATAGCTTTCAAGGCATGAAGCTTGAAGGGCTTGAGCTTCTTAAGCATGCCAGGGAGGAAACCGGGCTTCCGATTGTCACAGAGATAATGTCGACTGATATGATTGAGAAATTTGAGGAAGATGTGGATATAATACAGGTAGGCGCAAGAAACATGCAGAACTTCGAGCTTTTGAAGGAGCTTGGAAAGGTCACAAAACCAATACTTTTAAAGCGGGGGTTGTCTGCGACGATAGAAGAACTGCTTATGTCGGCGGAATATATCATGTCCGAAGGGAACAGCAATGTAATACTTTGTGAAAGAGGAATAAGAACCTTTGAAACCTATACAAGAAATACCCTGGATCTTAGTGCTGTTCTTGCAATCAAAAAACTCAGTCACTTGCCTGTTATTGTTGATCCAAGCCATGCATCAGGCTTGTGGTGGATGGTCGAACCCCTGGCAATGGCATCTGTAGCGGTGGGTGCAGATGGAATTATGGTAGAAGTCCACAATGACCCGGAAAATGCCAAGTGCGACGGACAGCAGTCTATTAAGCCCGAAAGATTCAAGACACTGATGGAGGATGTAACTGCTATGGCAAGGTCACTTAGGAGGATTATGTAAAGAACGGATTAAATGATTAATATTTTATCGCATATATCATTTGGGGGGAGTTTGAATTGGAGGAAAGTGACTTTAGAAAGAATATAGCAATTGCAGGCCTGGGGTTGATAGGCGGTTCCTTTGCAATGGCATTGAGACAGCTTGGGGCAGGAAGAATATTCGGAATTGATACGGACAAGGAAGTGTTGAAGAAAGCGGCAGACCGCAGAGTAATAGACGGAGGCTTTTCTGATGCCAAAGAAATATTAGGCAGATCCGATATGGTTATAATAGCTCTTTACCCAAAGGATGCAATCGAATTTATTAAAAATAATTCAAGATATTTTAAGCCTGGAGCGTTAATTACCGATACCTGCGGAATAAAACAGCCTATAATCGATGCTGCAAAAAGAAATTTGCCGGAAAATGTTGAGTTTATAGGCGGGCACCCAATGGCAGGCAATGAATTCAAAGGCTTTGACGTTGCATCAAAGGAACTTTTTTTAAATACTAATTATATTATTACGCCTCATGAAAAAAACAGCGAAAAGGGTATAAATACTGTGGAGAAGATAGCTGCCGCAATAGGCTGCAAATGTGTGACCAGGATAGAAGCAGAGGTCCACGATCGTATTATATCCTTTACCAGCCAGCTCCCGCATGTAGTTGCCATATCATTTGCCAATCTCGCGACGGAGGTATCGGGTATGAATGCTTTTACCGGGCGCAGCTTCACGGATATAATCAGAGTGGCGGCATTGAATAAGGAGCTTTGGAGCCAAATATTCATGATGAATAAAATGAATATTATTGATAGAATTGAAGATATGGAGAAAGTGTTGCAGAAACTGAAAAATGCAATAAATGAGCAGAACGAAGGCGGCCTGAAAATACTGTTTAGCAATGCGGAAAAAGGCAAGAGGGAGATAGGATAGATGGGAACTCTTGAAATTTTTATAAAAAACAAAGATGTGAAATATAAAATCCGGATAGAAAAAGGTGCCCAGAAAGAGCTTTATGAATATGTTGCAGAGAGATACGGGGGCAAGAAGGCCGCCGTAATTACCGATAATAATGTAAATAAGCTTTACGGAGCTTCATTATATAAAGGGTTAATCGAGTCAGGAGTGAAATGCAGGATTATATCGATTATCCCAGGTGAAAAAAGCAAAACATTGGGGGTTCTTGCCGATATATATAAGGAGCTTACCGATTTCAATATAAACAAGGGAGATATTATCATTGCTTTCGGCGGAGGAGTAGTAGGGGATCTGGCGGGCTTTGCGGCGTCTACATATTTACGGGGTGTTCCATATATTCAGCTTCCGACAACTTTGCTTGCACAGGTAGACAGCAGCATCGGCGGCAAAACTGCAGTTGACCTGCCAATGGGCAAGAACCTGGTGGGCAGCTTTTATCATCCTGAAATTGTATTTATTGATACTTTATATATTAATACACTTGAAGAAAGGTATCTGAGGGACGGAATGGCTGAGGTTATCAAGTACGGATGCATAAAGAATAAAAGGCTTTTCGACAGGCTTATGAATTACAGGAACCTTAAGCAATGCGTCAGCGATATGGATGAGCTGGTGTACTCCTGCTGTTCAATAAAGAAAGCCGTTGTAGAAGCTGATGAAAGGGATACGGGGGAAAGGCTGATTCTCAATTTTGGACATACCTTAGGGCATGCAGTGGAGCAATATTACAACTATGAGAAATATACCCACGGAGAGGCTGTTGCAATGGGCATATCGGAAATTACAAAAAGAAGCGAGTTACTGGGACTGACGGAAAAGGGTTCTTCTGCAGCTATAACAGAGGCCTTGGAGAAATATGGCCTACCTTTCCGGATTCCTGCTGCAGATAAAAAAGAACTGGCTAAGGCAATCAGTCTGGATAAAAAATTCAAAGGGAACAGTATCGGCATCGTTTTACTGAGCAGGCTGGGGGCTGCATTTGTAAAAGAAATAAAGGGAGAAGAAGTAGAAGACTTCATATGGGGGGAGGTGCCTGAATGAAGGAAGTGACCATATTTCCGGGCAGCCTTGCCGGCAGAATTTGCGTACCTGCCTCAAAAAGCATGGGGCATAGGACGGTAATATGCGCCGGGCTTTCAGAAGGGATAAGTACTATTAATAATGTAGGTGCATCCCAGGATATTGAAGCGACATGCGAAGCTATGGAAAATTTCGGAGTGTCCTTCGAAAAAAGAGAATCTTCGCTTAAAATAATGGGGAGTACTGCCTTAAAACTTAAAAATCCCGGAATAAACTGTTATGAATCGGGTTCCACCTTAAGATTTATTATACCGATTGCAGCTTTGACGGATGAGCCCGCCGCTTTTTATGGGAAAGGGAGGCTGATTGAGAGAACTCTTGTGCCGTATTACAATATTTTTGAGGAGCAGGGTATTAAATACGACACTGATGACGGAAAGCTGCCTCTGCATATTAACGGCAAATTGGCTCCGGGAGATTTTAAGATTGCGGGAAATGTAAGCTCCCAGTTCATAAGCGGCTTGATGTTCGCCCTGCCTCTTCTGAACGGGGACTCCAGCATATCGGTCACTGGCGAATTAGAGTCAAAACCTTATGTAGATATGACAATAAAGGTTTTGGATGACTTTTCAATACATATAGAAAACTGCGGCTACAGAACTTTTAAAATAAGCGGGGGGCAGAAATATAGGGCGACGGAGTATACCCTCCCGGGAGATTTTTCTCAGGCCGCTTTTTGGCTGACTGCCGGGACTTTAGGGTCAGATGTGGAATGCAGCGGCCTTGATATGAATTCCATTCAGGGTGACAAATCAATAATAGACATTATTGGGGAAATGGGCGGCAGAATAGTTGCAGATAAGGATATTTTCAGGGCAATCCCGGCCGATACTAAGGGAATAGCAATTGATGCTTCCCAGTGCCCGGATTTGGTTCCGATATTGGCGGTATTGGGAGCGTTAAGCCGGGGGAGAACCGTAATAGCAAAGGCCGGACGTCTTCGCCTCAAGGAATCCGACAGGTTGAAAGCCGTCAGCAGTGAGTTGAACAAGATAGGAGCCTGTATAAAGGAAATGCGGGATGGTCTTGTCATAGACGGAAGGGAAACCCTCAAAGGGGGCAAAGCAGAAAGCTGGAATGACCATAGAATTGCGATGGCATTGGCTATTGCAGCCACAAGGTGCGAAAAACCGGTAACAATAAGCAATGCTGATTGCGTTAAAAAATCCTATCCGGATTTCTGGGAACATTATAAAGCATTGGGGGGAAAAATCGATGAGCGGAATATGGGGTAACAAAATTAAAATATCGATATTCGGGGAATCCCATGGGAGAGCGGTAGGAATAAACATAGACGGCTTAAAGGCTGGAATTCTCCTTGACATTGATTACATAAAAAATGAAATGCGAAGGAGGGCACCGGGAGATAATGAATTTTCCACACCCCGCAAAGAAAAGGACGAATTTGTGATATTGAGCGGTTTTTTTGAAGGCAGAACTACGGGCGCTCCTCTATGTGCAATTATATATAATGACGATAAAAAAACTGAAGATTATGAAAAACTCAAGAATACAATGAGGCCTTCACACGCCGATTACACAGGATATGTGAAATACAACGGATTCAACGACTATAGGGGCGGAGGCCATTTTTCAGGAAGGCTTACTGCACCGTTGGTTTTTGCAGGCGCAATATGCAAACAGATTCTGAAAGCCATGGGAATAACTATAGTCAGTCACATAATCAGCATAGGGGAAAAGAAGGACAAACCCTTCGACTCCGTTAATATTGAGGAAGATGTACTAAAAATAATGGAAAATAAAGATTTTCCGGTATTGGATCAACAGAGCGGATTTCTCATGAAAGAGGTTATTGCCGGGGCAAAGGGACAAAAGGATTCGGTTGGCGGTGTTGTAGAAACTGCAGTTCTAGGCATAGGGCCGGGAATCGGAGAACCTTTTTTTGATTCGGTAGAGAGCATCTTAGCCCATCTTATTTTCTCAATTCCGGGAGTAAAGGGACTGGAGTTTGGTGCAGGCTTTGATATATCAAGGATGCATGGTTCAAAGGCAAATGATGAATATTATTTGGACAATGGTCTGGTTAGAACATACAGCAATAATAACGGGGGAATACTGGGAGGGATAACTGACGGAATGCCGATAATATTCCGGACTGCCTTTAAGCCGACGCCTTCAATCGGGAGACCGCAGAGAACAATAGATATCGAGACAAGGAAAAATGTTGAAATAGAAATACGGGGAAGACATGATCCTTGCATTGTGCCAAGGGCAGTACCTGTAGTAGAGGCTGTTACAGCTATTGCTCTTCTTGAACTTATTACCCGGAGTGAGTCGAAATGCATTTAGAGGGGGCGTATCAATATTGAACGAAATTGATCACTTAAGACAAAAGATAAATGAAATTGATGAAGAGCTTGTAAGTCTTTTTATTGAGAGAATGGCAGCTGCCATTAAGATAGGGGAGTACAAGGCCGGGAAAAATCTGAAAATACATGACCCTGCAAGAGAAATGGAGATAGTAAGAAAATTTTCCGGCAGGATTGAAGTTGATTTTGATATGAAATATGTGGAGCAGTTCTTGGAAAACCTTATGTTCTTAAGCAGAAGACTGCAGAAGGATGTAATAAGCAGAATACAGACGCCTTCGAAATTTGAAGGGTCCGGCCCGGTTACGGCAATAGGTTATCAAGGGGAACCGGGCTGCTATAGTGACCAGGTGGGGCTTGAATATTTCGGAGAAGGGATATTTCGCTTGGGCTGCCGAAGCTTCAGGGATGTTTTTGAAGCACTTGGAAAAGGGGAGATACAATACGGCATACTACCGATAGAAAATTCTACTTCCGGAAGTATCAATGAAGTTTACGATTTACTCAGGGAGTATGATTTTCAAATTGTGGGTGAAAAATACCTTAAGGTGGAGCATAACCTCTTAGGAATTGAAGGCGCAGAGCTTTCCGACATAAAAGAGGTATACAGCCATCAACAGGGTCTTATACAGTGCAGGAACTATCTTTCAGGACACCCTGAATGGAAACAGAAGCCATATTATGATACTGCAGGAAGTGCAGAGTATATTGCAAAAGAAGGTTTAAAATCAAAAGCATGTATTGCAGGTAAAAATGCAGCATCCCTGTATGGCCTTAGAATAATCAGTGAAAACATTCAGGATAATACGAACAACAGCACCAGATTTGTTATTATTGGCAAAAAAGGACTTGATAATGAAGAATCGGATAAAGTCAGTATTGTAATAAGTGTATCTCATAAGCCGGGAACCCTCTACGGGATATTAAAGTATTTTGCAGAGGCCAGCTGCAATTTGATGAAGCTTGAGTCCAGGCCCTTGGAAGGAAAGGCCTGGGAATATTTTTTCTATGTAGATTTCAGTGGAAATTTAAATGAAGAAACTACCAAAAATGTTTTGAAGGTTGTAGAAAAAGAATGCTTATATTTCAGATTGCTGGGCAATTACAAAAGTGAAGCCGGTTGCAGATAATGGCGTATAAGGGAGATAAGAATGAATATCAGAGATAAGAATATAGTATTGATAGGAATGCCCGGCTGCGGAAAAACATCATTAGGAATGCTGCTTGCACAAATGCTTGGGAGAAAATTGACAGATATCGACCTATGTATTGAAGAGCAAGCGGGATGCACTATCAGTGACATTTTTCAGGAAGGGGAAGAGGTGTTCCGCAATCTGGAAACCGAAGCCGTACTTGCTTTGGAGGAAGAAAAGGCTTTAATAATTGCAACCGGAGGCGGGGTGGTAAAGAGGGCCTCGAATATGGAAAGCCTGAAAAAGAATGGAATAATAGTATATATAGACAGAAGTATAAAGGACATCGCCGCAGACATTGATATAGGCAAAAGGCCGCTGCTGGGAAACAGATCAGACCGTTTGATGCAGCTATATTCCGAAAGGCATGAATTATACAAGAAGTATAGCGACTTTATTGTCAAAAATGAAGGGGAAATCGGGGAAACAGCAAAAAAAATAATAAACATATTGTACGGAGGATAATTAGGAACTATCAAATCATTGCATATTATTGTATAATAGAAATAATTCATCAAAAATACAGGGGTATTTGTATGAACAGGGATAGAGAAGGCAATAAGAAGATCAGAATAGGGATTATGGGCGGTACCTTTGACCCGATACATTACGGACATCTTGTTGCGGCCGAGGCGGCAAGGGTGGAATTCTGCCTGGAAAAGGTGGTTTTTATGCCTGTGGGGAGGCCTCCCCATAAGCAGCAGCAGAATATTACAGAACCGGAGCACAGATACCATATGACAGTTCTTGCCACCTCTTCCAATTCCGGCTTTGAGGTATCCAGACTGGAAATAGATAAGGAAGGACTTACTCATACTTTTGATACAATAATAGACTTAAAAAGGATTTATGGTGAAGGTACGGATATATATTTCATTACGGGAGCCGATGCAGTGCTGGAGCTGCCGACCTGGCACAGGGTGAAGGAGCTGATGGCTCTCTGCAAATTTATTGCCGTGGCAAGACCCGGATTTGATGATCTGCATCTGGAACAAAAAATGGCGGAAATCTCGTCTAAGTATAATGCCGATATAATATGTATTGAAATTCCGTTACTTGCAATATCGTCTACGGATATAAGAAACAGGATTAAAAATGGAAGACCGATAAAGTATCTGCTTCCCGAGGCGGTGGAGATGTATATTAAAGAAAAAGGGCTGTACAGGGAGTGGTGAATTACTTGCTGGATATGAACCTGATAATGGAATACCTTAAAAACAATATTTCACCTAAGAGATATATTCATTCTATTAATGCAAGTATTACGGCAAAAAAACTCGCAGAATTCCATGAATGTGATGCCGGGAAGGCTGAGATTGCCGGTTTGGTCCATGACTGCGCAAGGGATATGGATATATCGCTTCAGTTGGATTGCCTTGTCAAAGAGGGAATAGTTGCGGACGATTTGACTTTGACCGCAAAAGAACTGCTTCACGGCCCTGCCGCAGTACATATATGCAGAAGAGTTTTCGGCATCGAGGATGAAGAAATACTAATGGCTGTAAGGTATCATACTACGGGCAGGCAGGGTATGTCTCTTCTCGAAAAGATTATATATCTGGCGGATTTCATTGAACCGGGAAGAAGCTTTGAAGGAATTAAGGAGCTTAGATGTTTGGCTTTTGATAATTTGGACAAGGCGTTGTTACTGGCATTTAACTCGGCAATAAAGTATATTATTTCGAAAAATGGGCTTATACATGCTGATACCATACAGTCAAGGAATTATGTACTTGGAGATCTGAAAAAAATATGGACAACATAAATCAAAAGTGGTAATTTTGATAGCAGGTAGCAAAAAATATAGAAATGAGGTTTTTTGATTTTGAAAAAATACATAGCTATTTTTCTAACTTCTTTTTTTGTTTTTTTTATTATACTTGGCGGAGTATATTATTTTTATAAATCGAACATGACTGATAAGCATTTTGTCAAAACTATAGAAGAAAATCCAGAACTCAAACCCGAAGATCCAAAGGAAGAAGTAGTGATAAATACTCTATTTTTGGGTATAGATGAAGCAAGATCAGATACTATAATCATCGCAAGCTATAATAAGGAGAATCAAAAAATCACATTACTTTCCATACCAAGGGATACAAGAGTAGAAATACCCCGTTACGGATTTGATAAAATAAATGCTGCCGCTGCCAAAAAAGAGGGTACTGCTCTTGCCATGGAGACAGTGGGTAATCTGCTGGGGATTCCCATACATCATTATGTTAGGGTAACCTTTAAAGGGGCGGAGAGGATAATAGATATATTAGGCGGAGTTACGGTAAAAGTACCCCCGGGAATGGATTATGATGATCCCGCCCAGAACCTGTCTATCCACCTGAAGCCGGGTGTACAGCTGCTTAACGGTAAAGACGCCGTGAAATTTGCAAGATTCAGGTCAGGTTATCCGGATCAGGATTTGGGAAGAATAAAAGCACAGCAGGAGTTGATTAAAGCATTTATAGACAAGCTTACCGGACCCAAAGTTTTACCAAAAATATTCAACATCATTGATGCAATGTCCAAGTGTATAAAGACCAACCTGGAAAGCGGGGACATAGCACAATATGCTTTACATGTTAAAGATATAAAAATGGAAAATATCACGTTCTATACGCTTCCTGGAGATGTCGGAAATATGAATAAGATTTCATATTTTTTGCATGATGAGGCAAAACTCAGGGAAATGATGGAGCAAATCAGGGAAGACCTTGGAGTGGAAGATTAGGAAAAGGCAAAAAGATGGAGGGATGCAATTGTTTTCAATATCGACAGAGATGGCGAATAAAGCTGTAAGTATTTTGAAGGATAAGAAAGCTAAAGATATAAAGTTGATGGATATTCATGAGATTTCCGCTATTTCGGACTACTTTGTCATTGCTACGGGGAATTCTACAATACAGGTACAGGCAATGAGCGATGAACTTGAGGAGAAAATGAACTTGGCGGGATACGAAATGCACCACAAAGAGGGTTTCAGGAATGGCAGATGGATACTGCTTGATTTTAACAATATTATTATTCATTTGTTTCATGATGAAGAAAGACAATTTTATAATTTGGAGAGGCTCTGGGTGGATGCAAAAACAATTCTTGTTGATAATGAATAAATTAATCCAATATTGTTTAGGGGTGTTAGTATGGGAGACGATCTGCATCCTGTATTGAAAAGCATAATACCGCTAGTTGAAGGAATTGCAAGTACATTTGGGAAAAATTGCGAGGTGGTCCTGCATGATGTCAGGTACCCTCAAAGCTCAATTATTGCAATTTTTAACGGTCATGTAACCGGAAGGGCTGTAGGAGGCCCCATGAGTGAATATGGACTGGCTGACCTTCGCAGAGGGCAATTTGAAAAGCACAGGGTGAATTACAGTAAAAGGACTAAAGAAGGCAAGCTTTTGAAGTCAACATCCTTGTTTATTAAGGATGAAAATGAAAAGCTGATTGGATACCTATGCATTAATTATGATATATCGGAGCTTACAATAGCAAAAAACATAATCAATGATTTGATAAGTATAACTGAAATTGCGGATTTTCCGGGAGGCAACGTGGAAAGCTTTGGGAGTACGGTAAACGAAATTTTAGGCAGCATAGTGGATAAAACCATGGAATCCATAGGGAAACCCGTTGCTTTTATATCCAAGGATGAAAAGGTGAAAATAGTACAGCTTCTGGATGAAAAAGGGGTATTTCTAATAAAAGGGGCAGTTGATTATGTTGCAAAGGTTCTGTGTGTGTCCAGATATACGGTATATAATTATTTAGATGAGATCAGGGTGAATGGTTGAAATAAAAAAACAAGGATTATAGGAGGAATGAATATGATGAAAGAAATAATAAGGACTGAAAAGGCTCCGGCTGCCATAGGGCCATATTCCCAGGCAGTGAAGTATGGAAACCTTGTATTTACCTCCGGTTCCCTGGGTATTGACCCTGTAACCGGCATATTCGTTGAAGGTGGAGTGCAAGCTCAAACAAAACAGTGTCTGGAAAATGTAAAGGTTATACTTGAAGCTTCCGGCAGCAAATTGGAAAATGTACTTAAAACTACAGTATTCATTAAGGATATGAATGATTTTTCCAAGGTTAATGAGATTTACGGTCAATATTTTACCGACAATCAGCCGGGAAGATCCTGTGTAGAAGTTGCCAGGCTGCCTAAAGATGCTCTGGTTGAGATTGAGGTTATAGCGTACATAGGATAGAATGCGCACCAATGTGCGCAGGTAAGAGGTTGCGAGGCTCGGGGAGAACAGGTAACACTGAAAACACTGAAATCCACTGAAGACACGGCGGGGATATAACTATGTCAACCGTGTGATTCCGTGGCAAATCCGTGTATTCCGTGTTATTTGTCACTTTACCCGTAAGGATTACCCAGGCTTTCTCGTATCTCGCGTCTTGCGTCTTGCGTATCGTATCTGAAGAATGCCACGTTCACCTTTCGATATATGATATCCTGCTCTTATATCTTCTTCGCCTCACTTTGAATATTGTGACAGCAGCCCGAAATATCAGGAAAGCTGAAATAATCCAAAGCCACCACAGGGAATTATGCTTTTCGGGAAGTTCTATTTCTACAGAGGAGAGAAGGCCTATGCTTTTTATTTCCTTTTCATTCTCATAAACAAGCATTTCTCCAAGTACTTCACCTTTTTTTACAGGCCTTTCAATATCATCCTTAATCCGGATTTCTGTCTTAACCTTATCCCTTTCGCCCTGGGAGAGCACAATTGAGAAATCCTCGGATGCCAGAAGGTTTATTTTCTCTTCACTGCCTTTTACCGATGCTGCAGTGACTATCTGGTCCTTTTTCAGTATATCCACATTCTGAAAATTCTCAAAGCCGTATTCAAAGAGCGCCACTGTATCAGTATATACATTCTGCCCTTCTGCACCCATTACTACGGATATAAGCTCCAAATCCCCTTTTTTCGCACCGCCTACAAGACACTGTTTTGATTTGGCGGTGTATCCTGTTTTGATACCTATGGCGTATTCATACCTATACTTATCGTAGGTTTTCCAAATAAGCTTGTTGGTATTGGTAATATAGTTCCTCTCTTCCTGCTTATTTGTTTCAGGAATTGTATATTTTACTTCCTTAACTGCGCCCCTGAATTTATCCAGGGTCATTGCATATCTGGCAATCGACGACAAATCTCTAGCTGTTGTATAATGATTATCATCGTGAAGACCGTTAGGATTAACAAAATTAGTGTTTATTGCACCAAGCTCATTGGCTTTGCTATTCATCAGCTTAGCAAATTCTTCTACCGAACCCGAAATATGCTCAGCTATGGCGACGGCTGCATCGTTGGCGGATTCCAGCATCATTGCGTAAAAAAGCTGTTCCATAGTAAGCTGTTCATCAGTAATAAGGTAAATCTGACTGCTCCCTTTCTCTATAAGGGGAGGATTCTTGCCTATCGTAACCACTTCATCCATTTTCCCATGTTCGGCTGCCAGAAGTCCTGTCATTACTTTTGTGGTACTTGCCGGATAACGTTTTTCGTCGGCATTCTTCTCGTACAGCACTTTCCCGGTTTTTGCATCTATCAGAATGGCAGATGGGGTCGTAATCTCGGGAGTATATCCATAAACCGGTATAAAACACATAAATAAGGCAAGCATCAGCAAATATGCAATAAATTTTTTCATTTTCTCCTCCGTAGTATACTTCCAATAAAAATTTCTTTTATTAATTACTGTGATTATGACCATTCCAGTATATCAAAAAAGTCAGCCAATATCATTCCTTTTTCGCGGTTTTTTACGGTTTTGCCTGTGGGAATGCATGGGATATGTATTATTATATGTAAAAAGAGGAAATATATAACAAACGTAGAATATTGCATAAATTATTTGTTTAGTATTATGCAAAGGAGGAAAACGTTAAATGATTTATATTACAAGAACACAGAAATCAGTACTTGCGGTTGCAGTACTTATACTGATCATAATAAGCGGCACCATATATATCAGACAGGAAAAAGCTACAGAAATTGGCCTTGGAAAAGGGATAGAGATAAATGAGCCGGTTGCTGACGTCCCTGCAGAAGTGATTGTCGATAAAGAGCCTTTAGAAATATCTGTATATATATGCGGCTATGTTGGTAACCCAGGAGTTGTAAAGATTAAGGAGGGGGCTCGTCTGGAGGAAGCTGTCGGATTGGCTGGAGGGGCTTTGAAAGAAGCGGATTTGAATGCTGTAAATCTGGCATATAGGCTTGCAGATGAGGATATGATATACATACCCAAGAAGGGGGAAAAGCCCCAAGGCGTGGGGAATACCATGCCCGGGGTTAATACTGTCAAAAATGCCACAGAAAAAAGACCCGGAAAAATAAACATAAATACTGCCGGTGAAAGTGAGCTGGACACCCTTGAAGGAATAGGGCCGGCAACGGCAAAAGCAATTATACAATATAGAAACCAGAACGGACCCTTTAAATCTATTGAGGATATCAAGAAAGTAAAGGGTATAGGAGATGTCAAGTTTAACAATATGAAGGATAAAATTACCGTGGAGAATCAATAGGGACGGTCTTTCTGCTTTTTCACACTATTGCGCATTTGGAGAATGATGCGACGCAACTATGAGTTTGTAGATACCCTGGA
>Ga0116160_1003095_pt1 | contig 14900 bp, 12 predicted proteins | sample AD_JPNAS2_MetaG_FD_89879 | JGI IMG/M metagenome (GOLD analysis project Ga0116160, IMG submission 89879) | Active sludge microbial communities of municipal wastewater-treating anaerobic digesters from Japan - AD_JPNAS2_MetaG | ecosystem: Engineered > Bioreactor > Anaerobic > Digestate | place...
AAATTAATATCTTCCTTTCCAAAATAAACTTTGTATGATACTGAAGGTAAAATTGGGAAAAAACTTATTTGATATAAATTCAATTTTGCAAAACCATTTTCAGGACGATGAATCTCTGGACTGGAATTATTATTGTAATAATAAAGATAAGGGTTTTGACGATTATAAGCATTGTAAATAGAAAAAGTCCAAACAGTTTTTAACTTTCGTTTTTTTGATATAGTTTCATATTTAAGTCCAATATCCAAACGATGATAGTCTTTCATTTTAGTAGAATTTCGCTCTCCATATATAAAAGCCTCATAAATTTCATTAGTATGCGGATCTACAACATTTTGCCTTCCTAAAACAGGTGTTATTGGTAATCCTGACTGATAATTCCACACAAGACTTAAACTAAGTTTTTTATTTATTTTTCTATTTATAAAAATGCTAACATCATGAGGTCTATTATATTCATATAAAAATTCTTTTCCATCATTAATATTATTGAACTTACGAGTAGATTTACTTAAATGATAAGAAATCAAACCAGTCCATTTTCCACAATTCTTTTTAAACATAAATTCAAGACCATAAACTTTTCCAACACCTCCTGTTTCTATCGACTGTTTCCAGTTTTCGAGTTCTGACAAATAGTAAACATTTTTTTCTGATGTTATTAAATTAGATAATTCTTTATCATAAACACCTATGTTAAGACTAAACATATTGTCATAAAATCCTTTTGACCAAGACAAAGATTTTTGTAATGAACTTGAAACTGGAATATCCTTACACGAAGGAATCCAAATTTCATTCACATAAATATTTCCAGATGATATTAACAAATGTGATGCTTGGCTAACCTGCATATAGTTAAAGTTTATGACACCAAGTTTATTAAAATTAAAGTTTATGTCAAATCTTGGTTCAATAAAAAACTCCTTAGAATTTGATAAAAAGTAGTTTCCTACCCTAGCTCCTAGTTCAGTTTCAATGAATTTAAAAAACTTAAATTTATTTGACAAAGAAATTGAAGAATTATCAATTTCTTCAGATAAAACTTTATAATAATTTTCTTTTCCCAAAACTTTGTAGTCATATGGAGTATAAATAAAATGACTCAAATGTAGCCCTCCAATAAGTGTCCAATTTCTCATAAGATTAAAAGACCAAACTGAATTTAATGAAATTTCTTGAACTTTAGATTCAAATTTATTTTTAAATCCTTGATTTATAGAATTGTTAAAAGATTGTAGATCTTTTACCCTATATCCAGAATATGAAATGTTTGTTTTTATAAAAATTTTTGGACTTATAATACTATTCCAAGAAACAGCCCCCATTAAACTTCCCCAAATATTATTTGCTTTTATTTTTGAATTAAATAAATCTAAATCATCTTTTTTATTCCAAATCTTTAAATAATCATCTCCTTGAAACAAATTCATTGAAATTGTGTTACGTGAATTTATTTTCCAAACTGACTTAAAATTTACATCATGAAAACCGTAAGAGATAAAATAATCTCCTCCATCAGACAAGCCACTAGCGGCAATCATTAAAACATCAAAAAGAGTTTTTCTAGTAGTGAAAACATACGTAATCTTATCTGCAAATTTCCCCTCAAGACTTAAGTTTACATCAGTCAATCCTATCCCGAAACTTCCTTTGAATCCATTAGCACTACCTGAACGTTGAGTAATATCAATTATTGATGAAAGCTTTCCTCCAAATTTAGCAGGGAATCCTGATTTATAAATTGTAATATTATTTATGATATCGGGATTAAAAACAGACATAAATCCGCCTAAATGATTTACATAAATTAAAGGAGTGTTATCTAAAATAAATAAATTTTGTCCAGGATCGCCACCTCTTACAACCAATAAACTAGAAGCTTCACTTTGCGACTGAATTCCTGGTAATATTTGAGTAGATTTCACAACATCAGGCTGTGCAGTTAAACTTGGAATTTGTTCAATTTCTTTAAGTTCTAATTTTGCTACATTTACAGTTTTATCAGATTCTACACGTATTACAACTTCGTCTAATTGATATGCCAATGGCTTTAAATAAATATTTTGAATATTATTTTGTGATTGATTTATTTTTATAATTTGTGTTTCATAGCCAATAAAAGACACTTTAAGTTCAGTTGAATTTGTTTTAATTGAATAATAAGCCTGAGAATTAGTGCTTGTTCCGTTAGAATTTACTGAATCAACAATATTTGCTCCGATAATAGCTTCATTTGTTTCGGCATCATATACATACCCAGAAACCGTAACTTGTGAGTACGCAAGTAATACAGAAATTGTAAATAATATAACAAATTGAACTTTAAGCATAATTAGTCTATTGGAGCTTTAATATCACTAAGTGTTTGAGAATATCCACAAAAAATCCCATATCCGTTGTTTATATTAGAAAATAAATTTGTCGGCACTATACCTGCATTTGAAAAATCAGGGAAACGACTTAAATTATAATTTTCAAAACTTTTAACATATTTATAATAATTAGAATCTACAGACTTTATTATTAATTGATATTTGTAATTGTTAATATTGTTGGAATAAAAATGATGTGAAATTTTTATACTTTTTGAGATAATGTCTGTCTCCAACTCAAAATTATCAAAAAACAAAACTGGATATTCTTCAATAACCTCAGTAACATTTTCATCATATATTAGAATATATGCTTCGAAAAATAAATCTTTTGACAAATCATTTATAATTGAAAAATTTATTTTTGGCTGAAGTACTCCTTCGTTATCAACCCAAGCATTTTCTATAATATGAAACTCAGAAATATTTACTCTATCTGGAATAAAGCAACTCGAAGAAACAATACTATTATTTACACTTACTTTTAAATAAAATTTGTCATTTTCTTTTGCAATATAATCAGAAATATAATGTCCTTTTTCAACATAATTAAAATTTAACAAAACAGAATCCTGATTATACATTTCAATATTTGCATTATTTATATTTGATAACTCATAAGCACCTAAACCATTTGTTAGGGAAACATGTAAATGAATTTGTTCATCTTGAACTATGATAGAATTAATTGTTATTTTGCTATTAAAATCCTCAAACTCATCTTGCACAAGTTTTCGACAAGAAGAACTAAATAAAATAATTAAAAAGGCAAATATTAATAATGTTTTTTGCATAAATTCAGAACTTTAAAATCAAGCCTAACTTAAATCCATTTTGAAAATTTGATTTTACTACATTTTTTGAAAAAACAAAACTCCAAGTATAATCAAAATTTAATCCTAAGTTTTTAAATACAAATAATGATAAACCAGCCCCAAGATTAGTGTAAAAATAATTTGAAAAGCCACTATTTGTTGTCTTATACAAGAATAAGCCTGTTTGATTTAACACATAGACATCTGCTCTAAAAAATCTATTATTTGATTCAATAAAAAATGGAAGAATATGAAATCTATTTTGAATTCCAACGAAATTTAAAGAAATGAAAGATGATGCAAAATATCTATTGTAATAAACACCTGTTTCCAAAAATTTGGCTAAACCATAATTTAATGAAACGAAAACTCCTTTTTCTACTTTTCTATATTCTGGTATAAGTTGGTAATTCATTCTTGTAAAAGAAACATCACCTGTTAATCGTTTATTAATATATGAAGATTTTTGAGCATTTACTAAAAATGGAAATAATATTAAGATTAAAAATATTCTGAACTTCATATTGTTTTTTTTGCAATATATGAAATTTAATTGATAACAATAATAATTATAAAAAAAAGCCCTACTAAAAATTAGCAGGGCAAATCAAATAACACACTTATTAAACAAAATTACAGTAAATTCAACACAACATTTACGTTATTTCTAATTGCTTTTGAATAAGGACAAACTTGATGAGCTTTTTCTATAAGTTTTTGTGCAGTTTCTTTATCAACGCCTTGAACATCAATATCAAGTACAACAGAGATTGCTAAACTACCATCTTCTACTTTTCCAATACTTACATTTGCTGTTGTAGTACTTGTAATTTTAAATCTTTCCATTCTGGCAACTAAATTCAAAGCACCGTCGTAGCAAGCCGAATAAGCAGCACCAAAAAAAAGTTCGGGATTAGGATAGTTATCATTTTGTCCGCCCAAACCTTTTGGCATTCTTACGTCCATATCTATAATTCCATCAGAACTTTTTACATGTCCGTTTCTTCCTCCTGAAGTTGTTACTTTTGCTGTATATAAAATTTCCATTTTTAATTATTTATTAAGTTAAACATATTTTAAATTATCAGTATAAACAAATTTTTATAAATTTTGTTTTTCGGAAATTTCAGTTAATTTACTATCTTTACAAATAAGCACAAAGTGATACGCAGAACGTAGTTGAAGTGTCATAATGTTGTGTTGCCCTACGGGCAAGGCTTTCGAGAGTCTAAATACCGCAGGCTACGCCTACGGTTAATCATATGTTGTCCTTCGGACAAGCTCTTGAAAGTCTTGTTTTGTCCTCACGGTCAACCTACACTAGTTCAAACCAACAACCCTGACGCTCGCTCGGATTTGTAATCCGAGTGTAACATTACCAACACTCAGATTATAAATCCAAGCGAGCGGAAAAATTATGTAAATTTTTTTCAATATACCATTTCTTAAATTATTTTATGTCTTCAATATTGTCAAATGACTTTTCAAACTTACCATTACGAAAACTAAAAAAATGAGCATTGTAAATTTCCTTAAATATTGCATCATCAACTTCATCTATCAAGTCTTTAATAAATTTAGATAAATATTTTGAAGTTATATTCGTTTTATAATATTGTGTATCAATGCCTATTATTAGATGTGAAATTTTATAGTTTTTACTCATATATTTCGAATCGTAATATTCAGCAACTACGAAAAGTTCTATTCCTTTTTGCGAACAAATTTCTTGCAGTAAATCTAAAGAATAGCAAAATCTACTTTTACATTTTGGCGACCAAATATAAATTATTGATTTTTCAAAATTTTTTAGATATTTTTTTATCTCCTTTCCATTAGACAGAACAATTGTTGTAGAATCGCTATATGAATTTAAATAATCGTTATTTGTATCAAATTTTAAAAAATTAATTTTTCCTTCTTTTTTTGTTTTCTTATAATAACTAAACAAACCTTGAAAACTTCCATTTATTGAACATGATGTTAATGAGCTTATAAAAATTAAAAATAAAAATATTCTGAGCTTCATATTGTTTTTTTTGCAATATATAAAATTTAATTGATAGCAATAAATCATTTTTTAATCAAAACAAAAAACAACTTCTAACTTTTAACTTTTAACTGATTATTTCTATCTTTGCAAAAAATTTAAAACTATGGAATTTAACTATTATGCTTATATTATCTTGCCTCTTCTAATATTTTTAGCAAGAATTTGTGATGTTACTATTGGTACGGTTAGAATTATTTTAGTTGCTCGTGGACACAAGATTTTAGCACCAATTTTAGGATTTTTTGAAGTCTTAATTTGGATTATGGCTATTAGCCAAATTATGGGTAACTTAGATAATTGGGTTTCTTACTTGGCTTATGCACTTGGCTTTGCATCAGGAAATTATATTGGTATGCTTGTGGAAGAAAAAATTGCAATGGGAATAGTTGGTTTGCGTTTAGTTACCAACAAGCCTGCAACTCAACTGATTGAAGCTCTTAAAGAAAGTGGTTACGGACATACACATATGGACGCAAATGGTGCTACTGGTCCTGTAAATGTTGTATTTATAACTGTTAACAGAAAAAATTTAAACGAACTAATTGATTTAATCAATATTTACAACAAAGGAGCTTTTTACACAGTTGAAGATATAAAATTAGTGAATAAAGGTATATTTATGCAAAACAATGCTTCCACAAGAAAACTTTTTCAGCGTAAAGGAAAATAAAATTTGAAATTTGAAGAATTAAATATTGCTCAAAGTTTAAAAGACGGCATTGATAGTTTTAATTATCAAGAACTTACGCCTATTCAAGAAAAAACTTTGCCCATAATTTTACAAAATAAAGATTTGCTTGCTTGTTCACAAACAGGTTCTGGCAAAACTGCTGCTTTTTTAATTCCAACTATGAATAAAATTCTTAACTCAGAAAGGAATGGAATAAAAGCTTTGATTGTTGCACCTACTCGCGAAATCTGCATTCAAATCGAGGAACAAATTATGGGATTAGGTTATTTCGCAGGAATTTCGTCTGTAGCAGTTTATGGCGGAAGTAATCAAGAAGATTTTACTATTCAAAAAAATGCTCTTGAAAATAAAACCGATATTATCGTTGCTACACCAGGACGACTACTAGCTCATCTAAATTTAGGATATGTAAAGCTAAACAAATTAGTTACTTTAATCTTAGATGAAGCTGACGAAATGCTTGATATGGGATTTTATACAGATATAATGAATATCATTAGTTATTTGCCTAAAAACCGTCAAAATCTTCTATTCTCAGCTACCATGCCAAGCTCTATAAAAAAACTTGCAGACGAAATTTTAGTAAATCCAGAGTTTATAGACTTAAACTTTTCTTTACCAGCCAAAGAAATTGACCAAAAAGTCTTTATGGTGTATGAAAGCGACAAACCAAGATTACTAAAAACAATATTAAGTGATTTTAAAGATGAAAAAGTTTTAATTTTTGCAGGCACAAAGCTTAGTGTATCAAAAATTTCATCTTATCTAAGGTCTTGTTCTATCAAGCATTCTTCTATAAATTCAAATTTTTCTCAAGACGAAAGAAACGAAACCGTACAAAATTTTAAAAGCGGAAATTTTAATATTTTAGTTACCACCAACTTGCTGGCACGCGGAATTGATATAGATGATGTGAATTTGATAATTAACTATGATATTCCTGAAAAAGCAGAAGATTATGTTCACAGAATAGGACGTACAGCCAGAGCTGGTAAACTTGGTTTAGCAATTAGTTTTATTGCCGAAAAAGAAATTTTAAGTTTTAATAGAATAGAAAAACTTTTGAAACGCGAAATTCCAAAAAGTCCTCTACCCGATGGTTTTGGCAAAAGTCCAGAATACAAAATAATTTTAAAACCTAAAAGACGAAAGTGGAAACCTCGTAAAAATTTCAAAAAAAATAAAAATAAAAAATGACTTATATAGTTTTATATTTGTAAAACTTCAAATCTTAATTTAATTTTGCATTTATGTCAGGCTTTTTTAAACGAAATATAAACGGTATTCTTGGTACAATTTTGTTCCATTTAATAGTTGTTGTCGTAACAATGAGCCTAAGACTTGCCGAGCCAAGACCAAATAATGAGGAATATTTTATAGTTGAAACTGAGTTTTTAGAAGAAATGACAAAAACTGAAGAAGATATACTAAAAGACGAAAACTCACTTGAAGATTTTGATATTGAAAATTACTTAAAAGAAATACGAAATGTTGGTGCTAACAGGCAAGACAATAGATATTCTAACATAGATGCCCTAAGCGAAGAAGAATTAAGACAAAAATATGAAAGTGAGCTTTTAAAAGAAAAATATGGTAGCGACTACGAAAAAAGAATGAACTTAAGCCATGAAGATTTCTTAAAAAATAAGGATAATCCTACAAAGGATAAAAATAAAAGCGATGCAAATACTTCATCAAATGCAGTTAATTACTCTGGTCCTGCTTTGGTTTATGTAGAATTACAAAACCCCAATCGTGGTAAAAGCTATATTCACGTTCCTATATTTACTTGCGAAAACAGCGGACGAGTTGTTATAGGAATAAGTATAGCCCCAGATGGAAGTGTAAGGTCTGCAAATATAGTTTCTACAAAATGTAGCGGAGATGCCACTTGCATTAGCAATGCTGCAAGAGAAGCTGCTCTAAAATCAAAATTTTCTGCTATTGCCGGCGGAAAAACTGAAACTGGAACAATTACATATTCCTTTATAGAACAATAGATAATCAAAATAAAAGATATTTTAAATTTTATACGTTTGTATATATCTACTTAAAATTCATCTAAATATTTGTATTGTTTATAAAATAACAACTACCTATTTTAATATATTTAAAAAATTAATTATTTTTACACAAAAATTTACAAGACGAAAAAACGCAATTATGATAAAAGAAAATTTAGTAGCTTATTTTGAAGATGCTATTTTAAATAATTGGGATACTATGTCCTTACGAGATTATGATAGCGGCAATGGCTTAACTTATGGGGAACTTGGTAATAATATATATAATATTCACAAACTTTTCCGTAATTGCGGAATTGAAAGAGGCGACAAAATTGTTGTTATTGGTAAAAACTCTGCTAACTGGGGTTTGGTGTATATCGCAACAGTAACATATGGAGCAGTAATTGTTCCATTATTGCAAGATTTTATGCCAAAAGATATTTATACATTAACAAATCACTCTGATGCTAAATTAATGTTTGCTTCAGAATTTATTTGTCAAAAATTTGATTATTCAAACTTTGAACAATTACAATCAATTTATTATTTGGATAATTTTGAAATTGCTCAAGATTTTTCAAACAAAAACATTGTCTATGATAATAATCCAAATGCTACATCTAAAGAAAATTTTAAATTAGAACATATCCCAAATTCAGAAATAGCTGCAATACTTTATACTTCTGGTACTGCTGGTCAACCAAAAGGTGTTATGCTACCACATAATTCATTGGCTGCAAATGTTAAATATGCAAGACCAAATATGCCTTTGGAATCTGGAGATCAAATAGTTTCATTTTTACCACTAGCCCATTGCTACGGAGCTGCTTTTGAATTTTTATACCCATTTTCTTTAGGTTGTACTATTACGTTTTTAGGAAAATTACCTTCACCACAAGTAATTTTAAAAGCATTTGATGAAATAAAACCAAAACTTGTTTTATCTGTTCCACTTGTTGTAGAAAAAATTTATAAAAGCAAAATTAAACCTATTATAGATAAACCTTCAGTTAAATTTTTACTTAAACTACCAATAGTTAAAGGCATCTTACACAAAAAGATACGTGATTCTTTATATCAAGCATTTGGTGGTAATGCAAAAGAAATTGTTATTGGTGGAGCTAAACTAAATAGAGAAGTTGAAACATTTTTCCGTAAAATAGGATTTAATTTTGCAACAGGCTACGGAATGACTGAATGCGGTCCTTTAATTACTTATGACGGCTGGAGAACTACAAAAATTTATTCTGCAGGAAAAGTTGTTGACCACTTAGAAATGAAAATCAATTCAACACAAGAAGGCAAAATTGGCGAAATTTTTGTTCGTGGCGAAAGTGTAATGGCAGGTTATTATAAAAACGAAGAAGAAACTGCAAATGCTATAGATAGCGAAAATTGGTTGCATACAGGCGATTTAGGTCTAATAGACGAAGACGGATATTTATTTATTAAAGGACGTAGCAAAAGCATGATTCTTACAAGCTCTGGACAAAATGTTTATCCCGAAGAAATAGAAGCTAAATTTTATAATTTTCTACTTATTAGCGAAATCCTTGTCGTTAATCGTAATGGCGTTATTACTGCTCTTATTTATCCCGACCAAGATAGAATTAAAGAATCACATTTAAAACCCGAACAAGTAGAAAAAATTCTTAATCATTATTTAAAACACGTAAACGAAGATTTACCAGCATATATGCAAGTTAAAAAACTTGTAATTCGTGAAGAAGAATTTGATAAAACTCCTAAAAAAAGCATAAAAAGATACCTGTACGAGTAAAATCAGTTAAAAGTTAAAAGTTAAAAGTTAAAAGTAGGCTGGCGCGTCTATTGTTTCGCAGAGTTCGCAAGCTCACTCTGCTCACTTGAATTTTACTATACTAAGCAAGTACTGCGGACATAAGTTGTAATCCGAGTGTTAGAATATTTTTTATTGTTTGTTAAAAGTGATACTTTGAACGTAGTTGAAGTGTTAGAAGCGTAAAGTAGATTTTTGATTTAACTTTAAAATTAAATTTGTTAAAGTTGTAATTATTTGCTAAATTTGTAGATAATAAAAATTCTAAACTAGCTATGAGAATAATTTTTTGCATATTATTTTTAATATGCATTAACATATTTCCATGTTATTGTCAAGAAGATGTTACAATTAATAAAAACGATAAAAAATTTTTGTTAAAATGGACACCTACTTCGCTAATTGGTTATCCTTCTTTGCAATTTGCAGGTGAGTTATTTTTTAATCCATACAAATCATTTCAAATTGAATATGGAATAATATTACCTAACATAGGTTTACCAATATATGGACGCTCTGATTATAAAGGACATAGAGTTAGAATAGAACAAAGAAATTACTTTTCAAAAAATGAAAAATGGTATTTTGCACCTGAATTACACTTTACTTTTGTTAAATATAGTGAAATGGAAAATTTTTCTCAAAACTGGAAAACTGACAGTATTACAGGAGATAGATACGCATTAGATATTTATATTGATACCATTGTAATGAAAGAAACAGTGTTTAGTGGTAATTTTAAAGTTGGTTTTCAACATATATTTACAAATCCAAGACTATCATTAGATATATATTGCGGATTTGGACTTAGGCATGTTATTACAAGATTTGCTTATTATCCTACTGTTGGAGAATATGTCCCTCCTGTAGATCCAGTTCGCAACATAGAGGCTTTAGAAAACAATAGATTTACACCAAATATCGTGTTTGGAGTTAAGATTGGTTATCAAATTAAATAAAGTAGGTGTTTTATAATATCCAACTGCTGACAGAATTAAAAGTTTTTAAAGTCATAAAGATTGATACCTATAACCCTATTCTCTGTTATAATTTGATTTTTTAACTGAATTATTCATTCTCAATTATTTTTATAAATTTGCACAAAAATTAATAACAGTGAAAAAGATTTTATATTTAATAATTATAGTAAATTCTTTGTTTTTACAAAGTTTATTTTCTCAAGAATTAAGTCAAAATGCTGTGGTTAGCTTAATTACTCAAGATGAAGGCGATGAGCTTTACGCATATTTTGGACATACAGCTTTAAGAATAAAAGACGACTCATTAGGCATAGATTTAGCCTTTAATTATGGTACTTTTGATTTCTCTACACCTAATTTTTACACAAAATTTGCAAAAGGAACCTTAAATTATTGTTTGAGTGTAGAAACTTATGAAAGTCTTGTTTTTTCATCAAAGCATAATAGAAGAACACTTAGAGAACAAGTTTTAAATTTAACTTATGAAGAAAAGCTAAAAACTTATCAACTTTTAGTAAATTATTATAATTCCGAAACAAGATACTACAGATATGATTTTCTATACGACAACTGTGCCACAAAGATTAGAGACATTATCCAAGAAGCTACAAATAATCGCATAGACTTCACAAAAGCTAATTATAAAGGACATAGTTACAGACAGTTGATTATGCCATTTTTGAAAAAAAATTATTGGATAGACTTTGGAATTAATTTTATTTTAGGTTTAGAAACTGACAAAAAAGTACCGCCTGAGCAATATATGTTTTTGCCTGTATATATTCACGATTTTCTTGAAGATTCAAACTTTGCACAAGAGTCTAAAATTGCATTAGATGCTTCCCCTGCTAAAAAACAAGGAATTGACTTTGGATATATTTTGCCTTGGTTGATAGTGCTTGTTTGGGGAATTTTAATTTATTTCAAAAAAACAAGAGGATTTTTCAAATATTTATTATTCACAATTTTTGGATTGCTTGGACTTTTTATTTTATGTTTTGGACTATATTCCGAACACAGTACAGTACTAAATAATTTAAACACAATATGGTCTCTCCCAGCCCTTTTAATTTTAATATTTTCATGGTCGAAAAAATGTTTATATTATATTAAACTTGGATATTTAATTATTCTTTTATTACATCTAATCAACTGGTTTTGGTTGCCACAACAAATGTCAACTACTTTCTTACCTTGGATGTGCTTATTGATTTTTACTTTATTAATTGATTTGAAATATTTAAAATATTTTAACAAATCAAAGGCAACTAAAAATTAAAATTACGTTTATAATAAACTATTTTTTATTGATTATTAAATTTATGCAATTCAAAAATTTATTTTTTCTTATTTCTTTAATATTTTTTAGCACTATCCTATTTGCTCAAGAAAAATCTGTGCTATTTATTGGAAATTCTTACACATACTCAAATGAAAGTGTGCCAACTGCTTTAAAAAAAATAGCCGAATCTTTAGGTGAAGAAGTTACTACAGAAATGATAGCTCCAGGAGGTTACAGATTTTCCAATCATTGTACAAATCAAGCTACTTTAGATTTAATTAATAGTAGAAATTGGGATTATGTTGTATTACAAGAACAAAGTCAACTTCCGTCTTTTTCACCTTCTCAAGTAGAAAGCGATGTTTATCCTTATGCTACATCGCTTTGTAATACTATTCGCCAAAACGACATTTGCTCGCAAATTATTTTCTTTATGACATGGGGACATAAAAACGGCGATGCTTCCAATTGTCCATACTATGAGCCTCTTTGTTCTTATGAAGGAATGCAATGGCGTTTGCGTCAATCTTATGTAGAAATGGCAGAAGATAATCAAGCTTGGGTTTCGCCTGTAGGAATGGCTTTTGCACAAATACGACAAAATAATCCCGAAATAGAATTATACTCATCTGACAATTCACACCCAAGCGTATATGGAACTTACCTAGCGGCATGTACTTTTTATTCAACAATATTCCACAAATCGCCTGTAGGTGCAACTTATATAAGCCAAGGAATTGAAGCAAATGAAGCACAAATTTTACAAAATACTGCATGGAATATTTTTGTCGATAGTTTAAGCACTTGGCAAGTCGATACTACTAAAGTAAAAGCAGATTTTGAACATCTTATTGCTTTAGATAAACAAACAGTAGAAGCAATGTTTTTAAATACTTCTCAAAATGCCGACTCTTGCTTTTGGGAATTTGGAGATGAAACAGAATTATGGCAATATGAAAATAGTATGAATAATTTTGTTGAACACGTTTATCCTGATGTGGGACAATACGATGTTTGCTTAACTGCTTATAAAGGAAACTGTGAGTATGATAAAATTTGTAAAACTTGCTATATCTCCTATAGTTCTATAATTGAAAATAATTTAACTAAAATTAATATTTACCCTAATCCAAGTTTAGATAAAATAATTTTTGTTGAAAATGCTGAAAACCAAGTTTGCTCTATCTTTGATTTGGCAGGCAGAAAGATTTGTCAAAAAGAAATAAAAGACAAAACATTGAACTTAACTGATTTAGCAAATGGAATGTATTTAATAAAAATAAATTCAGAAACATTTAAAATACACTTGAAGTAGATTTGAGAAGAAGAACCAAAACAAAAAGAGACTGTTTTTAAAAGCAGTCTCTTTTTTGTTTACCAAAATTTTTTCAATAGTACGTTTTTTGGTAAACAAAAATACTAAAATCTATTAAAATAAACAAATATTTATTATTTTATTTTTTAGAACTTATTGTTTTTCAATGTTTTACTAATATTTGTTATTTTTTTCGTGAGCCATATAGGATTTGAACCTATGACCCCTAGCCTGTCAAGCTAGTGCTCTAAACCAACTGAGCTAATGACTCAAAATTTTATGCAAAACTAATGTTTTTTTAGTTTATTTCAAAAATAATTAGTATATTTGAAGAAATTGTTTTGGAGATGAATTTTTTTATCAAAAATAATGAAATTTTTGGATTAAAGAAAAACGCTATATCTGTGTTGTTAGCAATGCTTTTCTCAAATATTTCATTAGCTCAAGAAACTAAAACCATTAAATTTAATAATTTTAGTCAAGCCTTAGCTGATGTTAGCGTTTTTTATAATAATGAATTTATTGCAAGTTCAAATGCACATGGCGAAGTTCAAATCCCCGACTCTATTGATATTATAAGATGTAATTATTTAGGAATTTTAGACACTATCATACAAGTGAAAGATGTGAAAAATAAAATTATAACTTTCAGTATAAATTTGGTTGGAGAAGTTGATGTAGCTACAAAGTATAGTGCAAAACAACATTTAATTAGACTTCTCGAAAAAAATGACAGCATAAATATTAATGCAAAAATTGAAACTGACACTATTTTATACTATAAGCTATATCTAAAAAGAACAATGCCAGCCATAAACAAAATTGAACTTTTTGAAGGAATTGTTAAAACACGCTATAATAAAGATATGAATTTTAATCACCTTATATGCACTTTCGCTAAAATAGACAATTATTATAATGATATTTCTGTAGTAGAAACGCCTTCATTACCAAGAAAAGAAAGTTTGTATGAACGAATTTCTAAAATTAGTGTATATCTATGCAACGATTATCACGAAGATGCAAGAAATAACATAAGGAAAAAGTATGAAGTCGAAAATATTTATCAACAAAATGATAGTATTATTTTTAAGCTTACTTATAAAGAAAAGAAAAAAAAGCAAGTTTATATTGAACAAAGGACTTACTACTTTTTTGTAAATAATATCATTAGTAAAGTTGAAAGATACCATGATTTTGATAAGAATATATTAAGGGTACCATTTTTTACAAATAGTAGCATAAGTTATCGTTCAATAACAGATTATCGATATGATAACACTATTAACATAGCAAACCGTAAGAAAAAATACGAAACTTATTATCAAAAAATAAATCAAACTCTTGTAACAGAAATGTCTTATGAAGCAATTCCTAATCCTAATTTAGATTTTGAAATCGAAACAAATAATAATACAATAACAAACTATTTACCAAATTTAATAAAAAAAACATATCCTGATACACAAGTATCCGAAACTTTTAAATAAAAATGCCTGTTAATTTCTTATTTTTGCATAAAACCAAAAAACATAAATAATGAAACTTCACAGGCGTAGCAAAAATAATAAAAAACCCGTACTTC
>Ga0116160_1003131_pt1 | contig 14780 bp, 10 predicted proteins | sample AD_JPNAS2_MetaG_FD_89879 | JGI IMG/M metagenome (GOLD analysis project Ga0116160, IMG submission 89879) | Active sludge microbial communities of municipal wastewater-treating anaerobic digesters from Japan - AD_JPNAS2_MetaG | ecosystem: Engineered > Bioreactor > Anaerobic > Digestate | place...
TCTGTTCCCGGGAATTATCTGCAAAACTGATTGTCTGCGGATTGTTTAATGGAGACGTTGCCTGTACGGACGTTTCATTGATGGACATGCGGAATCCCTTACCCGTTTTTGCACGTGCTTCTATGTCTAGTCCGCGCCCTGTAGCAGCATTGATCTTTGTCTTTACCTCTATGCTGTACTCCCCGGAGGGATCAAAGGGAGTCACAGAAAAAACATCCTTTCCGGAAGCGTCAATTGTTTTTTTTTGACTGACTAACACCTGATCCAGACTCACTTTTTTCTCCAGGTCCGGTGGAGTAAGCACATCACTAAACTCTTCATTGGCTTTTTCGGGATACAAGGATGTCGCGGGAATCAGTGCTTTCGGTGTGTGGACACTTGACCAGGATAAAGAAACAGCTTGAGAGCCCTTGCTCTCAATCACAATATTATTCTTATGAGAAGGGATCAACTTATATTCAAAACTCTCCTCTTTGGATGTGCCGGAAGGTTTAATAAAAGCGGTCTGCAAGCTATTTACAAAAACTGAAGTTTCCGTCGAAGTATTTACATGCAAAGTGTATTGTTCGCCATGGATGGTTTCGAATGTGCCCGACCAGCGAATGCTTTTAGTTCCGGTGGGAATCACGCTTTGGTCAGGTGTAGCCACCGTTTCTGAACTGATCAATTGTGTATGATCATCATCTGAAAAGTATTCGGCCAATAAACCTGTTCCATCGGGTGTGTGTGGGTTTTGAGTCAAGTAGTCAATCACCGTTATTTTTCTATCTGCTCCCAGATACACAAAAGATAAAACACCGCTGTTTTTTAAGAGTGGGCGGTCAACCAAAGGCTCCGACAGGAATCTTCCTGCATCTGCATCCGACAATAAATCCCAATCCTGATAATTATTGGCATCCGTGGCTGCATATACTTCAGCGCCGTTGGCTACAACATAGGCATTGTCAAAAGCATCGAAACTCAAATTGACCCTGCAATAAGAATGTACCGTTGCACCATTTTTTTTGAGTTGTATTTTCTTCCAGGTACCGTCTGTATCCCTGAAACGATGGTGTAAACGGGCTTTTTGACGGGAGCTTCCCCAATTACTGTCACTTGCTTGTCCGTCAGGAATATGTGAATTTACCGCATGGATACGTCCTTTACTGTCCACATCCTGCGTCTCCTGATTGATATACCCGCGATTGTACGGAATGGCTTCTACCTTCAGGCTGGCTTTGGTTTGACCCAAACACGAACCGGTAACATTATCAAAAACCGGATCCATCAATTGAGTGGTTGCCACCTGGTTGTTTTGCGTATCTTTCCAGGTGCGACCGTCATCCTCGCTGTAAGCATAACAAAAATCGTGATTGCTTCCTCCTCCGAAATCATCACGCCAGCACCAGGTTATGTGTAATCTTCCCTGGTTGTCGTAAGTCATACCATTGATGTAGGCACATGCATCAGGCTGAACATCTTCTCCTTGTATGTAACGTCCTATCAGGGTCCACTTCTTGGTTGTCCCGTCGTACTCACGCAAATAGCTGTCTCCGTACCCGCTCCAGCGGAAGCGACATTCAAACAGCAGGTTACCGTTAGGCATGGAAATGAAACGCGGATAGGTAACATTGGGAACAGTCTTATCCATGATGGAAGTGGTAGGACCGAAAGTACTTGCTTTCCAGGGCATGTTATCCGGATCATTTGCGGAGCCCGTTCTTGAAAAACAATAATGCAAATCATCATTGTGATGGTCGTACGCCAGATGAATACTTCCGTCCTTTTCACAAATACCCATGGTAATTACATTATGTGCGTCATCAGTTGAATTTTTATATGGCAACATCACTTCTTCCCAATCACCAACCGGCATTTTACGCCTGGCGATGCACACATTGCGACTTAAATTATAATAAACAGTATACTGATACCCTTGATAAGTAAGGATACCATCGGTTTGAAACTGCTGACCGGACAATTGCTCCCCCGTTCCAAACACATAAGCCGAAACGGACGGATTAGACTCACCAATACGAACAGCCTGAACATTCACGGCTGCATGTACGGACAAACCTAAAAAAGCTGAGAACGCGAGTAGAAATATTTGTTTCTTCATGAAATATAAATTAAACCTTTGAATATTAAGGACTGCTAAGATAATGCATTTCTCTCAAAAATTAGAACAAATAATAATCAAATAGGTGGATAAAATCGTTCAAAAAAATTGGATGTACAACTCAACGGCAAACATCCCATGCTGTTCACAAAAGCTTTATCACTGCCATTTTTTGTCATTTTTATATTCGAATATTTGAAGTAATGAAGCTCATTTGCCCTTCATTCTTTCCCTTGGAAAATCAAAAAATACTGCTTACCTTTGCTTGTCTCGAAAAAACATTTAAAAATCATTTAAAAATCTTTCAAAGCAATATGTACAAAACATTACGCACCTTACTCGCCATCAGTTTTGCAATTTTAATTCAAGCACAAAACCTCACGGCTTCTACAAGCTCTGGTCTCTTGAAGGTTTCATCAGAACAACCCACGGATGTAACCCATCTGATTGTCAATCCGGGTTTTGAATCAGGTTTCGATGGGTGGACAAACAATGGTATGGCTACACAAACCAATACAGTTTTTCCGAAAACCGGAACTACTTACGTGGAAAAATGGGTTAACATAGGTCAAAGAATACCCGATGTCGGCATCCAACAGACATTGACCAATCTTACCAATGGTAAGTACAGATTGTATGTAACAGCCGGCAACATCCAACAAACCACATCAGGCAGTACCACCAACAGGGGAAATCCTCAAACCGGCGTTTGGTTTTTTGCGGGATATTACACGGAAGATATCAACGATATACAGGAAAGATCATTGGATTTTATTGTCGTAAACAAACGGGTCGCTATCGGACTAAAAGCGGAAAATGCTACCGGGAACTGGCTTACCTGTGACAATTTCAAATTAGAGTACTTGGGAGAGTACGAAACAGCTGACCTAGCCGGTTTATTGAGCGCTCAACTTGCCCATGCGGAAAAGTTATCAGTAAAAAAATCCAAAACTCAATTAGAGAAACACTTGAAAATAAAATTGAAAGTGCACAACAGGCTTTGGATGAAGACCCTCTTTCCGCAGATAATCTGAGTGCCGCCTACACGGCGTTGGAAACTGTATTCAGTCAAGTCGAAGCATCCATAAAATTATATGCCGATTTACAGTCTAAAATCGATTATGCCAATCAGGTATTAACCTGGTATGCCAACGAGCCGGATAAAATTTCCAATTTAACGGCTGCCCGTGATGAAGCTGTGCTTGCCTCCAATAATTTTGATTTAACAGCGGCTGCCATCAAACAAGCTGCTACTGCCCTAAATCAGGCGACTAAAGCAGTTGACAAACAACTATATATTCCCGGCTGGGCACTTGGAGACGTTAACAATCCGGATAACAACTATAGTCTGGAGCGAAGCCGGCAGTCAAAAAACTGGGTAGTCTTCTGGGAAAAAGGACTTGGTGATAATCCGGGGGTGAATCTTGATGATGTGCTGAGAGTGGCTGATGAAACTTTCGATTTTTACGCCGATTCCCTGGGCTTTGTTGTGAGAGGGAACTCAAAAAGTGATACCTACAAAATGATCATCCGGCTGCTTGCCAAAACAGATTGGGAGGCCAACGGAGGTGGTGTTGACGGAACTACCGGCATGTGTACATTCTCATCAGGCAGCGCTATCTGGTCGAGAAATTGGCAAACCCTCCGACATGAAATAGCTCACTGTTTCCAGGGACAGGCGGGTGCCGATTCCGGTCATGGCTGGAATTACGGTTTTGGTCCCGATGCTTCAGGAGGAAACGTATTTTGGGAGAACTGTGCCCAGTGGCAAGCCTATAAGATCATGACTAATGACCAATTCACAAACGAATGGTATAACGGCTATCTGGGAATGGTTCACGCACACCCCCTGCATGAATGGGCACGGTATGAAAATTTCTTTCTCCCGGATTTTTGGTGTTTCAAGCAAGATGATATGAAATTTGTGGGACGCATGTGGTTGGAGTCCAAAAGACCGGAGGACCCGATTGAAGCCTACAAACGTTTGGCGGGCAACATGAAACAAGATCAATTCAATGATGAAATGTGGGAATGTGCTGCAAGATTTGCAACCTGGGATATTCCACACATCAAACAACAGGGTGCCAACCACTTCAATTCACGTCCACAGCCCAAGCTGAATGATGTGGGTGAAAATTACTGGCTCATCGATCCATCTAACTGTCCCGAAAATTACGGTCACAATATCATCAAGCTCAACGGAGTTTTTGTAAACCCAAAGAAAGTAAGTGTGTTCTTCGAAGGAAAAGCCGGCATTGATGGCTTCCGCAAAAATCTCCTTCCGAATGCAGGCTGGCGATTCGGGTTTGTTGCACTTACAACAGACGGAACGCGGGTGTACAGTGATATTGGTTCGGCAAACTATTTTACTAGTACGGATACCCTGCACTTTGAAACTCCGGCAAAATGTAAAAGCCTTTGGTTAGTCGTGTCAGGTGCACCCAGGATGCATGTAAAACATGCATGGGATGATGATACCAGCAATGATGAACAATGGCCTTACCAGGTGAAGTTCAACAACACCAATCTCAGGGGATACAGGAATGTTGTGGAGACAGGAGTTGATCAGTTAGCCAAAGAGAATATGCTGATCTATGCAGTCGGAAACACGCTTTATGCACAAGACCTGCCCCAAAATTCTACTTTGAATATATTTGACATTACGGGACGTAGCGTATTGACTCAAAGCTTTGATGGAGAAAACAGTTTCTCCACCAATCTTCCTGAGGGCGCTTACATCATTAATGTAATGCATTCTAACGGAAGGTACAATCAAAAAGTGATTATTAAATAAAGTTTTATTTTAACAATACAGCATTCACATGAAAAAGCGATTAAGTCTTCTTATCCTCTGTGGCGTTGGGCTTTTACTTCTTGTAAAAGCCCAAGCTGTAGAGAGGAAAATCAACTTCGATTCGGATTGGAAATTCCACAGAGGTTCCGTTGCCAATGCCGAACAACCGGCATTTGACGACAATAAATGGACTGTTCTGGATGTTCCTCATGACTGGAGCATGGATCCGGTACCCGTTCAAAAGGAAGGCATTACCGTCGGACCTTTCTCTAAGCTGAATGACGCAGGTGCAGGTGGTGCGGATACCGGTCAGACATTAGGAGGGGAAGGCTGGTATCGTAAATCATTTACTTTGAATGAAAGTGATGTACACAAACTCATCACATTGTATTTTGAAGGTGTGTATAATCAATCTGAAATATGGGTTAACGGACAAAAAGTAAATTTTAACCCGTATGGTTACACCTCATATAAAGTAGATATTACTGAATTTTGCCATGCCCCGGGTGTTCCCAACATCATTGCCGTCAAAGTAGTGAATGTAGGTGAAAACAGTCGCTGGTATGCAGGATCAGGAATTTATCGTCATGTATGGCTGATAAAAACCAACCCGGTTCATCTGGAAGAATGGGATACTTTTGTGGACGGTTCTGAAATAAAAAACAAAACAGCCCGGGTTAAATTATCTACAGTAATACATCAAAAATCAGATAAATACGACGAAGTTAACTTGCAGATTGATATCATTTCACCACAAGGAAAAACTGTTGCATCACGCACTTCATCCGTACAACTTGATGGTTCAACTCCCGTATCCGATATTTTTCCCGTTACCAAACCGCAATTATGGTCACTTGAAACTCCCCAATTATATGTTGCTGAGTTGACCATCCTATCCAACGGTACCGTATTGGATAAAATCAGTATACCGTTTGGCATCAGAACCATTGCCTTTTCTGCAGAAAAAGGATTTCAGTTGAACGGACAAACGATTAAATTGAAAGGTGGATGTATCCATCACGACAATGGTTTGCTGGGTGCGGCTGCTATCGACCGGGCTGAGGAAAGAAAAATAGAACTTTTGAAGGAAAACGGTTTCAATGCCATCCGATGTGCACACAATCAAGTATCTGAGGCCCTGTTGGATGCATGTGACCGATTGGGGATGCTGGTAATCCACGAAACTTTCGATCAGTGGCAGCAAGCCAAACGCAACAATGATTACCACCAATACTTTGATGCCTGGAGTGAATATGACCTAAAAGCGTCTTTGCGCCGTGACCGCAATCATCCTTCCATCATCATGTGGAGCATAGGCAACGAAGTGGCACAACGAGCAGACGCGGAGGGAGAAGAAATTGCAAAAAGATTGGTGTCTGTGATCCATCAATACGATACAACCCGATTTTCTACCATTGGTTCCAATGATTTCTGGGATCGCCGACATTTTTCATGGGACAAAGACTCTTACCGTGCATTCAGAAATGTGGATATAGCAGGATACAATTACATGTGGCATAAATATGAAAGTGATCATGAAGCCTATCCTGAACGAGTTATGTATGGGAGCGAGACTTATCCCAAAGATCTTGCAGCAGCCTGGAATTTAGTTGAAAAACATCCCTATATAATCGGAGATTTTGTGTGGACGGCCATAGATTATTTAGGAGAAGCCGGCCTGGCTCATGCTTTAGAACTGAAACCCGGAGAATGGAATCCGCAATTTATGGGATGGCCCTGGTACAACGCCTGGTGTGGGGATATTGATTTTTGTGGCGACAAAAAGCCCCAGTCGTATTACCGGGATGTGGTATGGAGAGAAAAGACCATTACCATGGCAGTACGCCGACCTGTTGAAGCAGGTAAACAAGAAGTTGTAAACGGTTGGGGTTGGACAGATGAGCTGATCAGCTGGAACTGGGAAGGATATGAAGGTCAACCCATGCGTGTAAACGTTTATAGCCGTTCACCAAAAGTGCGTCTCTACCTAAACGATGTCTTGATTGGGGAAGAAGAAACAGGAAAAGAAAATTATACTGCTACTTTTGAAGTTCCCTACCAGCCCGGCACACTGAAAGCCGTCAATATTCACAAGAAAAAAGAAACTGATGCTTTCGAACTGCAAACTTCCGGAAAGCCGGCAGCCATTCGTTTAACTGCAGACAAATTACAGCTCAAAGCAGACAAAAATGATCTTTCTCATGTCAAAATTGAAGTCATCGATGAAAATGGAAGAATCGTTCCAAACTCCGGGAACACCGTAAAAATCAGCTGTACAGGACAGGGGTCGGTGATTGCGGCGGGCAATGCTTCCATGTATGATATGCACAGCTTTAGGTCAATGACACCCCGCGTATTTCGCGGAAAAGCCCTGGCCATCGTGCAACCTGATGGAAATGCCGGCCTTGTAGAGTTAACTATAAGCGCGGATGGACTGCAGGGTGCAAGTTTAAAACTGATGGTACAATAAAAATAAGACAATAAATCATAGAGTGAGACCCACAGCGTACACAAAATTGATTGATCCAACTAAAAAATACAGGTGAAGTTGGTCTTTTTAAAAAATATCTGTATATTTGCGTGCTGAAAGCAGCATTTCTTTAAAAGAAATTGAAATAAGCGAAAATAGCTCAGTTGCCAGGAGAATAAACAATGAATTTGCTCTACCAACTGAGATACAACGCGAAGAAATTGAAATTAGCGAAAATAGCTCAGTTGCCAAGAGAATAAACAATAAATATGCTCTACCAACTGAGATACAACGCGAAGAAATTGAAATTAGCGAAAATAGCTCAGTTGGTAGAGCATAACCTTGCCAAGGTTAGGGTCGCGGGTTCGAGTCCCGTTTTTCGCTCTAACACCTATTCCTTCATATCCACTGTTTTAGGTTTCAATACCGTCAATTGCAGAGTTATAGCAATCCCTACTGCTAAGATCATCACAACAAACACAGCATTCATATACCCGGCATCCAGGGCCTTACCAAGTTCATTGGTAATAATGGCTCCAGCAGAGATTCCCGCTAAATTTAATAATCCATAGCCTGTAGCCCGATAACGGGACGATACAAACTGACAAAGGATCGGCATGTTATTTACATCAAACACTCCGAACCCGAAACCGAACATAATGGCACCTGTCACAATCATAATCAATCCATGCCCCCGTAATCTATGAGTAACAGTTGGACACTTATGAGACACCGCCTATACACGTGTTATTCCTACGGACAATTATTATGTTTCACAAGAATAATGTTTCTGCTACATAATTACAAATAATGAGTTATTTTTTTAATCGAGTCAAAATCATAAAATATTTGTATATTTGCCTTCGATAAAAATCACTAAACTTTACCTAATTTTCTTGAGTAAATGATCAATCTGTCACCCATTTTCAATTTTCTAACTTCAAACTTAATCTAATGATGGAAGTAATAGCCCGCATAGACATCAGTACTCCCGCCGGACGCAAAATTCTTCGTCAACTGGCTACCAATAAAACCGTTAAAATCGAATATCCTAATTCGGATTTAATTTCCGGTCAAAAAACCTATTCCGTTGAAGAAGTTTTTGATGAATGTATTGGTATTTTAAGCAATCACTATCAAGTAGATTGTAAAGAAATATGGGAAAACACAAAATAATCATATCCGAGCAAGCAAGAGCTGATTTACGCGATTTATCCTACACAATAACCTTTGAATACAAAGCACCTGCAACTGCTGTGCGTTATTTGAAAGGTGTTTATACGTCCATACAATCCCTCAAACAATCTGCTCCTGTTTTTCAACTTCAAACCAATCCCGCCATTGTCAGAGCTTACGGACCTTTTGTCCGCAGGATAAACTACAAAAAAATGGCAATCCTTTTTATTATCCAACATCAAATCGTTTATATCATTCGAGTTATTCCGCAAAGTGCGATAAATGACATTCAACTACCTCAGTAATTCCCTTTTCTTACCTCAACTGTTTTAATACCTTTTTCCTCAAAGAACTCCGTAAATCACACTTTTGACACTTAAAGTGTGAGTTGTTAATTTATTTTACCTTCGTTTTGTGATTATAAGTTTAACTATGTTCCATTAGTAAACGCAATTTTTTGCGGAAAAAAAATAATTGTAAATTTGCAACCTAAGCAAATAATCTAAGCATAAACATAAAATACTTTAAAACAAACAACTGATCAGTTTACAGTATTTTAAGTATTGTACTGAGATTGACCTTATCCGGTGATGAGTCGAAAAATATAGTGGGGTTTTGAGACAAAGCCCTAAGTTCAGCAAATTGAATAATAATTATTTATCTTTTTTTGATTTTTGTCATGTGCTAAATAAACAAACAATGAAAAAAACTTTAGCAATCATTGGTGCAAGACCGCAATTTATCAAACATTTTGCATTCGAAAGAGTCGCTCGTAATAAAATTGATCTTATTACGCTGCATACAGGACAGCATTATGATGACAATATGAGCGATGTTTTTTTTAGACAATTTGGAATGCAAACACCAACATATTTGCTTAATCATGGTGGAGGCAATCATGGAGAGCAGACAGGAAAAATGTTAATTGACATTGAGAAAATCATCTTATCGGAAAAACCGGACGCAGTCATTGTATATGGAGACACCAACTCAACATTGGCAGGTGCTTTGGTTGCATCGAAGTTACATATACCATTATTTCATGTAGAAGCCGGACTAAGAAGTTATAACAAAACAATGCCCGAGGAAATAAATCGCATTCTTACCGATCATGTTTCTTCACTGCTGTTCGCTACCTCGGATGTGGCTATTAAAAATTTGGGAAATGAGGGAATAACAGAAAATGTAATACTGGTTGGAGATATTATGAAAGACCTTATCAGGTATGTAGTGGAAAACCATAAAATAGGTGAGAAAAAATACGAAAACTATTATTACGCAACCATACACAGACCTTACAACACAGATAATCCGGAACGTCTGTCTTATATCATGTCATCACTGAATTCAACAGGGAAAAAGGTAGTCTTTTCATTGCATCCAAGAACAAAGAAAATACTGGTAGATAACAAGATAGACATTTCTAAATTTTCAAACCTTATCATCATTGACCCGCAAGCTTATATTGACAATTTAAGCTTTTTATATCACTCAAAAGGACTTATTACCGACAGTGGTGGCATGCAGAAAGAAGCATATTGGCTAAAGAAAAAATGTGTTACTATCAGGACGGAAACAGAATGGACTGAGACGGTTGAGTTAAAGGGGAATATATTATTATTCGATGAGTTAAATGACATTGGAAATCAACTGGAACAACTTCCTGCAGGTTGGGATGAAAGTTTATACGGAGATGGCAGAACTGCTGAAAAAATATTAAATCATATCATAAATTATTTTCAATAATTGAGAGAATAAAACATTCAGGCTCATCCATCATATATTAAATTATAAATAAAGTGTATTTCACAAACTGCGGGAGTTTATAAGAAAAGAAGATTTTATCCGAAAATGGGAAGGCAGATACGCCTACGACGCCGTTAAATCCCGAAAAACAGAAAACAGAATTAATTGTTTGTCAGGTTCAAAAAATATTGTACTTTTGTACCCCGAAGTGAAACAACATAGTTTCACTTTCTTGTACGAATATGATTGTCGGTGGACAACATAAAATTAATATCATAATGTGATTTTGCCCGGATGGTGAAATTGGTAGACACGCTAGTTTCAGGGACTAGTGGCCGCAAGGCCATGCAGGTTCGAGTCCTGTTCCGGGCACGTTTCAGGCGCAGGTGGTGAAATTGGTATACACGCTACTTTGAGGGGGTAGTGCCGGCAACGGCGTGTGAGTTCGACTCTCATCCTGCGCACTTGGCGAGCGTTTGCATTCCTGCCCGCATCATTTCTGCCCACTTTATTCTTTTTCTTTCACCTCAAAAGGTTCCGTGTGAATATTGGTGATTGTCCTGGGTCCAAACTTATCTCTCAGCCTGACTTCTATTTCGGTTGCCACATCATGTGATTTAACAAAACTGATGTTTTTATCCAATTTGATATGCACATCAATGGCATAAATATTCCCTATCTTGCGTGTTTTGAGATTGTGTTGAAATATGACATCCGGATGGGACTCTATAAGGTCGATGATGATTTTTTCAATCTCCTCAGGAAGCGAACGCTCCAAGAGTTCATGCATGCAGGGTATTCCAAGTTCAATTGCTACTTTCACTATGAAAAAACTAACCACCACTGCGGCAATAGGATCCAATATACGCCAGGGTTCACCCAAAAACATGGCTCCCGCAATTCCCAGGGATGTGCCTATGGAAGAAAAAGCATCCGAACGATGGTGCCATGCATTGGCAATAACGGCACTGCTGTTAACTTCCTCGCCTACCCTTTTGGTATATCTGTATAATATTTCTTTTAATAAAATTGACACCAAAGCTGCCACAAGTGCCAAATAAGTAGGTTGTTCCAACACCTCTCCTTTGATTACCTGCATGATCTTGGAAACACCGCTTGTAAATATAAAAACACCAACAGCAAGCAAAGCAATGCTTATTAACAAGGTGGCAAAAGTTTCAAATTTTCCGTGTCCGTATCGGTGGTCGTCATCCTTGTCTTTTACTGATATGCCCACGAACACCAAAACCAATACGTCTGTAATGAAATCAGACAAAGAATGAATACCATCCGCAAGGATAGCAGAGCTTCGACCTAAAAATCCGGCTAAAATTTTAAATGCGGTCAACAAAACATTGAAAACGAGACCAATCCACGTGACTTTATGTACTTTTTTTGCTTTATTGTTGTTCATATCTTTAGCTGGATGATGAAAATATAATTTTTTGAGGTTGTAAAGTTAGGATTTTTTTTGAAGATATGTTACGAAGTTAGGGAAGTTAAGGAAGTTATTTTTGGTAGTTGGTAGTTAGTAGCTGGTAGCTGGTAGCTGGTAGCTGGTAGTTAGTATGATAATGCCTGAATTTCGTTGACCGTTTTTGGTTAATAATTCAACTTATTTAATTAATAAAAAGCGCTCTTTTTAATGTTTTTATACAATTGAGATTTTTCTCTCTTTTGATTTTGTTTACATTTGCTTTGTCAAATGAAACGGAAACAAGCTCTGCTGAGGAGCAACTTGTCAGGGATAATTTGACCGGCGACAAGAAAAAGTCGAAAGAAAGAGCTCTCTCTCACGGGTAGCTCTTTCACTTTTTTATTGAGCCGTCATACCTAAAAAAACCTACTGATGTGCAAAGATACTGTTTTCAAATTGAATTGGTGTTTTTCTTTGCAACATAATGTGAGGTTTTTCATGGTTGTAAAGTTTAACACTTCGGTCAACTTCTTTTGTTAGCTGCTCAAAAGTAGTGATGTTACGGTGCTGCAGATAATTGTTTTTGATAATACCGTTGATACGCTCTGCTTTTCCGTTCTCCCATGGGTATTGGCACATGCTGTTTTGTATATTGTACTTTCCTGTCAACTTCAGGAAGTTTTTATCAAAGTATTGACCGCCACCATCGGAATGAAAAATCAGATTCACAATGACCATGTTTGCTTTTAGACGGCAATTAATCGCCTTCTGTAATGCAGGTATAGTGGTGTGTTCGGTTCTTAAACTTGCCGAAACGTGATACCCTACAATTACGCGTGTAAAAGCATCTATGATAAAAGTCAGGTAATAAAACCTGCCGTGCAGTTCGTAGTAGGTTATATCGCTCTGCCACACTTGGTTAACATGTGTTATCTCCAAGTTAATCAACAAGTTGTCAAAGCGAACAACACCACTGCTGTCAGTTGTTTTACGATAGTTCAGCTTTCGTGCAACACTCAAATCTGCTCGCTTGCAGAGTTCTTCAAACTTATCCCGCCCTATACCGACGGGGTAAAGTTTGTAATACATATCACGCAATCCCATCGTTGGATGGTCTTGACGGATGTGATGAACCAATAACAGTATTTGCTCTTCAAGATCGCGTTCTTGAAGATATCTATCAGTATGTTGATGAAAAGATTGTTTGCTGATCCCAATGCTTTCATAGAAAAAATTGAGACTGCATGTTAACTCTTTTCTGTTCTCCCAGAAGTATCGAACGGTGGGGTAAAAAACTTTTTTTTTATATCCACACCGTAAGTTTCTTCTGCCAGTTCTATCATTTTGTTCTGAAAATCAATCTGAATTTGTTTTTGACCAATGATACGTTCAAGTTCAGACAAACGTTTTTTCAGTTCAATAAGTTGCCGTGTGTCGCTTTCCGACTCTACGACAAGTCGTTCTTTCTTGTCTTTCATAATGCCGAATTTATCTATCCAACGGTAAATAGCCGCAGATGTTACCTGGTATTGAGAACAAATCTCACTAACTTTGGTCTGACCTGTTTCAATCTCGCGGACTTTCTGCAATTTGAAGGAATCGCTAAAACGGCGGCGTTGACGTTCGGAAACGGATAATTTTAATTGATTTAAATTTGCCATAAATACGTTAATTTTAATAAAGCAAAAAGTTGCTTCAAGCGGTCAACGTATTTCAGGCATTGACAAGTAGTTAGTAGTTTTTTGGGAAGTTAGGGAAGTTAGAGAAGTTAGAATATTAAACCACAAAAGGCACAAAAGAAAATATAATTTGACAATTCAACACCAATCACCAATCACTAATCACTAATCACCAATTGTCTTTGTTCTTTTGTCTTTGCTCATTGTTCTTAATCATTCCTTGTTCTCAACAAAAATAAAATGTATTTTTGTACCCTTGAGAAAACCCGTATGTATGAGAGTCCTTTTTTTATCCATTTCATTTTTTTTGATCGCCAATATTTTTTCACAATCTGCCCAACAAGCCGGTGCTTTGTTCAATGAGCAAAAATATGAGGAGTCAGGTAAGTTGTATGCTGCCCTATTGGCCAAGCGACCGAAAGACGCCCTATACAATTATCGCTATGCCCGGTGCAACTACGAAACGGGTAACTACGAGACAGCCATCGAACATTTTATTACAAGTGGCAATCGTTATCCCTTGCGCGATTACTATTTGGCAGATAGTTATTTTATCACATACCGGTTTGATGAAGCAGTCGAATACTTTACGAGTTACATCAGCAGCTCGACCAATGAAGTTTTTACCAGGCAGGCTGAAGACAAACTGAGACGTGCAAATATAGCAGCCAGGTTGATGAAACGGGTCGAAGAAGTTGAAATCATCGACAGCGTTGTTGTCAGTAAAAAGGACTTCTTAAAGCATTATCAATTAAGCAAAGAAACCGGTCAATTCAGTATACAAACCGTTACCGCTCCCAATAAAAAACTGATTGACCTGGTGACTTTTATCACACAGAGGGGTGACAGAAAGATATTTTCCGATTTAGTCGATAATCACACCCGCTTGTTTACTGCCAACAAATTATTGATCGGCTGGTCGAAACCGGAATATTTATCTAAAAACATCTTTTCAGAAGGGAATGATAACTATCCTTTCCTGATGTTGGACGGTGTTACCTTGTATTTTGCTTCCGACAACAAAAATTCCATCGGAGGATATGATATTTTCATCACACGCTTTAATTCAAACATCAATGATTATTTGACTCCGGAAAATATCGGAATGCCCTTCAATTCCATTTACAATGATTATATGTATGTGGTTGATGAAGCTAAGAACGTCGGATGGTTTGTAACCGATCGCTACCAGGAAGCTGATAAAGTTACAGTCTATCAATTTAAGCACCGTGACGAAAAAGTTTTTGTATCTGGCAAAGATTCAGATAATTTAATCCAGGCAGCCCAACTCAAAACCTATAAAAAAGGAAGTGCTCCTGTTTTCATATCCGAATCAGCACAAGAAATTCAAGAAGAACCGGAAGAGGTTACCCAAGGAGACGAAATCATCTTTCACATCA
>Ga0116160_1003147_pt1 | contig 14712 bp, 15 predicted proteins | sample AD_JPNAS2_MetaG_FD_89879 | JGI IMG/M metagenome (GOLD analysis project Ga0116160, IMG submission 89879) | Active sludge microbial communities of municipal wastewater-treating anaerobic digesters from Japan - AD_JPNAS2_MetaG | ecosystem: Engineered > Bioreactor > Anaerobic > Digestate | place...
AGATGGAAAGTTCATGCCAAAGGCTGTTACAACAGCGGAGATAGCATCGGGCTATGCCAATACTACGAGAGAGCAGGCTATTGCAATGAGCCTTAGGACATTTAACCGGTTTGGGAAATAGATTAACTATCAGTTCAGATTGCTATATAATGCCTGATATGGTAATATTACCGTATCAGGTTTTTGCTTTTTTTGAGTGGTAAAGTGTGTTTTAAATAGTATCAGAGTAAATTGGAGATAAGGTGACAGGTACGATGAATTATTTTGGTTCCTATAAAGGACTGCCAAAAAGTATTTATATTATTTTTTTTGCTCAGATAATCAATCGTTTTGGTGATTTTGTACTGCCATTTTTGAGCCTGTTTCTGGTCAAGAAGCTGGGGTTGAGCTATCAGAGCGCCGGAACTGCAGTTATGCTGGTTTCGCTGTCGTCAATTCCCGGCTCATTTGCAGGCGGAAAAGCTGCGGATCATTTTGGACGTAGAAAATCTTATACGGTTTTTCAATTAAGTGCCGGGGTAAGTCTGTTTTTTTGCGCCTTTCTGGATAACCCCCAGCTTATTATAGTTCTGATATGTATGTCTTCATTTTTTAATGGGGGAGTTCGCCCAATCATATCGGCTATTATTACGGATGTTTTGCCTGCGGAAAAGAGGCAAATAGGATTTTCCCTGTCTTATCTGGGAATCAATTTGGGGGTATCTTTAGGGCCCCTTGTTGCAGGTTTTTTGTTCAATCATTACATTCCTCTCATATTTATCGGCAATGCAGTAACTTGTTTATTGGTGGCCATTTTGGTTTTTGTGAATATAAAAGAGACCTTACCTGAGTATACTGATAATGAATATGCAAGCGATGGGGAAAAACCTGAAGAAGGCAATGTTCTTGCAGTTTTGGTAAGAAAGCCGAAAATTTGGGTTTTCCTTGTAATAAACGTTGTTTTTAATATTGTCTATTCACAGAGCTCTTTTTCATTGCCAATAATGATGGATATTGTTTTCGGGAGCGAAGGAGCGGGCAATTTCGGAATTATCATGAGCTCTAATGCTGTTACGGTCGTAACAATGACGATGTTCGTAAACCATGCCTCAAGGAAATGGAAAGCTTTGAACAGCATTGCTGCAGCCGGGATCTTATATGCCATAGGCTTTGGAATGATAACATTTATCCGCTCAATGTCATTATTTATCCTTTCGACTTTTGTCTGGACTGTTGGTGAGATAATGGCGTATACAAACTTTGGCGTATACATAGCAAACAATACTCCACAGAATTATAGGGCCAGGTTTAATGCTGTATCAAATTTAAGCTGGTCTGTCGGGACATCTCTCGGCACATTTCTGATAAGCCGATATGCAGGCTATCTTGGGATTGAAGCAGTTTGGCCCCTGACTTTCTTCTTGGGACTGCTGGGCTCGGCGGGTATGTACCTGCTGAAAATCAAGACTGAGAAAGCTGTTGCCATAGATGTGCGGCAAAATGGGGTTTCAGAGCAGTGAAATCCCTTGAACTATATGATATAACAGAGAGGAGGTATAGAAATGATCGAATATGAAGGACAATATCCCGTATATGAAATTTCAGCTTCAAAAATAAAAAGCAATGCGCAAAAAATATATGAATTATGCAAGTCCAATGGTATTGAGCCGGCAGGGGTTGTAAAAGGTTTCAGTGCAATACCTCAAGTAGCGGAATTATTTATTGAGGCGGGTTTTAAGACACTTGGTGATTCAAGGCTAAAGGAAATAGTCAGGCTCCGATCCTGTAATATAAAGGCAGACCTTATGCTTATAAGAATACCTATGCCAAGTGAAATTCCTGAACTTGTAAGGTATGCCGATTCCAGCCTGAATTCGGAGATAGCAACAATAAGGCTTATAAATGAGGAAGCAAGGCTGCAGGATAAAATACATGGGATTGTGCTGATGGCGGATTTGGGTGATTTGAGGGAAGGATTTTTTGACAGCAATGAAGTCATTAAAGCTGCTAAAGGAATTGAAAGTCTGGATAGTATCAGGCTTTTAGGGATAGGCACCAACTTGGGATGTTACGGTTCAATAAAACCTTCGGAGGAGAACCTGGGAGAATTATGCAGACTGGCAGAAAGAGTCGAGGAGCAAATCGGAAGAAGGCTGGAAGTAATATCCGGAGGGGCAAGTACATCCCTGCCGCTTTTGATTAACGGTAAAATGCCGCCCCGTATTAATCACTTGAGAATAGGAGAGGCCATAATTACTGCAAAAGATCTGCCATATTTATGGAATGTGGAAATGCCGGGAATCTACCGCGACCCTATGGTGCTGAAAGCCCAAGTCATAGAGATAAAGCAAAAACCAAGTTTTCCTGTTGGGGAGATTTTTGTAGACGCTTTCGGTAACAAGCCCATATATAAGAACAGAGGAATGCGGAAAAGGGCGTTACTTGCCGTTGGTCATAAAGATACAGGTGATGTTACAAAGCTCAAGCCGAGACATGAAGGTGTAGAGATTATCGGGAGCAGCAGCGACCATCTTATTCTGGACGTAGAAGATTATAAAGGAGAGCTTAATGTTGGGGACGTATTGGAATTTGATACTTTTTATTCGGCCATGATCTTTCTCTGCTCCAGTGACTGTGTCAGGAAAGTAGTTGTCTGATGGAATATCACTTCCCAATTTCGGTAAAACAGCTTGATTTTTCCGACAATATATGACATTATTAATAATAGCTTAAATAATAGTAAATAATGTAACGCATATATATTTCAATTATTACTAAAAATATAGCATATAAATATTTGAAATTCTATTGGCGAGTTATTACAAAAAGTTTAAGTAATAAAATTTTGGAGGTACAAATATATGAATGGTACAGTAAAATGGTTTAATGGAGAAAAAGGTTATGGTTTTATTACAGGAGAAGACGGAACAGATGTCTTCGCACATTTTTCCCAAATAAACGCGGAAGGCTACAAATCTCTTCAGGAAGGTCAGAAGGTCACTTACGACATAGCCAACGGACCAAAAGGGTTGCAAGCAGAGAACATTACAATAGTTGAATAATCGGCGGGTACTCTACCTCTTAAATAGAACTGCTATTTAAGAGGTTTTTGGTTTTTGTGGGTTTTACATTTTCTATAATTTTGCAGTAATCTTTACAATGATGCATTCAAGGATGACAGCTTTTATTGGAGAATCTATTCGGCTGGCCCAGGTATATACAAGACCGAAAAATGAATATATAATACTAATTAAGGATTTGCATAAGAATTGTCAGGAGGGTATATTAAATGGTAAAGGTTATAGCAAAAAGCTTTGTTAAAGCAGATAAGTTGGATAAGGCTTTGGAGCTGTCAAAGGAAATGGTGGAAAAGACTGTTAAAGAGGACGGATGTATAAAATATGAGCTTTATCAGGACATAAAGGATCCGAAAGTAATGATTATTATTGAAGAATGGGAAAAGGTCGAAGACTTAAATAAACATATGGCTTCCGAGCATTTTAAAAGGATAATTCCCCAACTGAATGAGCTGAGGGAAATGGCATCGGAAATAAATATTTTGAGAAAATTGTAAGACTTTTATCAAGTATTTCGTAAAGTTTACCTGCTAATATTCTTTTGAAGGCAGGTGATTTGTATAAGTAGCAAAAAGTATTGGAGTGCTTTCCATTGCTCAAAGCCTGGTAAATCTGCAGGGGGGGAGTTTTAAAATAGATATAGACGGGGATTTATTTAAGGCAAATATAGAAATCCCCCTTTGGAGATAAATAAGTTTGTCCATTTTCGCCGGATTAAATATAAAATGATAAGCTTTGTAGTATAATTAGAGTTAATAAATAGCGATAGTACAAAGCGATAGTACAAAGCGCGTGGAGAAGGAATACTATTTTATAGCTTAAGCGATAGTTGATAATTACCACGGCACAGCAAAAGGAGCGGAGTGGATTTTATGAAAAGAAGACCTGTTGTATTGATAATTATGGATGGCATAGGAATAAGCGAAAATGAAAACGGCGATGCGGTTAAGGCTGCGAGTAAGCCGACCCTTGACATGTTGATGAATCATGACCTGTATACTTTAATTAAAGCACATGGCACTGCTGTCGGGTTGCCCTCTGACGATGACATGGGAAATTCAGAGGTAGGGCATAATGCTTTGGGGTGCGGACAGATTTACAGTCAGGGGGCCAAATTGGTAAATGAATCAATAGAGAATGGGAAGATGTACAGTTCATATACATGGCATAAAGTTATCAATAATTGTACAGATAAAAACTCCGTTTTACATTTTATCGGCCTTCTGTCGGACGGAAATGTACATTCCAATATAGCCCATCTGAAATCAATGATTATCAGAGCAAAGAAAGATGGAGTAAAAAAAGTACGTATACATATTCTTCTTGACGGCAGGGATGTACTGGCAACATCGGCCTTGGATTATGTTGATCAGCTTGAGAAGGTATTGGAAGAACTTAATGGTGACAGTTTTGACGGAAGAATTGCCAGCGGCGGAGGCAGGATGAAAATTACCATGGACAGGTATGAAGCAAACTGGGATATGGTAAGGCTTGGCTGGGATACCCATGTATCGGGCAAAGGAAGGCAATTTACCAACGCCAGTGAAGCAATATCCGATTATAGGGAAGAGCTGCCCGGAATTATTGACCAGGACCTGCCGCCTTTTGTTATTGCTGAAAACGGTGTTCCGGTGGGTACTATTAATGACGGGGACAGCGTTGTACTCTTTAATTTCAGGGGGGATAGGGCAATCGAAATAAGTATGGCTTTCGATTATGAAAGCTTTGACAAGTTTAACAGGGGGCCGCGCCTCAACGTAGTGTTCTGCGGGATGCTTCAGTATGATGGTGATTTGGAGTTGCCGAAAAATTTCCTGGTTGCACCTCCGGATATAAAGAATACATTGTCTGAGCATCTGATTAAACATGGGATAAGGCAATATGCCGTTTCCGAAACACAGAAGTATGGTCACGTGACATATTTCTGGAATGGCAACAGAAGTGAGAAGTTTGATGAAGACCTGGAGGTCTTTGAAGAGGTGCCCTCAGATAAGGTGTCTTTTGATGAACGGCCATGGATGAAAGCTGCGGAAGTGACCGATAAGCTCATTGAAGCCCTGAAATCAGGTAAATATGATTTTTTAAGAGCTAACTATCCAAATGGGGATATGGTCGGCCATACGGGCAGCTTTAATGCTGCTAAAATTGCCGTAGAAACCGTTGATTTGTGTCTTGCAAGGGTTGTAAAGGCGGTAGACGAGGAGAAAGCTATTCTTGTTATTACGGCTGACCATGGAAATGCTGATGAGATGCTTGAAAAGCCGGCGGGAGGTATAGCAAAGGCAAAGACAAGCCACACCCTTAATCCCGTTCCTTTTATTATACATGATAAAATAAAGAGATACGAGGTTAAGGAAGGAAGCTTTGGACTTGCCAATATTGCTGCAACTGTCGCTGTTTTATTTGAAATTGATTATCCCGATTGTTGGGAGAATAGTTTGGTTCAACCTCACATATAATGAAATTTGTGATTTAGAAATTATAGATAATGTAAAATATGTTATAATAAGTAATGAAGACATTATTTTTGAGTGGGGGTTTAGTCATGGATATAAATTATTCTTCTATTATGAAAAAGGCATTACTTACGCTGACATTAATGTTTGGACTGCTTTTTGCGGTTGCAACAGCAATGCTGTGGTATCTGGAAATGCCTATAAACCATGCAGTTGCAGCAGCTGTAATTATCACACTGCTGCAATATGTTTTGGCTCCGCTTATCATACCGATGTTCTATGATATTGAGTTTGTAGATATCAATATCAGTTCTGATACATGGCAGAAAATATATGACTTATGCAAAAAGGCTGGAGTTAAAACGCCAAGAATAGGCATTATCAAGGATGGCAACCCAAATGCGTTTGTGTACGGTTATCATAGGGGTTTTGCTTGGCTTATTGTTACTCAAGGCCTGTTTGAAAAGCTTACCGAAGAAGAATTTGAAGCAGTGATAGCCCATGAATTGGGGCACATCAAGCATAATGATTTCGTACTGATGATGATTGTATCATTCATACCTATGGCTATGTATCAGATTTATTCATGGACCAATCGCAACAGCAAATCCAATCCGGCATATTGGGTTGGAATAGGTGCATATGCGGCATATGTGGTCAGCCAGTTTTTCGCCTTGTCTTTTTCAAGGGTAAGAGAGTACTATGCAGACAGCTTTTCAAGAAAGACAATGGAAGGCGGAGAATACTTAAAGAATGCGCTGATTAAGATTGCATACGGCTACACGGCATTGGAAGAGAAAAGAAGCAGAAAGGCAATTGCTTTCGGAATTTCGAATAATCTCCAGGATGAAAGCTTTGTACTTACACAGTATAAGGGTTTAACTTCGGGTGAGTTGGAGGTAAAGCTTATTGCCTGGGATATGAAAAGCCTATGGGGCAGATGGTATGAGCTTAATTCCACACACCCTCTTACTGCAAAGAGAATATTGGCTTTAGAGGGTAAGTCCTCTAAAAGCTATCCTATTAGCAAGGCAGAGATAGGCAGATTCTTTACAGAGGCTATAATATGGCTGCTGCCTTGGGGTTCCGCCTGCTATATCTATCTGATAAATAAAAGCTATCTTTTTGGAAGCAGATTTTTTCCTGCGGTATGGGGTTTGATAAAAGCTGAGCCGCAATATTTGCTGCTGCTTGGAATGGCGATACTTGTCAAATACTTTTATTCACACGGCAAGAATCACCAAAATTACAAGCTAGAGGAGCTGCTGTCACGGGAAGACGCATCACCCGTTAAAGGAATGCCTGCTGTTATAGAGGGCAAAATTATTGGAAAAGGGATACCGGGATACTTTTTTGGCGAGGATCTGATTATAGATGACGGAACATCAATAATGCTTATCGACTATAAACAGCCCCTAAGGATTATGGAGATAATTTTCGGCCTTGATACTGCAGAAAGGCTTAGAGACAAGGACGTAAAGGTTGCAGGCTGGTATAAAAGAGGAAACAGGCCTTATTTTCAATGCAGGCACATATTTGTTGATGACAAGAAACTGATATCCTTTAACTATATTTTGACTGAACTGCTTGGATATGTTCTTATTGCAGCAGGTATAATTATGTACTTAATCAAGCTTTTCATATATTAGAAGTAAATTTCAGATTTCAAAACCCCTAAGGGAATATGATAAAGCAAAATAAAAAAGTGCGTCAAGCACTTTTTATACATCCAATTTCATATCTCCAAACTTAATCCAATTCTTCTTGCGCATATATTTAGAAACAATAATAGTTATTGCAGCAGGTGCAAGAAAGTGAAGCACAAGAATCAAAGGCAGGGACGCGGTTCCCATTGTTTCTATCGTGGCGAATTGTCCTACCAGCCCGCTGGTGCCCATGCCTGCTCCCACAGCATTGTTTCTCATTTTAAATACTGCAGAGGCTATAGGCCCCAGAACAGCACTGGCTATTGTGGGCGGAATCCATATCAAAGGGTTCTTCACAATATTGGGAACCTGAAGCATGGAAGTTCCGATTCCTTGGGCTACCAGTCCCCCAAGCTTGTTCTCCCTGTAACTGGCGACCGCAAAGCCTATCATCTGGGCGCAGCAGCCTACAGTAGCGGCCCCTGCGGCAAGCCCATCAAGCTTCAATGAAATCGCCAAAGCTGCGCTGCTTATAGGAAGGGTCAGTACCATTCCCATTATTGTTGAAACCAATATCCCCATCGGAACAGGCTGGAGTTCCGTAGCATAATTGACCATTTGCCCCAAGGCTGTCATCAGGGATGACATAAAGGGGCTTATAAAGACGCTGGCAAGTCCTCCTATGATAATAGTTACAGCAGGGACCAAGATAATATTGAGCTTAGTTTTTCCGTGAATCAGTTTTCCTGCTTCCGCTCCGATCAGTGCCGCAAATAACGCCCCTACCGGCTCGCCAATAACTATGGAATATACTCCTGCGGAAGTTTGCAGCAGGGTTTGAGCACCAAGAGCTCCGGTAACCAGAGAAGAGAAAACAGACAATACAGGGGCTTTTACCCCATAAGCCACTGCCGCTCCTATAGCCGGACCCATCATAAACTGGGCAGCTTTGCCGAACCCTACCAGCAATGGTATGCCCAGCTTTTCTCCAACCTGCTTCAAAATCAGGCCTATTATCAAAGAAGAGAAAAGGCCCTGAGCCATGAAGTTCAGGACATTAATTATATATTCCTGCAAATTGAATTTTTTGTTTTCCATTGTGTTGCTCCGTTCCATAAGTTATTGATTATATAATACCGCTTTTTGTATAATTGTCAAAGTAACCTTGAATATATACTATAGGAGTACCTTTATCTCCGCTCCCCGAAGTCAGGTCGCATAGAGAGCCTATTAGATCAGTAAGCCTTCTGGGGGTAGTGCCCTGTGCCTCCATGCTGTCCTTCAGATTCGCTTCTTTATGACTGATAAATTCGGATATAGCCTTTTTTAATTCGTCCCCTCTCAAATCGGCAAAGTCGTTGTCTGCAATATATTTCAATTTAATTTCATTGGGGGTGCCTTCAAGTCCGGAAGTGTACGCAGGGGATAATACAGGATCTGCGAATTCCCATATCTTGCCTAAGGGATCCTTAAATGCTCCGTCTCCATAAATCATCACTTCAACTGTCTTACCGGTTTTTTCTTTGAGCATTGATTGGATTTTATCAACAACAGGCTGACAATCCCTTGGGAAGAGTTTAACAGTATCATCTGTTGCCTTATTTGAGCCTAAGAGACCGAAGTTTTCGTTGAAACCGCTTCCGTCGACAGGCGAATTAAGAATATCATCCAGACCAAATACTTTTTCTCCGCCATTCGCTTTTAGAATCCTCTTTGTTCTTACCCTTGAATGAATATCGCAGGCAAGCACTTTTTTTGTATAACTTAGGATTGTAATCGGATTGTTTGAAAATATTATTTCACATTGAGCACCGCATTCAGCAATCAGTGATTTATAGTAATCTATATAATCAACGCCGGTAAAAGCATGTTTTACAAAGCCGAAATGTTCGCGAAAATCCTTTTCTGTTAAGATATCTATCCAAGGATTTATCCCTTCTGCATCAAGTGAATCGATGTCTATTAATTGATTTCCTACTTCATCGGCAGGGTAACTGAACATTAATACTATTTTTTCAGTACCTTTTGCAATGCCTCTTAGACACACAGCAAAGCGATTCCGGCTTAGGATGGGAAAAACTATGCCTATTGTGCCCCCGCCAAACTTGGATTTAATATCTTTTGAAATTGCATCGGTAGTTGCATAGTTACCCTGGGCACGAGCAACAACAGATTCGGTTACAGCAACAATGTCCTTGTCGTTAATATGAAGGCCGTCTGTTTCTACAGCTTTTAATACGGTGTCCACTACGATTTCGGCCACATTGTCTCCCTGCCTTATTATCGGGGCACGAAGACCTCTTGATATAGTCCCTGTTATCCTTTCCATTAAGTCATCTCCTCATATTGTTATTTTTATCATAAATCTGAACCACTATCTTAAATAGGATGAGGTTCTATTTTTCAAATATTATTTTACACTATAAATCGTACTAAAATTCTTATATTGTGTCAAACAAATTGCTTTACTTTAAAGGGCAGGTATCGTAATTTTTTGCAAATCTATGATATAATAGATATTAACAGTACAGTCTAACAGGCGGATTGGAAGGGTTTGATATATGATGCAGGAAAGAAGAAAGCATAGGAGGTTCCCCTTAAAGCTGGAACTTAAAATTTCTTCGTTTTTCAAACAGGATTATAAACTTATTCCCAATATAAATGAAAGTATCAAAATCAAGAATATATCAAAGTCGGGCATGGGATTTACCTGTACACGCGAACTGCCATTGAACTATTACTTTGATGCAAAGATACAATTGCCCCCGGATAAGCATTTTTATGCCGTACTAAAAATCATACGTACAGAAAAGCTGGATGAAGGATATTTTATGGGCTGTGAATTTGTCGGGCTGGCAGATATACTAAGTATGAAAATTGACTCCTATGGCGAGGAATCGGAACATAAGCGGAATAAGTAAAGGGCTATACAGAATAAAAGTAGAAGATTGCACCGCAATCTTCTACTTTTGTTGCCTTAAACTGTTCAGAGAATCTTTAGCTTCAGGAGCCATATTAAAGAAATTATTTATTTTTTGGCAGGCATAGTCGTCACACTTGCTGCAATTATCCTGAGACTTGTTAATATTACATTCCCGGATGTCGCATTCAAGGCAATGAGAAAACAATACATTGGACATACAGCCAAGGCAATTGATATCCTTCGCTTCAATTCTGGCGTTGAACATTTTACTCCAACTTTCAGCAGCCTTTCTCCGAAGCCCGTCGTCATTATTCCTTGTTGCGACATAAGCGTCGCAGCTGCTGCATTCAAGTCCGCAGCAGGCTATCATTTTATCCATACTATCCCTCCGTTGTTAATTTATGATAATATTATACTCGAACATATGTTCGCGGTCAATGGGAAATCGAAAATAATTCGCTTTGGATTCAGTATAATTATAGTACAGGCTCCTGAAAGCAAGTGAATCGTACAAGATAAAGATAATGCTGGATTGCAGGGATTAAATAAGATAAAATAGAATATGGAGTTTTTAGAGGAGGAATCTATTATGAAGCTGATTTCATGGAATGTAAATGGCCTGCGGGCTTGTGTGCAAAAGGGCTTTATTGAATATTTCGAAGAGACAGATGCTGATATTTTTTGCATTCAGGAGAGCAAACTGCAAAAGGGGCAGATAGATTTGAAACTGGAAGGATATCATCAGTTTTGGAATTATGCTGATAGAAAGGGTTATTCAGGCGTTGCGGTGTTCAGTAAGGCCGAACCGTTAAGCTTCACCTGCGGAATAAATAAAGAAGAGCATGATAAGGAAGGAAGAGTCATCACCCTTGAATACAATGACTTTTACCTTGTAACGGTGTATACCCCAAATTCACAGCCAGAGCTTGCGAGGCTGGAATATAGGATGAAATGGGAGGACGATTTCAGGAACTATACTAAGGCTTTGGACGGATTAAAGCCGGTTGTGTTTTGCGGCGATTTGAATGTGGCACATAAAGAGATTGATTTGAAAAACCCCGGAAGCAACAGGAGAAATGCAGGATTTACCGATGAGGAGAGAGGCAAGTTTACCGAACTGCTGGATTCAGGTTTTACCGATACTTACAGATTTTTTTACCCTGACAGGGAAGGGGCGTATTCCTGGTGGTCGTATCGCTTCAATGCAAGGGCTAACAATGCAGGGTGGAGAATTGATTATTTTTGCACATCCGATAGACTAACCGGCAGGTTGATCAGCGCGGATATCCATTCGGAGGTCCTGGGATCGGATCATTGTCCGGTGGAACTGGTATTAAAATAAGCATTGTCAGGGTAGTTGGAGAATTAATGGCGGCGGGTGGAAAATATTTGAGAACCCTTGAAATGTACAAAGGAATATACTATAATATGTACGTATTGTTAATGTGAGGGATTAAAATGGCAAGTTTTAGCGGAAATTTAACAGAATATCTGGCTTATGCCCATGCAATTACAGGAGATTTTGGAACACAAGGGAGAAGTGTATCTAAAATCATATATTATGTCAACTAATAGGCCGGAACTTTACAAATAAGATAAATAGCTTTAGCCCCTAAGTAAGGTTTCTACTTGGGGGTTTTTTGTATTTAAATGGAGGAGATGAATTATGAACTATAATGTTCAGTTAAGAAATAATATAAATAAAAATTACATATATACAATATTATCAAATATTGATCTGACCAGGGGAATTTGGATGATATACCTTGCCGGCAAAGGCATGAGCCTCACTCAGCTTGGACTCCTGGAAACGGTATTTCACATAACCTCATTTTTGATGGAGGTGCCTACCGGTGCCGTAGCTGATATTTTCGGGAGGAGAATAAGCAGGATAGCAGGAAGGGCAATGTCCCTGCTCAGTACAGCGATACTGCTGGCAGCCAATGATTTTATGTGGTTTGCGATATCCTTTGTTTTTACAGCCCTTTCCTACAATCTGGAATCAGGTGCGGGAGATGCGCTTATTTATGATTCCCTGAAGGAAATAGGTGAGGAAGATAAATACATGAAAATATCCGGCAATAAGGAAGTTTTCTATCAGACTGCCGGAGTGATATCATTTTTGGCTGGGGGCTATATGGCAACAAAAAGTTATGGCATTGCCTTTATTATTACAATTATCATCGGTACTGCTGCTTTTATGCAGTCCTTCAGTTTCAAGGAACCTTTAATAGGGAGGAAGCAGGTGGAGCATGAGAGGGAAAACATATTCCTGAGGCAGCTTAAGGAAAGCATAGAGGTAGTCAGAAACAATCCCAGGATAGGATCATTAATAATATTTACAGAGATAATACTTACTTTTACTACCTGCATATTCTTTTACCTGCAGAACTTTCTAAAGGGCAAAGGCTGCAACGAAGCGGTAATAGGGGTCATTTATGCTGCAACATTCATAACCGCTGCCTTGACTGCACCACAGGTGCACAGGCTGGAAAAAGTGATAAAGGAGCAGGGAATACTTCTTCTGGCACCCTTTGCCACTGTGGTATGTTTATGGGGAATAGCGATTAGCAAATATCACTTCGTATTTTTTATAGCGCTTATGGCTGCAGAAGAAGTAGTGTATGTTGCAATAAACGATTATATCAACAGGATGATTCCCAGTGAGAACCGTGCTACCATACTTTCCTTTTCCAGCATGATATTCAGTTTTTTCATGATTATTGTGTTTCCCGTTGTAGGGATGCTTGGGGACAGGTATTCCCTGAACTTTGCAATAAAGTGCCTTGGAGGGGCAGGCATAGTATTTTTATTGATAAACAGTGTATTGCTGTTGAAACAGGGCAGAAAAAGCCGGGTAAAAATCAGATAAGCACTATGGAATACCGGCAGCGGTTATGGTAAAATATGACATGACTTTCTGCTTTTCATACTAAGGAAGAAAGCGCCATAAAGGAAGGGTATGCCAAAATAGTTACAGAGAATTAGAGGATTATAAGATGAAAGTCGCGTATAGATATTGTAATCATACGCGATTTTTGAAATGGGTGATGATAGGTTGAAGCTGGACAGATTGGTTTCCATACTTGTGTTGCTGCTAAGGAGGGAAAGGGTACAGGCAAAGGAGCTGGCGGATATATTCGAGGTATCTGTCAGGACTATCCTGAGAGACGTAGAGGCTATAAACCTTGCAGGAATACCTATAGTTACATATCAGGGAGCGAATGGGGGGATAAGCATTGCTGAAGGCTATCGCCTGGACAGAAGTGTCCTTACCGAGGATGACATGTCTACCATCATATCCACATTAAGGGGTATTGCAGGAACAATGCCCGACAGCAAACATGAGGTTCTGATGGAAAAGCTCCGGAACGTTTTACCCTCTTCTCAGCTTGCGGTTCTGGATGCAAAGGTGCAGCAATTGATAATTGACCTGTCACCTTGGGGAGCAGGCAAGTTGCTCAGGGAAATTACAGCAAGCATCAGAAGGGCAATCGAGAATCATTATGAAATAGAGTTTAAATATATTGATTCGGAGGGCAGGAGGACAAACCGCAGAGTTGAGCCTTATTCCCTTGTGCTGAAAGGCCAGAAATGGTATCTTTATGCCTGGTGCCATATAAGGCAGGATTTCAGGCTTTTTAAGCTATCCAGGATGAGGGATCTTGCGGTAACAGAATCAGTTTTCCAGCCAAGAGAGGCATCCATAGAGCAGCTAAATTGGGAGGATCCCTGGAGTAAATCCGAAAAACAGATTTCTCTAAAGCTGGTATTTGAAAAGGAAATGGACAGCATTGTAACTGAATGGTTCGGTGAAGATGCGGAAAGACAGGAAGATGGGAAGCTCCTGGTAAATGCGGTGCTGCCGGAGGGTAATTGGCTCTATGGCTTTATACTGAGCTTCGGCAACGGAGTGGAGGTTTTGGAACCCCTGCATATCCGAAGGATAATTTCAGACATATCAAAAGCAATATATGAAAAATATTCTTTGAAAACATGACACACAGATGTCATATACACAGTGTTATAATCAAGAAAAAAACAAGGAGGAACGATTATGAATTATAACATTGAGTTGAAAGAAAAGAGTGTACAGCCGGTGTTGGCAGTAAGAAAGACAACTTCGATAGGTAATCTTCCGCAGGAAATAGGCAAGGCATACGGAAGCATTATGCAGTATCTGAGTGAATTGGGGGAACAGCCTGCAGATGTGCCATTTACGGCGTATTACAACATGGATATGGAAAACCTTGATGTAGAGATGGGTTTTCCGGTTTCAAAGCAGCTGGAGGGGAAAGGTGAAATCAAGGCAGGCATGATTTCTGCAGGCAAGTATGTAGAGTGCATGTATAAAGGTCCTTATGCAGAATGTGCGCCCGTATATGACGCAATGAACAAGTGGATTGCCGAGAAAGGCTTTAAAGCAACAGGCACATCATATGAATTCTATTACAATTCACCGGTAGAAGTGCCGGAAAGTGAACTTTTGACCAGGATTATGCTTCCTTTAAAATAGGGAAGCTGCTGAACAGTAGGAGAAGAATGTGATGCAGTCACATTCTTCAGTGCTGTTCCCGGAATGACAGCAGTATTAATATACCAAGGCTGCAACGTCTTGCCTATATAGTTTG
>Ga0116160_1003163_pt1 | contig 14645 bp, 10 predicted proteins | sample AD_JPNAS2_MetaG_FD_89879 | JGI IMG/M metagenome (GOLD analysis project Ga0116160, IMG submission 89879) | Active sludge microbial communities of municipal wastewater-treating anaerobic digesters from Japan - AD_JPNAS2_MetaG | ecosystem: Engineered > Bioreactor > Anaerobic > Digestate | place...
CGGGAGAGCGCATAGGTGTAACAGCGCGCCAGGGCTGCGCGGAAGGCCTCGGGCGTGCGGTTTTCGCGGCGCAGGGTTTCGCGGCCTTTGAGTCTGAGTTCCGTACGGAGTCCGGGCGACCTCAGGAGGCGGATGAGTCCGTCCGCCAATCCCTCCGGCGTGGCGGGGGTGATCACGGCGTTTTCCGGCGAGAGGATGGCGCGGTTGGCGGGGGTGTCGACTGCCACGATGGGAGTGCCGGAAAGGAGGTAGTCGAGAACTTTGATGGGTGCGGTGGCGCCGGCACGGCGGGACGAGACCAGCACGTCCGAAATCGCGAGCAACGCGGCCAACTCGCTGGTGGACAATCGGCCCGGGAAAGTCACGGCCTCATGGATGCCTGCCCGGTCGAGGGCTTCGCGCATCTGCGCGATCTCCTCCGGGCCGCCGCCGACGACCACGCACCGCGTGTGGGGCAGCGTTGCCAACAGGCGCGGGAGCGCGTTGAAAAAGAGGTCGAGTCCCTGAAACCGGGTATAGGAAGCGACGCAGGTGACCAGATCCTGATCGGTCAGGGTCCGGTAACGCGCTTTCGCCAGATTGCGGGCCGGTGCGTCCGCCACCTCGGTTACGGCCGGGATGTCGGCGATCACGCACGCGCGGCTATGGCAGCCCAAGTCTGTCAGACGCGCGACCGTTGCCGCATCATGGCCGATGACCGCATCCGCCTGTCTCAGCGCCTTGTGTTCCAGCCGTCGGTAGAGTGCGGGGATGAGGCCGCGCCGGTGCGCGGGGTCTGGCGCAGGGTCGTTCCGCAGTTCCACGATACAGGGGATGCGCAGCAGGTGCGCCGCGGCCCAGGCGAGGACTCCGCTGTTGCCCTGTCCGTGGATCAGCGCATACCGCGTGTTTCCCGCAAGCCAGAGGATCTTGAGAAGCGCGAGCAGGTCCAGTGTGAGGCGGAGAAGCGAAGGGAGGGTGGGCGTGCGTCGGCAGAACGGGAGGCGTGGCAGCGGGATAGTGGTGACGGAGTCGGCAACGGTGGGCGTCTGACCCTCCGTCGGGGTGAGCAGGTCGACATCGTACCCTAAGGCAATTTGGGCTTCGAGTATATGGCGCGTCCGGTGGCAGGCGCCTTCCCAAGGGGAGTAGGGTTTCGGGGAGATGAACAGGATGCGGGACATGGGACGGTCACCAACTGTCCGGCAGTTCGATGCGGATCGTCCGGCTCTTCATGGCCTCCGTCTGCGCGGGAGTGGGGCCCCCCGTGTTTTCAAGGGGACCGCCCCAGAGGGTTCCGGGCGTGGAGACGTAAGGCACCGTGAGGGTCACGCCGCAGGTCGGGCACTCGGTTTCACGGCCCGCAAGGTCTGCGGGTGCCTCAATCTCCTGATTGCACGCCTCACAAATGAATGAAACGAAGGTGGTTTCGTCAAGCCGCTCTTCCATAACTCCCTCCCCAAATGGTGAGATCATGATAATACGCCGGACAGGGTAAGGCGAGTCCATATTTCATGAAAACAGGAATTGCGGAAAGCGAAGTAACCTGTCATAGTAATCATGTTGTTGTGAACGTGTCCCGCACGATGTAACCGTGTGCGGCAGGTGTTGGAAAAGAGGGGGGATACATGACATCCGTTTGCGCGATGCGGGATCATAAATCACTTTACCGTCAACTCATCGCCGGCATGTATGATGCGTTGCTGATCACGGACCCGAACGGGCATGTGATTGAGATCAATCCGCGTGCGACCGAGTATTTTCAGGTTAAGCCGGAGGAGGTGTGGGACAAGCCGGTGGCTTTTCTGATCCCGGGCGTCACCCCGCAGATGATCGGGCGGATCCGCAAAGGGATCGATGAGGCGCGCCACATCATGCTCGACGCCAAGTGCCAGCGTCAGGACGGAACGGTGTTCGCGGCGGAGGTGACCATCAGCGTGATTGATCTGATCAATAGCGGTGATTTGGTGTTCACGGTCCGCAACACGGAGCGCCGGCGCAAACAGTGGCAGGCTCTGCGCAGCATGGCGAATGCGTTTGAGAACGCGCAGAGCGCCTGTTTTGTGTGCGATCGGGACCGGGTGTTCCGGTGTGTCAACCCGGCCTTCCTGAAGATGTTCGATCTTCGGGAAGAGAACGAGGTGTTGGGACGGCCGTTTGAGGATCTAATGCCGGACGAGCCGTTGCCGGAGCTTTTCAATCGCGCGCTGGGTGGCGAACCGGTGGCCTGCCGGGTGGTGGCAGACGCGGAGGAAGACAAGCGGATCGATCTTGAGGTTCAGATGGGTCCGAACCGTTTGGGACGGGATGCGGTGGCAGGGGTGGTGGGTTCGCTTCTGCAGGTGTAACGGGGGCGGAAGCGGAAAGAGCGGGTGATATGAGCCGGGCGGGTGTGTTGTCTTTTGTGGTGTCCAAGAGCGAGGCAGGTCAATCGGTTCAGGTTTTTCTCGCCGCGAAACTCTCGCGTTCCCGACGGGCGGTGAAAGCCCTGCTGGACGAACGGGTGGTGTGGGTGAACCGCAAATGTGTCTGGATGGCGCATCATACGCTACGTCAGGGTGATACGGTAGAGTTGCCGGCTGCGGTGCTGCGTAAGGGCGCGCGGGACGCGAACCCCGTTGCGGTGCCGAAAATCCGCCTGCTCATCGAGGATGCGGAATATGCGGTTGTGGACAAGCCTTCCGGTCTGCTGACGGTCGGCGCGGGGAGCGTGGAGGAGCGGCTGCGCGCGCAGACGGGGATCGCGGAACTGAAGGCGGTGCACCGGCTCGACCGGGACACCACCGGCTGTCTGTTGTGCGCCAAGACGCCGGAGGCCTTTGACGCCGCCGTGGAGTTGTTCAAGACGCGGCGGGTGACCAAGCAGTATCATACGATCGTTTCCGGGCGCTACGAACGGCACGCCTCAACGGTAGATCAGGAGTTGGACGGCGAGCGCGCGGTTAGCCACATTCAGCGGATCATGCTCTCCCGCGACGCGAGTTTTCTAAAGGTGCGGATCGAAACGGGACGTACCCATCAGATCCGGCGTCATCTGGCCGCGATTCGTCATCCCGTACTGGGGGACCGCAAATACGGGGTGAAAGTTGCGCGGGACCCGCGTTTGTTGAGTGTGCCGCGCCTGATGCTCCACGCATCGGGACTCGGGTTGCCGCATCCGATGCGGCCGGGCAAAACCCTTCAGGCGCACAGCCCGCTGCCCGCCGATTTCCGGCATTGCCTGAAGCTCTTCGACATGGGGAAGTGAGGCCGGATTTCCGGTTCGGCGCACATGCTGAACTTCCGTACAGTTTGGGTCACGCGACATCCCGGCCGACCGCCGGTCTTCGATCTCTTTCCCGTCACGGATCAACGTGACGGCGGGGAGACGGTGTACGTCACGCAGGATCCGGCCGCGTTTGAGGGGGTCTTGCCGCAGGAAGGGGCGTGGGCGGTCGATGTGCTGGTTCTGTACGCCTTCGCCTTCCCGGGCACGCCCGCCGAGCAGGTGACCACGCAAATACGCCAGGGGCCGCACACCGGTGAGGCGATCGGGGTGCTGTGGCAGGCTGTGGCGGCGCGTTTGAACGCGTTGCCCCTGTGGACACTGGAGTCGATTGAGGGGATCCTGCGCAATCTCGATGAGCACGGACTGGCGCGCGTCTTCAGCCACTTCGCGGCTTGCGTTCGTCAAGCTGGCGTCGGATGCGGGCCTTGGATCGAGACCTTCGCCCCGGAGGCGCGCCGGGGGGATCGCCGTGCCTTGCCCGAGCATGCCGACTGCTCGCCGCTGGATGTTGCGGCCATGGCCGCGCATCTGCTTCCCGGCGGCGCGTTCGCACGTCTCATGCCCGGTTATGAGCCGCGTGCCGGACAGGTCGAGATGCTGCACGCCGTCACGCGTGCCTTCAACGAGGGGCGCCATTTGTTGGTCGAGGCCGGTACGGGTGTCGGCAAAAGTCTGGCCTACCTGATTCCGGCCGCGGCCTGGGCGCTGCTCAACGATGTTCCGGTGGTGGTCAGCACCAACACGCGGAACTTGCAGGCCCAACTGATCGAGAACGATTTGCCGCGGGTCCGCGAGGCGGTCTGTCCTGGCGGGCGCGCCGCTCTGCGCGTGGCGGTGGTTAAAGGGCGCTCAAACCACTTCTGTCTGCGGCGGCTCGCGATTCTGCTGGAGCAGAGCCAGTACGAACTCGATCGCCCGGAATGGCGCCATTTCGCGTATGCGCTTGCCTGGGCCGCGCAGACGCCGGACGGCGATCTTGATACCTTTGCGGGTCCGGGACGTGTCGATGCCGAGTTCCTCGCGAAGCTGGCGTCTACCGCCGAAGAGTGTCCAGGCCGTGCCTGCCGCTACAGTCGGCGCTGTTTTTTGCAGAGGGCCCGCGCGCGCGCCGCTGCGGCGCATGTGGTGATCGCGAATCACGCTCTGGTGTTCGCGGAGTCGCGGGCCCCCGGGACCGCCCTGCCGCCGCATGCCCAGATCGTGTTTGACGAGGCCCACAATCTGGAGGAGGCCGCGACGCGCCACCTCTCCACGGAGATTACGCAGACGCGCCTCACCCAACTGTTGCGCCGACTAAGCCGGGGCCGGGGGCGGCGGGCCGGGGGTATGCTGGAAGTTCTGCGCAACCATTTGGAGAAGGGCGCGGTGACTGCGGATCCGGAATACGCCCAAGCGCTGCGGCGTCAAATCCGGGAGATCCGCAATGCGCTCGAAGAGGTGCAGGCTGCGGCTCGGCAACTGTTCGAGTCGCTCCACGGCTTGATCCAGCCGGAACCCGGTCCGGTGCGTTTCCGGTGTGTGCCCTGCGACGGTCCTGACGCGACAGTTTGGCCGACGGGGGAGTCGGCCCTCGCGGCGGGAAATGCCGGGCAACCCGCATGCGGCGGCGTGTTTCCCTCCGGTTTCCGCCGCGAGGTTTTCCGTGATAAGCGGTTCACGCCCTGTCCGGACGCATGGGATGAGGACACTGTCCAAATGCATCGCATCGGGTTGAAGAATGCGATCGCCGAAGCCTCCGGTCTGTTGCTGGCCTTGGGGGAAGCCTTGCGGCAGGCGACGGAAGGCGAGCTCGCGCTGTATGACGATCAGGCTGCCAATGTCGAAGGCGCGGCAGCGTCGCTCCGGACCTATGCGATGGATCTGGATTTCGTTCTCGCCGCGTATGACGCGGAACACGTTTTTTGGGCCGAACCGCCGAGCCGCAGTGCGGGGACTGCCCATCTTTACGCGGCACCGCTTCGTATCGGTGAAGCGCTGGCCGAGACGCTTTACCGCCGGAAGGCCACCGTGGTGTTCTGTTCGGCCACGTTGCGCGTGGGAAATTCGTTCGGGTATATCAGCCGGCGATTGGGGATCGACCGGCTCGAACCGGATCGGCTCCTGACCTGTGTGGCGGCGAGTCCGTTCGATTATCTCACGCAGTGCGCGGCGCTGGCACCGGTTTTTCTTCCCGAACCCACAGGGGGCACGGGCGGCACCTATGCCGAGCAACTCAGCGGTCTGATGTTGGACGTGTTCACGCGGACACGCGGGCGGGCGATGGGGCTGTTCACCAGTTATGAAATGATGAACCGGGTCGCGCGGCTGCTGGAGGAGCCGCTGCAGGAGGCCGGCATCCGTCTGCTGGTGCACGGCACCAACGGGTCGCGCGATCAGATCACACGGATCTTCCGTACCGGCGGGAACTGCGTTCTGCTTGGAACGCATTCGTTCTGGGAGGGGGTCGATGTGGCGGGGGAGGCGCTGAGCTGCGTGGTCATGGCGCGGCTGCCCTTTGCGGCCGTCACCGATCCGATTGTCGAAGCGCGCTGTGAACAGATTGAAGATGCGGGAGGCTGCGCTTTCCGAGAGTTTTCGCTGCCGCAGGCCGTGATCCGCTTTCGGCAGGGTTTCGGCCGCCTGATCCGCACCCGGGCGGACCGGGGCGTGGTCATCATCGCGGATCCGCGTGTGGTGACCAAATCGTACGGCGCCACCTTCCGCAAGAGTCTGCCGTGCCCATTGCTGCGCGTCGAAACCCGCGAAGAACTGTTGCGGCGCGTGGAAGCGCTGTTTGCGGAGTCAGCGATGGCTCAGGAATCGGCCCGGCGCCATGGTGCCGGGGACACTACGGCTTCAGCACCTTGATCTCGATTTTACGGAAGTCGATGGGATGGCTCTCCGACTGAAGCGAGATTGTCCCGCCCTCGATCAGGAGCTTGCCGCCGTTCGCCTCGATCAGGCGTCGGGCATCGCCGTCTTTGGGGTCATACTGCGGCTTGTCATACTGCAAGACCGTCTCGCCCTCGATGCGATGGAGGATGGTTTCGCTACCGCGCGCCTCGATCTCAACCGTCACCCATTGGTCGCCGTGATAGGTCTTGGATTTGGCGCTGAGTCCGTGCGGCGTGTAAAGTTTGCCGTCCTTTTCAACATTTGTGCCGGGAGTGCAGAGGTTGGCGGTAGTGCGGTTGCCGCTGCCCAGTCCGCCCAGGAACTGGACCTCGATTGATACTGGGAACGACTGGTTCACTCCCATGCTTTCCGGCGTCTGTCCGTGGATCATCACGCCGCTGTTACGTTTGGCCCATCCGGCACCGTCCGGCAACTGCTCTCCTACAAACCGGTATTCGACACGCAGAATATAGTGGGAGAACGGGGTTTTGTAAAAAAGGTGCCCGAAACGGTTTTTGAACGCGCCGTCGTACCCGTCGTAGCGCACTTTGATCATGCCGTCCTCCACGCGGAAGGTGTTGGCGAAATTCTCGCCTGCGGGATACCCTTTGATTTTCGGGATCCAGCCGTCCAGATCTTTCCCGTTGAACAACGGGGTCCAGCCTTCCTCTGCCGCAAGGCAGCAGGCCGCAGAAAGGATCCCCGCACATAGGACATATCGTGTGATCCGCATCATGTGATTGCCTCCCAAGGTGAACGTGTTGTTTGACGACAGTGTCGCAAAATGCCATCGTTCTGGCAAGCGGACAAAGGCGACGGGGTGGTAAAAAGCGCCTTATCTGACCTGCCCAAGGCCGGTGACGTTCCGTACTTTGCCGCTCACGCGGTGCATCATCATCGTGTGTCCCGTTCGTGACCGGTTGCCGTCTCATGTCCTCTGGGGTATGAAGTGTGACGGCAGGTTGGAAGGGACAATAACGGGATTATCCGGATCATCGGACGGAGAAGCGCGTTGTTCACGGCCTGTTTCCCCTTGCCTACACCCCGTCCGCATGCCAAACTAACACTGGTTTGTCACCTGGAGGATTCGCGAGCCCGCCGGTCAGGGGCCGGTGTTGCACTGGTCCCTGACCGGCGGGGGGCGAGAATGGCAATTTCATAAGCGCATGATTGCGCGACCACGCAAGTGAAGGAAGGATATGTCGAACACAAGCAGCTTGGATGTCATCGCCTCATTGTGTAAACGCCGCGGTTTCATTTTTCACAGTTCCGAGGTGTACGGGGGGATCAACGGATTTTGGGATTACGGGCCGCTAGGCTGCGAGATGAAGCGCAACATCAAGGAGGACTGGTGGAAGACCACGGTGCGCAATCGCGAGGATGTGGCGGGACTCGATGCCACGATCATCATGCATCCGGCGATCTGGAAAGCCTCGGGACACCTTGATACCTTTTCGGACCCCATGTGCACCTGCCGGGCCTGCAAAAAGCTGATGCGCGCCGACCAGGTGTGGGACATTCTGGCGGAAGGCGCGATCGGCCAGAGTCTGAAGGCGTTGCTGGAGGGCGGCGCGGACGCGGCCCAAGTCGCGGGCTGGTGCAAAGGCAAGGCCAAAGGGCTTGCCCCGAATTTGGCGGCCGTGCTCGATGCGGACACGCTGACCGCCGCCTATGAGACGCTCAAGGCCGATCCCGCGCCATATGCCGCGGTGCGCGCGCTCTACACGCTGCTGGCGAATGCCAAGGCCCCGCAGCCTGCGGTGGTCCCCTGTCCCTACTGCGGCGGTGAGTTGACCGAGCCGCGCCCGTTCAACCTGATGTTCAGGACCGTGGTCGGCCCGGTGGACGATTCCGCGAACATCGCCTATCTGCGTCCCGAGACTGCGCAGGCGATTTTCGCGCAGTTCCAGAATGTGCTGGCCACGAGCCGCCAGCAGGTGCCGTTCGGTATCGCGCAGATGGGCAAGTCCTTCCGCAACGAGGTCACGCCGCGCAACTACACCTTCCGCTCGCGCGAGTTCGAGCAGATGGAGCTGGAGTTCTTCATCCGGCCCGACGAGGCGGTCGAGCTGATTTGCGGACACGTCACCACCTTGGACGACCATCCCGATCTCTCCGTGCCGCAGGACTCGTGGGGCTGGGAGGTGTGGCACAAATATTGGGTCGAGCAGCGCAAGGCTTGGCTCGAGGCGTGCGGACTGCCCAAGACGTCCTTTGTCGAGTACTGGCAGAAGCCTGAGGAGCTGGCCCACTACGCGCGCGCCTGTGTCGATATCGAATACCGGTTCCCCTTCGGCGTGCAGGAGCTGGAAGGGATCGCGGCGCGCTCGGACTTTGATCTCTCGCAGCACCAAAAGCACAGCGGCAAAAGCATGGAGGTGTTTGACGAGCCGCTCAAGCTCGCGGCCGATAAGCTGGATGACGCCGCTAAGCTCGCGTTCACCGATAAGGTCGTCGCCGAGTGGCGCGCGCACGGTAAGGACGAGTCCGACGCGCGCGCCTTCGTGTCGAAGCTCTTCTTGGGCAAGTACGTGCCGCATGTCATCGAGCCTTCTGCCGGGGTGGACCGCATGATGCTCGCGCTGCTCTGCAACGCCTACGAGGAGCAGAAGTTGACCGACGATAAGGGCAAAGAGGATACCCGTATCGTGATGCATTTCAGTCCGCGCATCGCGCCGGTTAAGGTCGCCGTCTTCCCGCTCGTGAAGAACAAGCCGGATCTCTACAACAGGGCCCGCGGGATTTTCGAAGACCTGCGCCGCCGCTACTCCGCGTTCTGGGACGAGGGCGGCGCGATCGGCCGCCGTTACCGCCGTCAGGACGAGATCGGCACGCCCTGGTGCGTGACCATCGACTTCCAGACCATCGAGGACGGCACGGTCACGGTCCGCGACCGGGACACCATGCTGCAGGAACGCCTTACGATCGAGCAGGTCAAAGCCAAACTGGACGATGCCTTGTTGGTGTAATCTATGACTGAAGATCTTCACTTCGCAAAACCGGATTTCGACCGCCAGCGGCGGTTGGGGATGCCCGAGGTGGTTTTCGGATCGGGCAAGACTGCCGTGCAGATCGCCGCGATCATGCGCGCGTTGAACGATGCCGGACAAAACGCATTCGTGACGCGTGTGACGCCGGAGCAGGCTGCCGCTGTTCAAACGGAGATCCCTGATGCCGTCTACCGCGAAGAGGCGCACATCTTGACCCGTGATGTCGCGCCGTTGCCGCAACCGGAAGGCAAGGTGGCGGTACTCTGCGCCGGCACGTCCGATCTTCTGGTGGCGGAGGAGGCGGCACTCACGGCCGAGCGTCTGGGCGCGCGGATCGAACGGGTTTATGATGTGGGAGTGGCCGGCCTGCACCGGTTGCTCTCACGGATCGACCGGTTCGAGGACGCGCGCGCGATTGTGGTGGTGGCCGGGATGGAGGGCGCGCTGCCTTCCGTGGTCGGCGGACTCACGGACCGTCCGGTGATTGCGGTGCCGACGAGCGTCGGGTACGGGGCGAGTTTCCAAGGGCTTGCCGCGCTGCTCGGTATGCTCAACTCCTGCGCGGCCGGGGTCACGGTGGTGAACATCGACAACGGATTCGGCGCGGGGGTTGCCGCTGCGCGGATCAACCGGCAGGGCGCATAACCACGGACGGAGGCGGCAATGATCACACGCGGAATGAGGCGGGCGGCGGCGGCACTGGCGGTGGCCGCGATACCCGTGTCTCCGGTCTGGGCTGACGGTTGCGGTGCGTCGGGATCAGCAACGGATGCCGCGGCACGTTTTATTCTGCAACTCGGGGTGTTGGTGTTTGCGGCCAGACTGGGAGGGGCCCTGTTTGAGCGGGGGCGTCTCCCGATGGTGTTCGGCGAGGTGGCCGCCGGGGTGGTGGTGGGGCCGTATCTGCTCGGCGGGGTGGCGTTGCCGTTTTTCCCGCACGGATTGATGGGGGATGCGGAGGCGTTCCTGTCGGTGTGGGGTGGGGGCGGGCAGGGTCTGATGGCCGTGATCCTCGCGGTCTTCTTTTTTCTGGCCGGACTCGATACGGACTTGCGTCAGATGCGGCGCCTGTCGGCGAGCGGGGTGCTGGCGGGTGTGTGCGGATTCCTGTTTGCGTTCGGCGCGGGGCTCGCGCTGCTTTTCCGGGCCGCGCCAACGCTGCTGGGTCCGGCGCAGCCGTGGCACACATCCGCGCTGTTGCTTTGCGCTGTCCCGATTTCCGTCACATCCGTCGGCTTTCTGGCCCGTCTGCTGGCGGTCCGCAAACGTTTGGAATCGCCGGTGGGCACCCTGTCGCTGACAGCGGCCATGGCCGGGAATGTGCTTGGGTTGATCGTGTTCACCGTGGTTGCGGGTGTCAGCGGCGCGGGAGGCGGAGTGAACGAGCTTTCCGGTGCGCGGATTGCGGCGGTGGCATGGCGCGCGGGTGTCGGGTTGGGGGCTGTGCTGTTGTTGGGCATCCCGCTTGCGCGCCGCATGAACGCGTTAGCCGTGCGGGAGAAGAATTACGGTCAGCCGTTTGCGGTCTCTGCGGCCGGTCTGCTGATCGCGGGCGGGTTGATCGGGGCCTGCGGGCTGCCGGTCGTCTCCGGCGCGTATATGATGGGTGTGGCCTTCTCCGCGATGGATGTCCGGCATGAGATCCGCGAGCGCCTCGATTTCGTGAGTCTGACGCTGATGCCGGCCTGTTTCGCCTCGTTGGGCATGCGTCTCAATCCGAATCTTCTGGCGAACGAGACCGTGCTCGGCACGTCGGTGCTGTTGGCTGTGGCGGTGTTGGGGGCCAATCTGATCGGATGCGCGGCCGGGGCGTCGCTGACACGGTCAGGCGTCGCGACATCGCTGCGCGTGGGGATTCTGGCACTGCCACGCGCTGAACTTTCGGTGGCATTGCTGGCGGCGGTCGGCGGCATGATCCCGTTGCCCCAAAGCCTGCTGTTTTGCGCCGTGTTTCTGATTCTCTGCTCCTGCGTGGCTTTGCCGTTCCTCTCTGACCGGGTTTTGGATCAGGGGGATGGTTGCGGTGGAAGCGGGCCGGAGCCGGCGCGGCTGGTGTTCCGGTTCCCTTCGCGGCAGGCGGCGCAGCTTATGGCGAACCGGATTGTTGAGCTGTTTGAGGATGAGGGCTTTTACGCGCAGGTGTTAAACCGGCATCACATGCTCTACCGCATCAGCCGCGAGACTCAGGTGATCCATCTCCAGAGCCATGACGGGGAGATCACGTTCGAATGCGGCGAACGCGAGCGCGCGCTGGTGAATGTAGTGATGCTGGAAGCGCTTTCCGATATCGAGGGGAACCTTTGTGCGTTGCGGAGACCGCTGGATGACGTGTTGCTCAGAAAAAACATACAGGTGCCGGAAGCGTCTGCGGCCGGGAGCGCGGGTGTGTTGCGGAACCACCTGTTCCCCGAGACCTGCCGTCCGCGGTTGCTGGCCTCCACTCCGGCCGGGGCGGTCGCCGAACTCGTCAACCTGTTATGCGAGAGCGGACTGGTCACAGACCGGGATCGCGCGTTGCAGGCGGTTTTGGATCGGGAGCAGAATCTCTCCACGGGGTTGGAGCACGGGCTGGCCCTGCCGCACGCCCGCACCGATGCCGTGACGCGTCTGGTGTGTGCGGTCGGCCTGAAAAAAGAAGGTTTGGCATATGACACCGTGGACGGCCGCCCAGCCCGTATCGTGGCGCTGGTGCTGGCTCCCGAACAGGCGGCGTCGCCGCAATTGCAGGTGATCGCGCACCTGTGTCGGCTGCTGGACAGCCACGGCCGCGCCGCCCTGCTGGCGTGCGACACGCCGGACGACATGTATGCGGTGCTCACCGGCGGCCGCGCCGGCGCGGCGTTTTGCGCACGGCAGACGATTCTGGCGCGTTGCCTCCGTTGGCAGAGCATCGCCCTCGATTTCGATGTGGAGGATCGTCAACAGGGTCTTGCCCTGCTGTTGGCGCTCTGCGCGCGCAGCGGGGCGGTCAATGCGTTGCCGGAGGCGATGGCGGATATCCGCCGGGGCGTGGAGACGCCGCCGGTCCGGATCGGTGAGGAGGTCGCGGTATTTCCGGTACGGACGGCGCATGTCGACCGCATGGTCGCGGCGTTGGGAATCGCTTCCGCGACATCTGGCTCCGGAACATCTCCGCGCGTGTGGGTGATGGTGTTGTATCCGGAATCCGAGGCCACTGTCTACGCTGAGGTGGAAGCCGAGTTGCGGCAACGCTTGACCGGTCAGACGTTGGACGGGTTGTTGGCCGCGAAAACCGCTCACGAGGCGTTCGCGCTACTTACAGGCGGGTGAGGGAAAGGCGGGATCCGTCCGCTGTGCGGAATGCGTTGCGAACAAACGAGGGATAACACTCAAAGGGGAAAGAGAGGCATGCGGTTAACAGTCGTCATACCGGTTTATCGGGAGTACCGTCGGTTAAAGGGGACGCTGGAACAAGTCGCGGCGTTTATCCGCGACACGACCGAGGTGAAGGTTGACGCGATATTGGTGGATGACGGTTCACCCGACCGGTGTTCGGATGTGGTGCGCGAGTTCATCGCCGCTTCGGGCAGTGACCGGATCCGGCTGCTGGGCTACAAGGTCAACCGGGGCAAGGGCTACGCGGTTCGGACCGGTGTGCTCGCTGCCGAGGGCGATCTGATCCTGATGTCGGACGCCGACCTCTCCACACCGTTGCAAGAGTGGGTCCGGTTGAAAGAGGCGGTGGATGCGGGCGCGGCGATTGCCTGTGGGTCGCGGGCGGTCCGCGGCGCTCATATTCTTACGCCTCCGCCGTTGCACCGCAGGGTGTTGAGCCGGGTTTTCAACCTTCTTGTGCGTCTTGCCGGGGTTCACGACATGCGCGACACGCAATGCGGGTTCAAACTGTTCCGGCGGGATGTCGCCCGCGAGGTGTTCAGCCGTTCGCGCATCAACCGCTTCGCCTTTGATGTCGAGATCATCGCGATGGCGCGGGATTTGGGGTACCGGGTTGTGGAGGTTCCGGTGATTTGGAATTACGGCGGGCATTCGACGGTTCGGGTCTTCTCCAGCGGGGGGCGGATGCTGCTGGATGTGCTGTGGCTCGCTTTACGGCGCGCGGTCGCGGGTCCGGCGCGGCGCGTCTGAATGAAAGGGCAAAACATGAAAAAGACGACTGCGATCATGACCCTCGGGATCTTGGTTTTTTGATGGGGTGTGCTCCATCCCTGCACCCGTTATACACGGAGCAGGATCTGATCTTTGATCCTTTGCTGATTGGCGAGTGGAGAGGCAAGGATAATACGGATAAGAGTAAGTGGACGTTCACAGAGGGTGACGGGAAGAATTACATGTTGCGGATTGTTGACCACGAAGGGAAGAAGGCGCCTCTTAACAGCTCAGCCGAAGGATTTGCAGGCATTCCTCATCAAGCATGACAAGACGCCGGGTGCGTGGAATGAGGTGAACGCCATGACCCGACGAGCAGAGAAACCAAAACCGTAACGCAAACCTCGAATGGTTCCCGCTGGTTCTGTGCAGGGCTGTCCACTTCTCATGATATGTGGACGGAAGCGGGACCGCACAGGCGACGGGGGTGTAACGCCTTCAACGTTTTAGTTCAGAGGATGTTACGCTTTCTCGATCCGCCGAAAACCGTGTGTCTGTGGGGGTTTCCGTTGAATCGGAAAAGCTTACTTGTTGACGTTCAGAGGGTTAAAGGTGTTGCAATAGCTAATGGCTGACGGGGACGGTTTTCAGGTTACAGGTTACACGGTATAGGTTGTTAAGTTCTTATACGGTCTTGCCGTGTCAAGGCAGTTCCTTTATAGTTTTCCTATCTTGCTTTTACGCATCTTGACCTTTCGTGCGCCATGGGGTGAGCGGAAGGGGGAAATGAGTGAATCTTATGTTTGAACCTGTATCGAAGCAAACGGATTTTCCCGGCATGGAACGTGACATGCTGGCGTTTTGGGAGTCGCACGACACCTTCCGGAAAAGCGTGGAGCAGCGCCGGGGACAACGCGAGTACGTTTTTTATGATGGGCCGCCTTTTGCGACCGGTTTGCCGCACTACGGGCATTTGCTGGCGGGTACGATCAAGGACATCGTGCCGCGGTATCAGACGATGCGCGGCCACCATGTGGAACGCCGGTTCGGTTGGGATTGCCACGGACTGCCGATCGAGGCCTTGGCGCAGGAGGCTCTGGGGGTCAGCGGCGCGCAGGCGATTCGGGAGTTCGGCGTCGCCGCCTTTAACGAGCAGTGCCGCTCCATGGTGCTCACGTATGTCGAAGAGTGGCGCAAGACCGTTACGCGCATGGGGCGCTGGGTCGATTTCGACAACGATTACAAAACCATGGACCCCGGTTTCATGGAGAGCATCTGGTGGGTGTTCAAGCGGCTCTGGGAGCAGGGGCGCATTTATAAATCCTACCGGATCATGCCGTACAGCTGGAAACTCAGCACGCCGCTCAGCAATTTCGAGGCGGGCAGTAACTACAAGGACGTGCAGGATCCCGCGGTGACCGTCCGCGTGCGCGTGCGCTCGGGCGCCGAGCCCGCCTGGGGCGAGA
>Ga0116160_1003166_pt1 | contig 14641 bp, 8 predicted proteins | sample AD_JPNAS2_MetaG_FD_89879 | JGI IMG/M metagenome (GOLD analysis project Ga0116160, IMG submission 89879) | Active sludge microbial communities of municipal wastewater-treating anaerobic digesters from Japan - AD_JPNAS2_MetaG | ecosystem: Engineered > Bioreactor > Anaerobic > Digestate | place...
AACCAAGCTAATAGAAAGTTCATACAAACACCCCCAAGTAAAACCATAGCTTTTACATAAAAAGGCTTACTATTATAGCTCCTCTTTATATCTTTATCTTCTTCCCCCTCTTCTTCTCCTTGTCCATATATTTTGACATACCCTCCAAAAGGAAGAGCATTTAATTTATATGTCGTCTCCCCTATTTTTTTACTTAAAAGCTTGGGCGGAAAACCAAAAGAAAATTCATCTACTCTAATTTTATTTAATTTGGCAACAATAAAATGCCCAAACTCATGAGAAACTACTAAAACTACAAGGATAATTAAAAAAAGTAGTATGGACATTTTATTGAGTCATTAAATCACCCTCCTTTTTACTAAAAATATTTTCTAGATTAGAATTAACCTCATCTACAGCTTTCTGTATTTCTTCTTTAGCTCTTTTTATTTCGTCTTCGGTTAATCCTTCTAATTTATCAATTTCGACTTGTCTTTCTTTTCTAACGCTTATTCTGGCATCTTCTAATTTTTCTTTTAGAATTTTAACTAGCTTAGACCTACTTTCAGTGGTCAACATTGGAAATATCACCCGAACCCCATCGGCATCAGACAAAACAGATAATCCTAAATCGGCCTCATTTATGGCCCCCTCAATTAATCTAACTTGATTTTTGTCCCAAGGGGCTATTCTTAAGGTCTTAGAATCTTCAACTGAAATGGAAGCGATGTTTTTAATTGGCGTATAGCTACCATAATTTTCTATAGATATACTATCTAAAACCATCGGAGTAGCTCGGCCAGTCTGGATTTGAGAATATTCTTTAGATAACCAAACCTCTATTTTTTGTAATTCATTTTTAAATTCTTGTGTGTTATACATACTTTTATTTTAACATAAGTTTTTATTTTTTTAAATAAGCAAAGCTAGATTTTGTAAAATATATTTGACCGAAGAACCTGGTCGCTTTAAATAATCACGACTCTTTCTCAGATTATCTAAAATATTTATATTTTTAGAATCAAAGACATCCTCTTTAAATTTAAGATAAAAAATACTTTCCAGGAGGTTGACTAAAATAGTGGCCGAGCGTCTTAATTTTCCAGAATTATCTTGGTCTGTTTTGTCTTTAATAAAATTATCTATTAAAACCATTCGGTCTTTTATGTTCAATGACATAAAAGAATTAGCAATTCCCTCTAATTCAATTTCTTCTTGCCCAACTTCGCTATCTTTAATAATTTGGACCCGAGAAAGTAAGGTGGGAAGTAGAGTAGATAAGTCTGGTAAAATTATAAAAAAATGAGTGTTCAAACCGGGCTCCTCTATGATTTTCAAAAGAGATTCTTCAGCTTCGTGGTTGATAAACTTCGTAGTTATAATACATATCTTTTTACCCTGACCAAAAGCTAACTGACTATGCCACTCTTTAATTTGACCACTATTTTCCATCCCAAAGGATTCATAACTTTGGATTAAAAGATTCGGACTCTTGTCCTCTATCTCACCACGCATCTTTAAAAGACTGATCAGCTTTTGGGTAGTTATAATCGGACTACCCTCTATGACATAGCTATGATAGAGTTCTTCCGGAAATATTTTTTTGAAATCATCCATTATCTTTTAGATATAATACTCTTTTTATAAGTATCTAGGTGGTTTAATGCTTCGCCTGTTCCTTTAGCGACACACAAGAAAGGCTCGTCGGCAACTCTTGCTTTCACCCCAGTTCGCCTATAAACCAAATCAGCTAAGTTCCTTAATTGACTTGTCCCCCCGGTCATAATAATTCCATCATCTATGATATCAGCTGATAGCTCTGGTGGGGTTTGAGCTAAAACATCTTTTATTGCTCCAATCATTGTCCTTAACTCTTTATCAATGGCTCTAACTATTTCATTTGTTGAGACTTGAGCCGTTCTAGGTAATCCTTGAATATAATCACGGCCCTTAACGGTGATAGTTAGTTCCTCTTCAAGAGGAATAGCCGCTGCAATTTTTGTTTTAATTGTTTCAGCCGTCTTGTCTCCGATAGCTAAGTTGAAAGTTTTCTTAATGTAATCTGTTATAGCTTGGTCAATTTTATCACCCGCACATTTAACTGAAGTTGAAGAAACAATTCCACCCAAAGAAATAACAGCCACATCTGTTGTTCCTCCTCCTATATCCATAACCATATAACCACGAGATTCCTCTATGGGAATACCTGCGCCTATGGCTGCCAAAATCGGCTCTTTGACGACATAGGCATTTTTAGCACCAGCCCTAATGGCTGCTTCCACAACAGCCCTCCTTTCTGTAGAGGTGATCCCAGCTGGAACAGAAACCATAACATCCGGCTTGAAGAAATTAAGAGAACCTAAAGCTTTTGATATAAAATAACGCAACATTGCCTCTGTTACCCGATAATCAGCAATCACCCCATCTCTCATTGGACGGTAAACAACTATGCTTTCAGGAGTTTTACCTATCATATCTTTGGCTTCTTGCCCAATAGCTAAGATTGTGTGGTCTTGTTCAGATATAGCCACTACTGATGGTTCATTTAAGACAACCCCCTTATTTGGTAAATAAACAAGAGTATTAACCGTTCCTAAATCTATTCCTAATTTCTTTGAAAATAATGACATATTTTTAAATGAGTAAGAAAATTATAGCATATTTTTAAAATTTAATAAATTATTGTTTTTATGTGATAAAATAAGAATATGTATATCATCAAAGCTATCCCTTTAGCGAAAAATAATTCTAAAGAGCATTTATCTTATTTTTCAAAAACCAATATTCCTCTTGGTCATATTATATCTGTCCCCGTTCGTAGTAAAAAAATAGATGCTATCGTTATCCAAACCGAAGATGCTCTTTTAGCTAAAGCCGATCTAAAAGAAGCTAACTATAAACTAAAAAAGATAGACAAGATTAAAGGCCCTTCGCCTTTTAGTCAAAGTTTTCTGGAAACTTGCAACCTCGTGAAAGATTATTATTTAAGCAATAGTGGCACTATTATAAAATCTTTAACCCCAGCAGTTTTGCTAGAAAATATCTCCAGCTTAAAAGAAACATCAAAAGAAAATATTCCAAACGAAAACATCAAACAAGAAAAATTAATTTTTCAAGCCCCTTTCGCTGATCGTTTAAGTTATTATAAAACTTTAATTCGTGAAGCTTTTGCAAAAAAAGAATCTATCTTTATTAGTCTACCAACCAGGCACGATATTGATATTTTTTACAATGAACTTTCCAAAGGAATAGAAAATTATGTTTTTACACTGCACAGCAAATTACCTAAAAAAGAATTAGTTCAAAAATATAATGATATTATTAGCGCGGAACACCCACTTTTAATTATTGGAACTCCTCTTTTCCTATCAATCTCAAGAGATGATATAAAGACCATCATTGTTGAAAAAGAAAGTTCAGAAGTTTACAAACAATTATCTCGTCCTTATTTAGACCTAAGAACTTTTGCAGAAATATATTCTTCAATAAAAAAGATTAAATTAATTTTTGGAGACACACTACTGCGACCAGAAATATTAGGCTCTTACGAAAATGGAGAGTACGGAGAAGTTCTATCTCCAATTTATCGTTTTTCTAGAATAAATAGTGGTTTTATATTAGACAAAAGACAAGAAGAGCTAAGTAAAGATTTTAATATTATTGGACCAGAGGCTAAAAAATTAATGGATGATGCCTTATCTTCTCTTAAATCTGTTTTTGTTTTCACTGTCAGAAAAGGACTAGCTCCTGTCACGGTTTGTCGGGATTGTGGTCAAACATTGCTTTGTCCATCATGCCAAGCTCCTCTTGTCTTGTATGATTCTAAAAAAGAAAAAACCAGAGACGGCAACCGTATATTTATGTGTAATAAATGTGGTTTTAAACAAGATGCTAAAATGACTTGCCCTCATTGTGGTAGTTGGAATTTAGTCCCTCTCGGTATAGGAATAGATAAGGTTCGCCAAGAATTAGAAAAACTTTATCCAGACAAAAAAATATTTCAAATAGACAAAGAAACAGCTAAAACTGAAAAAGACATTGAAAAAATAATTTCTGAATTTCATAAAAATAAAGGTAGTATTTTACTAGGGACAAGTTTAGCTCTATCTTTCTTAAACCAAACTGAAATAAGCGCCACTATTATGACCTCCTTAGATGGACTTTTCTCTATTCCTAGTTTTAATATGACTCAGAAAATAATTCAGACGGTTGAAAAATTACACCACATCACCGAAAACACAGTTTTGGCTCAAACCAGATTAGATGATAATAAAATATTAGAAAATATTCTGAAAGGCAACATATTACCTTTATATAGAGAAGATTTAGACGAAAGAAGAATATTTAATTACCCTCCATTTAAAAGATTGATAAAAATAACATTTGAAGGAACAGCTAAAGAGACCGAGAAGGCTAAAGATTTAATAGAAAAAACATTGTCTAATTATGATCCTCAAATATACAGTGCCTTTATCGGAAAAATTAAAGGTCACTTCATAACTAACACCGTCATAAAAGTAGACCCTCGTGATTGGCCAAAAATCAAAGATGCTAAACAAGAGACTAGCAAGGAACTTCGCGAGGCTCTTTTAGACTTACCCCTTTCTTTTAAGATAAACATAGACCCCGAAGATTTACTTTAATTTTTTGTAAAAGCTTCTTTGGGAGATAAACCTCCAGCCCTGCGAGCTGGCCACCAGCCAGAAAACATTCCAATAAATAAAGAGAAAATTAAAACTAATCCGACAAACCACCAGGGAGTTAAAAATAATCTTATACTTTCTCCCCCATATTGCTTAGAAAATAAGCTTATTATTATGTTTAACAACTGACCTCCCCCAACACCTATAATAAGACCACCAACCCCACCAAGTAAGCCCATTATTGAGGATTCAACTAAAAACAATCTTTTAACATCTTGATCTGTGGCTCCAATTGATTTTAATATTCCAACCTCATATATTCTTTCTAAAAAGCCAACAATCATAGTATTAAACATACCAATAGCAGAAACTATTAAAGCGGTAATTCCAAATACTCCTAAAATAATAGTTAAAATATTAGTAAATTTTCTAGCTTGAGTCACTAAATCTATTCTAGCTGAGACCATAAATCCATCATTTTGTAATTTATCTCTTAATGGTTCTAGCACTTCTGTATCTTTAGCTTTAACTAAAGCTTTGTTATAAAAAGGAGGTTGCTCTAAAAGACTACGAGAAAGTAAAATGACTTTAGGTATCATTGCCTCGTCTTCTATGACAGCAGAGATTTTTAAGGGATTTTTATTTTTAGTTTCTACATAATCACCACTTAGGTTGTCTTGATAAAAAACATTAACACCAACTTCTTTACCAAGAGCAGATGGAGCATCTTCAAGACCCATCGGAATTAATGTTTGACTAGAAATAACAACTCCACCATCTTCTTCGTTTGTCGGAAACTCTCCGTGGCTAGCCAGGTAACCTGATAGTTTAAAATAGTCTTGTTCAACTATCTCATTTACCAATAAGAGATTTTGATTATTAGCTAGTCGCATTTCCCCAGTAAACTCAGCAACGGGGCTTACTTTCTCCACTTCTTCATATTTTAAAATTTCATCAAGAATATCATTTTTGATAAATAAATTACTTTCAGTTGGGTAAGATATCTCCATTGTTACCAATGAATCTTCAGTCGTCATCAATCTACCAATCAAAATATATTGCAAACCATAACCCAAAGAAACCAATAATAAGACAGTGGCAATACCAACCGACATTCCTAGAATAGTTAAGATGGATCTTTGTGGTTTATTGCGAAAAGCTCTTAATGCTAATGAAAATAATTCTTTAAATTTTAATTTTTTATCTTTCATCTTTTAGTATTTTAATCCTGACAATCTTCTTTGTTTTGGTCAGTACTTAATAATAATTCTAATTTTTCTGCAATAATAGAAGAGGCTCTAAATGATAAACCTGCTCCAAACTTTTTATTGTTTAAACTAAGAACTTCAGCAACTTTTTCTTGAGCTATGTTATTTCTTAATCTATCTTCAATTACTTGGTCAATAGCTTTCATCTGCATTTCAGTTAGTTTTCCTCGATACCCTTCTATTATCCAGTACCTCAAATCAACAACCCTCTTATAAATATTCATCTTGGGGTCTTTTTCTAGGTTTTTATAAGTAGAGCAAACAAGTTCTCTCATTGTCATTAGAGACTCTAAGTATGATGTTATATAACTGGCCCTCTTCTTTCTTAAACTTAAACCACCCTCCTTAAATGGCTTTTGAATTAATTTCTTTAAGTCGTTTACTTTTATTTGACCATCAAAGAAAGTATTGACTATTTCTCCAAATCGAGAGACTTCCTCTATTGAATAACCCTTAAGAAGAATATTAGCCAGTATTCTAATAGAAACTTTTTCTTTAATAATATTTGGCTTGTCCTGATTCTTGTCGTCCGACATATCACCCATTTGCTCGTGTAGTCTATTTATAACTGAGTCAACAACATTATTCTCATCTATATCTTCTCTATTTAATATTTTTCCATCTTTCATGTGAAAAATTGTTTTAGAGTCCTTTAAACTCCAAGCTTCGTGGGTTACCATAATGATTGTTCGTCCGTCCTTTTCATTTAATTCTCTTAAAAAATCTAATACTATTTTGGCGTTTACTGAGTCAAGGTTTCCCAAAGGTTCATCTGCGATAATAATAGGTGGATTATTAGCTAAAGCTCTAGCAATTCCAACTCTTTGCTGTTGTCCACCAGATAATTCATATGGGTAACGGTTAGCAAATTTTGCTATTTCTAATCTCTCTAAAAGTCTCATTGCTTCCTCTTCTGCCTTTTTTGAGTGAACTCCAACAAAAAGCATGGGTAGAGAAACATTTTTTAAAACAGTTAAAGATGGTACTAGATTGAATTGTTGAAAAACAATACCTATCCCCGTTTGTCTAAAGATAGATAACTCTTGGTTGCTTAAACTAGAAATATCTTTACCGTTAACTAAAACTTGTCCTTCTTGGAATCTATCTATACCAGAAATAGAATAGAGCATTGATGTTTTTCCACAACCCGATGGACCAAAAAAAGCCACATAGTTTCCGTGTTCTATTTTAAGATCTATATTCTTTAGAGCATGAACTTCGTTAGGCTTCCCTTTTTCATACCATAAATTAACTCCTTTTAACTCAATTATCGTTCCCATGAATTTTATTCGTAAAATCTATTATTTCCTTGGGCAATAAATCCCCTTTAAAAATAAAACCATCTAATTTTATTTTACTAAAGTATTTTTTAATTCTACTATCTCTTTGGCTAGAATAAATTACTAATCTTATATCAGAGAATTTTTTATCTTTTTTAATTTTTTTAGCGAAATTATAAGACCTATCTATTTGGCTATTCACATCATTCTTTTCTTTTTCTTCTGGAATTAATGTGTCCAAAAAGATTATGTTTGGTTTGTTTTCTTCATCTTCTAACAATTTCTCCGCTTCTCTAATAGTATTAAGAACAGAGACATCATAATTGTTGTCTTTGTCATGCATCCAAAAAATATCTTTGAAGTAGATACAATTCATCGCATCATCATCTATTAATAATATTTTAATTTTACTTTTTTTATCCATTATCTTTATTATCTTATATTTTTAATAAAGTTGAAAGTCTCATCAAAGTTTTTGAATATGACATCGACTATAGACTCTGTTTTGTTTGGTGTAATAATTGTCCTAACTGGTAATTCAGATGAATTACCCGCTTGGTCTGTTGAAACAATAGTGAAGCGATAAACAGTCCCTGGTTTAAGCGAGCTTAAGATTACAACATGGTTTTGGGTTAATTCTAAATCTTTAGCACTATTAGATAAATTAGAATCCAACTTGCCAGTTCCCTCTTGGTAACGAATAGTTGAAGTTGATGGCTCATTTGTCTGCCAAGAAATTATAGTCTGAACTTTATCATTTCGGCCTTGGACCATAGCACTATCAACCTTTAAGTTAGCCACTATTGGGGCATCTTCATCTAAGAGGGTCTTAACAACCCTAGAAGATCCTGCTTCAACCAAATTACCCTTAGGGTTAATTCCAGAAACAAAGACTTCAAAAGATACTCCTGATTCTAGATTCTCAACCTTAATTGAGTGAGAAACTATTTTTTTCTCATCCACTATCTTTGCTATTTTACCTGTTCTAGTGTTTTTGTATTCTACAATTGAAGAAGTCGGCTCGTCAGTTGTCCAGATAACATCAAACGAACTATTAGTGATATTAGCTATTTGTGCTTGAATTTTAGATGCCTTGGTCATAAAAGTTAAGTCTTCGTATTGACCAATAACCCCAGGTAATGAATAGGCTCTAGCTGAAAAATGATATTTCGTATTAGGCATTAATCCAGTTAATTCTAAGTTATGACTGTTTGATTTTTCGGTTGTATTTGAATTTTCTCTGTTATATGGATTTTCTTTTGTTAAGTCATATTTACTTTCTTCTACAAAACTGACGATCGGATATGTCTTAATATTTGTTTTGTAAGAAATAGTGGCACTGCTTTCTGTAATATTAGTAACTGTTGGCCTTTCAATAAATGGAGGCACAAGTGAAGGCAAGATAGATTCAATTGTTGATTCTATTTCCTTTTGGAATTGTTCAACGTTTTCAATCTTCTTTAATTCATCTAAGTCCTCAGCTAAATACCTTGTGGTAAATGTATACTCTTCTGACTCTCCTGTGTCATTAGATTTATCCATAACACTTATGACAAAGGCATATTCTGTCCCCAAGCTAAGACCGCTTAGATTAATAAGGTGATTTCGGGACCAATCATTATTAGCAACCATTTTATCCAAACTCCCTTCCTTGCCATACTTAACAAAAGCCACAGTATCTTCACTAGTCCTAAAAGAAACATCAGCACTAAAAGCTGTAATGTTTGAAATCTCAACATCTGAAATTTCTGGTTTAATGTCATTAAGTGAATCAAGTCTTGCTTTATAAGCTTGGTTTTCAGCCAAAATCATATCATAGAGTTCTTGTGCTACTCCTGGTGTCCCAGAGCCAGCAAAGACAACAACCCTTTCTTTCTTAGTTGTCTCAAATGTTTGAGGAGAGGAGATGGTCTTATTTCCATTTTCATCGGCTGATTCAATAACATAATAATATGTTGTTTTCTCTTCTAGATTATCAAGAGCTATTAAGTGGTCAATTAAAGGTAACTCAATTAACTCACTTTCATTTTCTAGTTCCTCTGGATCAAGTCCGTATCTAATTAAACCATCAGCTTGTTCGCTGGTTCTCCATGTGATAGCTACTTGGCTATTAGTTCTAACTGGAATTAAAATATTTGAAATAGTAGGAGGAGTCTCATCATCCTCTGTACTAAATGAATAATAATTTCCTCCATCTAAATCTTCTCCAATATTACCCTCTTCATCAGTGCTGGTAACAAAGAAATAATATATTTCGTTGGGAGTTAAGTTGTTCAAAGAAACAGAATGGTCGGTTGTTTGGTCTGATGTATTTTGGCTTTGTGGATTTAGCATTTCTGGATCAGTTGAATAATAAACAGCTGAATTAGATAAAATGTCAGTCATCCAAGTGATTGTAGCGGTAGTATCAGTTTCTCCGGTAGTTGATACTTGGCTAATAACTGGACCAGCCGTAGTTGTAAATTGAGATCTAGAAACAGTTGTCTCACCGGCTAAATTAGTGGATGTTGTTCTAAAGTAGTATGTCGTTTCGGGGGTTAGCTCATCAATGTAAACATCGTGGTTTAAGACCTTCTCCGTTGAATGCTTAGACATAGCATAAGCCCCCTCTTGTCCATCAGGGACAAGACCATATTCTATTAAGCTATCTGTATAATCATCTGTTGTCCAAGTTATACGAACGCTAGTTGATTTAGTTTGGCTACCATTTATTTCTGTAATCAATATCTCATTATCTAAAATAGATAACCCGTGAGTCACTTCACTACCCAAAATTGCATTAACCGGATCATGAATTGATACTAGTATGTTTTCTGTTTCTTCTGATAAGTCGTCATCATATATAATAATCGGAACCAAACCAGTCGTAGCCCCGGGCTCAATAATAGCCTCTGTCTCTTCAACCCTATAATCTACCCCGTCACCCTCGGCCGAACCCCCAACAATAGAATAGTTGAAACGAACTTCTTCAGGGTAAGCAGAAGATAAACTAACTAATATTTCAGCAACATTAATATCTTCTCTTGCCTGGCTTGTTGGTTGGCTAAACGATATCGTTGGGTATGTATCATTATCTACAATAGTATAAGTATAAACTGAGTTTTCATTTAAAGTAGCCCCAGTAACTTCATTAATAGTTATGACAACAGTCTCATCTGTCTCTTTTAGAGCATCATCCGTTATATAAAGATCTATTATAGCCTCATCATCTCCAGCTAAAATTGTAATTGAACCATCAGCTAAAACATAATCCTCATCTCTTATGGCTGTTCCAGAAACAGTATAACTAGCGGTCACATCAATCCCAGAAACTTCGGCCAAAATAATTTTAACAGGAACTAAGGTGATATTTTCAGTATTAGAAGAAGCCACTAAATCAAAACCAAGTCCAGAAAATGATTCGTTATCTCCAATTGTTATGGTAATGATAGGATTACTACCGAGCCTGGTGTTGTTTGGATCAGAAAGGGTGATAATTAGATTCTCTGGTTCTTCTTTAATAGCGTCATCTATAATATTTAGATTGATAGAATTTTGAATTTGACCAGCTTCAATTGTAACTTGTCCATCAGCCAAGATGTAATCCAAACCGCGAGTAGCTGTTCCAGAGACCGTGTAATTAACCGTGCTATCAAACATATACGATCTCTCAAGATTAAGAGGGATGGAAACAATAGAATCAGTATTTTCAATCACCGACATTTCAGCTACCTCAAAAGATATAAATGGTGCTTCTAAGTCTAAATTGTTAATCAAACTATCTTCAGAGTAGTCATTTTGGGTAGATATAGGTCCAGACAAAGCATCCTGATTATCATGTATAAGAACCCGTAAACCAAAATTGTCATAGCTAAATCCAGCCAAGCTCTCTTCTTCTTGAGCTAACCAAACCATCTCTTCGTTTTGTCCAGAAAGGATAGATGTATTTTCTATTGTAATTGGTTCTGTATGATTAGCCATCACCCAAACAGGACTACCTTCATATAAAACTGCACTAGTTCTAGTGGCTCGGCCAGAAGTAACTTTGTTTGGCCAAGTCCCCCTAGATAACCCAGAAAGAATATTACCGTTTTTAGTCGTATATTTAACAACTTCATTATTAACCTGAATATAACCACTCTCTGGTAAGAGTGTCGCATCACTGACTTCTAAATTACCTCCTGATAAGTAATTACTTGCCACTGTAACTCCGTGATTATAGAAAAGGTAGGCTTCATAATTTGGATATATTTTTTTAACCAGTGAATCATCAGTTAGTTTAAAATTAACAATAACACTTTTATCAGCTTGCTGAGTAGCTGTGATATTTTCAATCCGAGGAGCTGTCGCCACACTTCCTCCTCCCCCCTCACCATAATTCTGGACACCATCTGGTTTAGTTATAATTGAAGCATTAGATCTGACCGAAACATTACCTTCCGAGTTAACAACCCCCAATCTGTATTTATAATATAAATCTGGATCTAGATTTCTAGAGATATAATAGTTAGTTGTATAATTTGATAGACTTGCACTAGAGATATCAACATAATCATTATAAGTGATGTTGTCAGATGAAGTGGCTTGCTCTAATTTATAAGAAGAAAAACCAGTTTCTTCTGAAGCTTGCCAACCTATGTAAACATCATAGTATGGAGGAACAGCTGATATGTTTGAAGTATCTTGAACCATAAAAGAAGATGTTGCTACTGGGGTATGAGTACTAGCTATCATTTCGGCGGTTTCATTACCAAAAACATCCTTAAATTTATACTTCAAACTTTTTACTTCAACATCAGAATCAAATGTCCAAGGGATAGCAACTTCCTCTCCGTCCATAACTACCCAGCCTGTATTCTGGGGATTAGACTCTATTAAAGGATCATCTGAAATATAATAACTAACTTGACTAATTTCTTCTGGTCTTGGAATAGTAATTGTTGCTGAAGATTCTTGTCCGGCAACCCCAGCATCAAAAGTTATGTTCTCTACAATAGTTGGGGCCTTGGAATCTAAATTAAAATTAGGACTAATTGCTTCGGCGATATTATTAGCTAATTCCCCGTCATTAATAATTACTTTTATCTGAGCATTTTCTGTCTCTATTGTGGAGATAGTTTTGTTAGCATCCCAAACAGCCTGATATTCACTAAATGCCTCCTCTTCAATAGTCTGAAGTGACATATCTCCCTCTTCTAAATCTTCTTCAGAGATAGCCGTCCAGTTGAGACCCCCGTCAATGCTATATGAAAAAGATGGACTAATTTTATTTGGAGTATTGGTCCCAGATGTTGAGTCTATATCTTTAGCGCTATAAAATATTTTTACTTTCCCAAAATAATCATCTTCTTGACTATCCTCTTGGTATGCTACGACTCCACTAGACCCCTCTTCCATATAATCCACCTCAAAAGAAGGCGGGGCATTAACTACATAAGAAAGGGAAACAGAATTAAGACTAGCGCTTTGACCTCCAGCTGAATATAGAAAAACTTTGTATTGTATGTATCTATCATCTGCCCCACTAATTAATGGGTGACCATCAGGTAAAGATTCCCCCTTATCTTCACTCTCAAAATATGTGTCACCAGAACAATCTGCATAACCACACCAAGAAGACCAATCTGTGCCATTTGCCGAAGACCTAATTTGGAATTTAGAATATTCTGTTTCAGTCTCGTTTTCTAAAACCCAATCTATTTGACCAATCAGATTAAACTGATCATTAGTGTCATAAACAGAAGAAATTAAGTATCCTTCATCTACATATTTATTATAATTAAATGTAATTGATTGTAATTCTGGGCTAACTATTGTGTTTCCCGTACTTAAGTTTAAGCGATATTGTATATATCTATTTTCCCCCAAGCTTGATATATCTGCTCCATTAGCTAGATTGTTAATCCAGTCTGACCAAGAGCTATCTGGTTCTAATGTATTTCCCGCTCTAACATCTACGGTTAGACTTTGTCCTTTAAGATCAACTACATAATCTAATGTATTGAGTGATGCTGGCCCTCCAAGATCAATAATATCTGATATGTAAGTTCCGGAACTGTAATATTCATTAACTCCAATATGAAAAGAGGGATCATATGTTATTTCCCATTCTCTTAGTTGAATTGGCAGAGAGCTATTTGTCGTTGTTCCATCTCCAAGTTGGCCGTAATAATTATTGTATCCCCATGCATATACTGTGCCGTCTGTTTTTAAGGCGTAAGCGGAATAATTATCAGCAAAAAACTGCTTAACATCTGTTTTAATTTGAATTGGGGTAGATCTATCTGTCGTTGTTCCATCTCCGAGTTGACCGTATCTATTCCATCCCCAAGCATATAGTGTGCCGTCTGGTTTTAGGGCATAAGCGGAATAATCGTTATTAGAAAATTGTTCAACACCTGTCAAATATCCAACACCTTCTACTCCTTTGACTTGGACGGGGGTTGATCTATATATTGTTGTTCCATCTCCGAGTTGGCCGAAACCACTGTTTCCCCAAGCATATAGTGTGCCGTCTGGTTTTAAGGCGTAGGCGGAATAATCATAAGTAAAAACCTATTCAACATCTGTTAAATATCCAACTCCATCTACTCCTTTGACTTGAATGGGGGTTGATCTGTTTGTCGTTGTTCCATCTCCGAGTCGCCCAGAACCATTCTGTCCCCAAGCATATAGTGTGCCGTCTGATTTAACAGCAAAGATGCAAGGAAAATAACTATAGCTAGGAAAAACTTGTTGAATATTTGTTAAATATCCAACACCATCTACTCCTTTGACTTGGACTGGGGTTGATCTATTTGTCGTTGTTCCATCTCCGAGTTGGCCGTAATTATTGTATCCCCAAGCATATAGTGTGCCGTCTGTTTTTAAGGCGTAAGCGGAATAATTATCAGCAAAAAACTGCTTAACATCTGTTTTAATTTGAACTGGGGTTGATCTATTTGCCGTTGTTCCATCTCCGAGTTGGCCGTAATTATTGTATCCCCAAGTATATAGTGTGCCATCTGTTTTTAGGGCGTAAGCCGAATTATTATAAATAAAAACCTGTTCAACCCCAGTTAAATATCCAACTCCATCTACTCCTTTGACTTGGACTGGAGTTGATCTATCTGTCGTTGTTCCATCTCCGAGTTGACCGTATCTATTATACCCCCAAGCATATAGTGTGCCGTCTGGTTTTAGGGCATAAGCGGAAGAATCGTTAGTAGAAAATTGTTCAACACCCGTCAAATATCCAACTCCATCTACTCCTTTGACTTGAATGGGGGTTGATCTATTTGTCATTGTTCCATCTCCGAGTTGACCGTAATTATTTCTCCCCCAAGCATATAGTGTGCCGTCTGTTTTTAAGGCGTAAGTGGAATATAAACCAGCAAAAACCTGTTCAACATCTGTTAAATACCCAACACCATCTACTCCTTTGACTTGAATGGGGGTTGATCTGTTTGTCGTTGTTCCATCTCCGAGTTGGCCGTTACTATTGTATCCCCAA
>Ga0116160_1003258_pt1 | contig 14337 bp, 24 predicted proteins | sample AD_JPNAS2_MetaG_FD_89879 | JGI IMG/M metagenome (GOLD analysis project Ga0116160, IMG submission 89879) | Active sludge microbial communities of municipal wastewater-treating anaerobic digesters from Japan - AD_JPNAS2_MetaG | ecosystem: Engineered > Bioreactor > Anaerobic > Digestate | place...
TACTCCCCATCAGGACCACGAAATGATTCATCTTTTATCTTCTTTATTAAAAAACCTTTAAATGTCTTTAAATGAGAAAACACCCACGGTTCTTTACGAATATTATCACTACCCAAAGTTATAACAACATCAGATTTATCTGGATACTTTATTTTTTTGTTCATTTCATCTGATCTTATATATGACCCAAATGTTATATGCACTGTTGGATCTTTATAAATATTTAAAATCTTTTGAAGAACAAAATCATCATAAAGCCAATCATCTAAATCAACAACCACAACTATATCCAAATCATTAACAAATGGTATCAAATAATCTATTGCATTTTTTAACCATCCATTATTCTTCTTATTTTTATATATAATAGTTTTTTCATTTTTCAACTGATGTATCTTTTTATAAAGATTATTTCCTTTGCTAGCATCATCAACTACTATATGATGAAAATCTTGAAACGTCTGTGAATAAATGCTATTCATGTGTTTTTCAACACTATCAAGACAATCACGACCACAACTAAATATAATCATCTTATTAACCTATCATATCTACGCTTTGATCGTATATATCTGGCTGATTCTTCTTGTTCTTTTCGTAATTTTTTTTCAACTTGATTTGGATTTTCATCATTATAACAATACAAAACATCAGGTATAAACCTTATATGATAAGGAGCTGACATTTCCAACATTGGCAATAATATTGCTTGATCGTAAGCATATTTTATATATTTACCTTTTTGATCTAATAAATCTTCATTTTTAAGTTCTTTCCATAAAAATCCTTTAAATGTTCTAAGATGTGTAAAAGACCAGATAACATTTCTAAAATTGCGCTCCATAAGAATAGGTATATTATATATTGGTATCCAATGACTGGTTCTACCAGTACTTGAATACATCATTCTGCTATATGTCATCCAACAATCAAGATTTTTTTCATATTCATCAAAAACACGTTCTAATACTCTATCACCATTTAACCAATCATCCATATCAACAATAACAACTATTTCATCACCAGTTTTAATATATGGTGTAAGATATTTTAACGCATTGGCAATCCAATATTGCCTTTTAGGATTAGTAAATAAAATGGTATTATCATTTCCATATTTTAATATTTCTCTGGTTGTATTATCAGTTGAACAATCATCTATCATTAAATGTTTAAAATCTTTAAAGGTTTGATCATTCAAAGATTTCATATGTCTTTCAACATATTTTTCACAATTACGACCACAGCTAATTACAATCATTTTATTCATGCATAACACTCCATTGTAACATTATCATCAAGAATTACTTCTTTAATTTCAATTTCATAAAAAGAATCAACTTTATTAACCCTTTGATTAATAATAATGGTTGGATCATATTTATCTCGTTGTTCTAGTGAATATGAGTTATCAATCTTATAATATTCTGGTTCATTTAATATTGTGTAATCAATATTATCCAAAATTTCTACAAATGGAATATCTTCAAAAGTTTCTGGTGTAACATAATATGATGGTGGAGGAGGTAATGGTGGTTCTGGAAATAATTTTTCAGTAAAAACATCAACTGGTTCTTCATCATTATTATAATCAATCAAATTTTGAATAGCTTTTTCAACAACATTTCTTGTAGCAACCATTATCGAATGAACAACCGGCTGTAATATAATATTTAAAATATCTTCATATTGTAAGTGAGATGATAAATCAGCTAATCTTCCACGATAAATATCTTTATTAAAACAAACAATATCATGTTTAAATACGTGATAATCCGGTATTCTTATAAACCTGTGAGTTGTAGTATTAAATTCTCTTGAATCTTCAATAACAAAAGCTTTGTGTTCTTTTCCATATGATCTTAAATAATACAATAAACCATCTGAAACTGTTGATTGTGGCCCAATAATAATAACTTTTGTACATTTTTTTGATTTTGTATTTATAAGTATTCTATGAATAATTCTCGAAGGAAACTTGGAAAGATTTTCAATATATAATATATCATCTTTATTTACTTGACTTTTTAGAGATTCTATATTAACAAAATTGTCATTACTAACAATAATAAGAAAATTCATTATAATTATCCCATGATACTTATTTCAGGATCTATCTCTAAAAATTGCAAAATATTTTCAATAGATGTAAACAACGATAAGATATAATTTATTATATTTCTTATATATACAATAGATTTTTCATTTAATTGTCCATTAGCATACATCAATTTATTTTCAAATAAATGTTCAACAATCATGCGAACTACCGACCAATATCTATACTTACCAGAAGCACCCAATCCTCTAACACCGCGACTTGAAAATGTAATATGTATGTTTATTTTATTAGCAAACATATTAATAATTTTATCATCAATAGAGCTAAAAACAATTTCATTTGGTGACAATATCAATATATGAGTAGATGAAGCTTCAGACTGTACCCCAAACTTATACGATCCAGTTAAAACTTCCTTTATAAAATTCTTTTTAAACAGAGTATTATTTGTAAACATTATTTCAAGTTGTTTTTGAAGTTCTTTGTGCATTACTTCCGCTTCTTGTAACACAGGATCAATCTTTTTTGTTTTACCAACAGTTCCACTTGCTGTTTGATTATAAATTAATTTTTGAAAAGTATCAATAATATTTTTTGACATTCTTGATTTAAGAATATCAGTATTATTAGAAGAGCAATAAAAAAGAGCTAATAATTCATTTTTATTAACGTCCATTATTTGAAAACTATCTTTTGATTTTATTGATATTCGTTTGTCACCAATAATAATATCTGTTTTTGGTAAACTTTTTTTGGGATTATATTCAGACCATTCTGGTGAAACACTATATCGTTTAAATCCAATATGTTTTGCATTACCTTCTACACCAATACTGCGTAAATATTCAACAATCTCTTGAACATACTCATCAAAGATTTGTTCATTATTCATTCCTTTAACTATTTCTCTTTCCAATTGGGTAGAAGTTAATGATTCAGATAACTTTGACATTTATTCCATTATATCCTTAAAATTTAAAATTTCTTTGATCAATAAAATTGACAACTCTTCTAACAACTTCATCTTTAATAGATGTAAATATAATATTCTTAATAAATGATTTTTTTAATGGTGATAAAGAGTCAATATTCATTGTAATTTCTTTTATATTTTTCTGTAATATTTTAAGTTCGTCTTTCGAACAACCATCAACATGTATATAATTTTTATTTAATTCATTCATATATTTGTTCTATTCTCTTAGCATATTTTTCACTAAATATTTAACATTGATGATATTTTAAATTTTGATTCTATTATTCCGCTCCTGGTTGAACAAAAATATTATGTTTCGCTTGTTTATCATATTCTTTATATCTTTGTGTTGTTGCGTACCCTTCAGCGGCCCAACTTACTTTATCTTTTGCTGGATTGTAAAGAAGTCTAAATTCCATCGTATTAGGAAATGCTTTCATCATCACATTTCCACATTCACAAATAATAGGCTCTTTATCACTTTGAAATACAATGTGCTCTTCTTTTTTACCACATTTTTCACATTCAAATTCAAATAATGGCATACAAATTTACCTCCATTCTGAATATCTATCACCATCTACATAAAGACTTTTATACTTATTATTATTATCAACACCCATAATAATATTATATATTTTTAAAAAATGGTTTATATATTCAAACCATACCTTGCTAAGATTAAAATATAATGTATTGTTCATCATTTTTCACCAATAAGTTCTTTAAACTGTTTACCTATGTCTTTCATGTCCCAATTATTGGGCATCCCATCTTTTATCCAATCTTTTACCATTTCAATATGTTTACATATTCCACGAACAGCACAATTACATTTCCATTCATTAGTATTTTCATAAACATCATAAACTTCTTTTAGAGATTTTCCTCTTCCCCATTTAGTAACTTGATAATGTTTATTAGTAACTTTACGTATCTGATAATCGGGATCTTTATCCAAAAAGCTTTCCTTTTCTATTAAAAAATCTTTTACCTTCATTTCAAAATTTCCATAACATCTTTAACTGTTTCTTTTTTATATGTTTTGTGTAAATATTCTATAACATCATCATTTATTTTCTTTTTTTCTTCCGGTGAAAAATTAAAAATCATTGAATCCATTGTTTTAAAAATACTTTTTAACCTATTTTTAAGAATATTTTTATTTTTAGCTATTTCATAAAAAATTTCAATATTTTTACTTTCATAATTACCAACAACAATTCTGAGAGACTGTATTATATATTCTTTTGTTCTATCAATCTTATCTCCAGAAATAAAAGATTCACATATATTACCTAAAAAGTTTATAAATTTCATAAATCCTCCATTTACATGGTGATTTTTTTCATAAAACATATTATCCATCAATAATAACATTACCATCCCAAACTTTAAAATAATTATAATTTTTATCAAAATCTGATCTTGTAATTTGAATAACCTCTACATTTCGGAGCATATCAGGAAGTACAAATTCAGATAATAAAAATTCTCTTTCAATATCTCTAAGTCTATTAAAATTCACCAATACTTTATTATTTTTTCTAAAAAAACTTATTATATTTGCACCTATGCGATTTTCAACATAAAATTTCTTTACTGAATATTTTAAAACATCATTATACACCTTTATATCATCATCAATAACAAATCTATTTGTTTTTGGATATAATTTTAATACGCTTTCTATTTTTTCCTTGTTAGGATCTTCAAATGATAATTTTATCAGATGTATTCTTGGTATTTCTATAAGATCAGTATTATTTAAATTCTTTTCATTTATTAAAACGTAATCTCTTCCTATCTGTGTCAACCTCATCGTTCACAAATCCTCCCATTTTTAACTGAATAAGAGCCTCAAATTTAGTATATGAGTTAAATACAACAAAATCATAAACATTTTTAATGTCTTTCTTTTGAGCAATTTCACCCAAATCTTTCATCTGAGAGTATTTATGTCCGATAAGAAGAAAATATTTTAATTGTGATGAAAATTTACTATTTTTTATAACTTTTACTGTTTCATTGATTCCAGTTTTATCATTATCAAGAGCTAAAATAACACCAACATCCGTAAGATTAAACAATGTTTTTAAAAAATCATCATTAACAGAAGCGCCCAAACAACTTGTTCCCTGTGTTCCTACTTGCATTGCATCAATAATACCTTCTGTAACAATAATATATTTAGAACGATCAAAATTATCTTTATTAAAGATAATATTACCTTTAGATAATGATGGGTTTTTATATTTTTGTTTATTACTATCTAATGATCGAGCTTGGAAATATGTAATAACACCATCTTGAATGATAGGTAAAATAATACGCCCAGAATAATCACCTTTATAAGCAATATATACTGGAACTTCAGGTGGTATTTTTCTATCTTTGATGAAACCAATCAGCTTTTTGTGTAATTGCTTTTCTAAAATACCATCTGGTGTTGAATCTCTAAAGAGACAATCATCAAGAATATAACTATAATCTTCATATTCAATCTCTTTAATTATTTTTTCTTTTTTTCTGGAGTTAAGTTGTTGTATTAAATAATCTGGATTAAACGAATACAAGTCTTTTTTGGCTTCATTAATTGTCAATCCTTTGATAGTTGAATATAATTCAAGAAAACTGCCTGATGAATTACAATTAAAACAATGATAAATTGGATTTCCATTATTCCAATCAAGATTAAAACGCCTTTTTGAAGGTGATTTTTGCGAATCGCCACACAATACACATCTTGCAAGAAAATGTGTTCCATTCTTAGAAGTAGTAACCTTTTGGAAATTTTCCTGAATAAACTGTGATACAAATTCAATGGTTATCATTATAATTCCGTTTCACATCTTATAAATCTCTTTGCATCAGATTCAATACACTGTTTTATATCTGGTGGAAACAGATTGAACATTTTTGTAATATCTTCTTGATTAGTTACATTAAACATTTGTGTAATAACAGTAGCTATTTGAAATGGGGACCACGATTCATCAAGTTTGGATACTTCATAATATACTTTTTTCATTGCTCTTTTTAAAAGATTTGAAACATTTTGTCTTGTAACTCCAAGAGATTTTGCTATTTCCTCACCATTCATTGCCCTTGTAAAAGTAATTTTTGAAAGATCATGGCGTTCAATTCGTTTAAGTTTTCGTCTAACCATATTCATTATCCCCCACTCTAATTTTTCATTATTATAACGCAATAATTCAAAAAAATCAAGTTTTATTTTTTGCTTTAATTATAAGTTCTTTTAGGCGGGTTTCTGTTAATTGATATATATCTCTTGGTGGAATTACATCAAGACCATCAAAAGCATTTAGTAAAGTTCTTATACGAGCATATGCCCCTTCTAATGTTCTTTTTTCATTAAGTAAAGAATCATATCTCTCAGACATAGCTTGACAATACCATGATTTGGGATGATTGCATTCCACAAGATTTCCACAATAAACTGGATCTTTTCCTCTATATGTACATTTAGCACAATAATCTATTGGATCAACCCTATCTTTCTTTGGCTTCTTATGTTCTCTATGATGTTTAGCCACACTTAGTTTCCTGACAAGAGCTACAAATAGAACATCCTTCAATCATCACAACACTATAATTTCCACATCGAGGGCATAACTCTTTTTCATTAGTAACTATTATTTCCTCTTCATCATCCATTTTTCTATTATCATCAATATAATATCTTTTTAATAATTTAGCTAATCCATCTGGTATTGACAATATCTGTGTTGGTTTTTTATCAGAATCTTCAAATCTATACCATACTGGTCTATCAGAATTTATACCTTCAAGGGTTTTAACAAAAGCAGCCAATGGAACACCATGTTGCAGTCCAATAGACATACTGCGCCCAAGAGCTTCAAGAAGTGTATTTAATATTTGACCTGATTTACCCATGTTCATAATAATTTGCATTACACGGTTTTCATGGGTTGCAACATCAACAATAATATCACCATTACCAGTATCAAGTTGATAGCTTGTTGAAGGCATCCTTTTAGGTCTTTTTATCGGCTTAATAAGTGTTGGCAATTCAGTTTCTTTTCTTTCAAGTGTAGTAAATGTAATAGGCTGTAACTTTTTTGAACCATCGCGATAAATAGTAATACCTTTTAACCCCAACTTATAAGCATACTTATATAATTCTGATACTTCTTCTATTGTTGCGTCTTTAGGTAAATTAACTGTTGAAGAAACACCCGTTGAACAATATTTCTGTAATGCTGCTTGCATTTCAACTCTATCTTTTGGTTTAATATCATGCGCTACAACAAATATTTCTCTTATTTCTTTTGGAATACCTCTCAAACCTTTCAATGAACCATTGTTCTTTATAATTCTTTCTAACAAATCATCAGTGTACCAGCTTTGATCTTTATACTTATTGAATACTGAATTTACCATTTTCATAGTTGTTCCATCAATAAGATTCTTAGTAAAGACTAATCCAAAACATGGTTCCATTCCATAAGATGCATCACATGATATAGCGGTAGTTCCAGTAGGAGCAATAGTTGTATGTTGTGAATTTCTAATTCCATACCTTTCAATTTTTCTTAACAATTGTTCATTATTATTTGTTAATTCACGATAAACTTCAATAGCATCATTTTTAACCAAATCCCAATCTGATATTGGTCCTTTTTCTTTTGCAAGTTCACATGATTCTTCAATACATGATGTAGTTAATGTTAGCATAACAGATGATGCAAACTTTCTACCTTCTGGGCTATCATAAGGCAATCCCAACATAAACAAAGCATCTGAAAGACCCATAATACCAATGCCAACTGGCCTATATTTCATAACATTTAATTTAAATCTTTCATCTGGAAAATCCATAACATCAATAAGATTATCCATCAGCCTCATAACTTTTTTAGAAACAATGCTAAATCCTTCAAAATCAAACTCACCATCAACTACAAATTTAACAAGATTTATAGATGAAAGGTTACATGCTAAATATGGTAGAAGAGGTTGTTCACCACAAGGGTTTGTAACCTCTATCATCATTTTCTTTTTCAATACATTATATTTGTTAATTGTATCAATAAATAATATACCTGGATCAGCTGTTTTGTGACTCATATTCACGATATTATCCCAAATATCTTGAGGATTAACATTTCCTTTCAATGATCCATCATAAGGTGTACGTAAAGTAAACGGATGGTCATATTCCAATGCATCCATGAATTTATCTGTAACAGCAACGGAAATGTTCATATTTGATAATGTTCCATCAATTTCTTTACACTTTATAAAATTCATTATATCTGGATGCCATACAGGCATTGAACACAATATTGCAGCTCGTCGTGCCCGTCCACCAGATTTTGTTGTCGAACCAACAGCATCATAGAGCTTCATAAAACTTATCGCACCACTTGATTTACCAGATGGTGTAACATCTGGTTTTCCTTCAAATATTGGAGCATCTGATTCTCTTAAATTACCAATAGGAATACCAACACCAGCACCGTGTTGGAATATCTTCCTAGCTACATTTGCTGTGTCATATATTGATTCCATTGAATCTTCTAACGATACAGTATAGCAAGCACTAAAAACCTTTTTATTTGTTCCAGCATTAAAAAATACTGGTGTATTAGGTCTCCAAATACCTTTAGATAGAAGTTCTATGGCTTCTTCTTCCACTTCTTTATTACCACCAGAAAATTCTTTAGCAACACGCCTAAATGTTTGTGCTATTGTTTCACCTTCAAAACTATATAATGTTTTAAATATTGTTATTGCGTTTTCGGTTAATCTAAAATTAGACATCTTTATTCTCCTGTATCTTTTTCTACTAATACTACATTAGGGCCAGTTGGTTCAATATATTTTAATTCCAATCCCAGTTTATCTAAAATCATTTTTATTACTGGTTTAATAGTAGTATATTTACATCTCAACAAATCATGAATAGGAACAAAATCAGGTAATTTATAATATTCTATCTCTTTTTTAATATATAATAATTCCCCTTCTATTTCAGACACTTTAGATTTTAATTCATAACATTCAGACACCTTAGATTTTAATTCATTCCATTCTTTTTTTACTTACCCACATATTCATTCCTCCCCATCAATAAAAGGATTTGGTTTTATATCAACATATTCTATTCTTTTTCTTGCTATTTCAATATATTGTTCATCTATTTCTATACCTATAAATCTAAATCCTTCTAAAATTGCAGCTTTTCCAGTTGATCCACTACCCATATATGGATCAAGAACAATACCATTGGGCGGTGTTATAAGTTTACATAAATATTTCATGAGATTTGTTGGTTTTACAGTAGGATGATGATTATGTAATGATGATAATCTACCAGCACCAGCTCTTGGATTTAAATGTATTGATTCATTATCTCTACATCCTTGTTCTTGACACTTTTTAGTTAGTAGATCATAACATCCTTCTTCACGATCTCGTTTTGAAATTTTAGCACAGTAAAAAAACCTAGCTGCCGATCCTGAATCGTTTAGAAATGAAGCACCATCATCACCTTTCGATGCATAATCACCATAAATACCTTTACTTTTACCACTATACCCCTTCATTACTGGTGCTACAGCTCCAGCGTTTTTCGGAAATAAACGAACCACTTCATCACTACAATCATGTATAAGATTAGCGGGGAATCTGCCCAATTTTGATGAACTAATCCTTTTACCATCATAACCACCATTATATACATTTTTAGCTGCTTTATCTGTACTCCAATCACCTTTACCACCTAATCTTGAATCTTCTCCAGTTTCTTGCAATGGAATTCTACATCCATCTATATTTAAAGCACCTGTTCCATATTTTAAAACATTTTCCGCAATTGTTGTAGTAAAATGTTTACGAGCTAATATAATAGGTTCCCACGCTGGCTTTAAAGCTGTTCCCCAACCTTCCCATTGTTTAGCTTCTAATGTGACAGGCTTATCAACAGTTATTTTTCTTTTACCCATAGACCATCCAGAACTTGTTGTATATTGATTTTGTTGATTAACCAATTTAGCAGCTCTAACAGTATCAATAGTACCATCCTTTCTTTCAACTCCAGCTGCTTTATCAATAGCTTTACTAACATCAGCGGATTTGGGAAATCCGGATCCATATACCCACATGATTGTATCTCTTATTTTAAAACCAGCATCTTCTATTGATACAGCAACACGATGAAATGTTCTTGTTCCACCAAAGCATAATAAATGACCACCAGGTTTTAAAACACGAAGAACCTCTACCCATACATCAATATTAGGTATATCATAATCCCATTTCTTTGACATGAAGGAAATACCATAAGGTGGATCTGTAACTACGCTATCTACACTATTATCTGGCATTGTTTTCAAAATTTCCAAACAATCACCGTGAATAATAGTATATTGGCCCTCATTTGTCTCCTTTTTACTCATTTTTTACTCCTTTTAATCAGTAGGTGGAAACACTTTTTCAACATATCCACATTCACAACGCTCAATAATCCAAGACGGATTCATTCCCTGAAAATGCCACAAACTTAAAGCCTTCTGGTAATCATCCAATATTATACAATCTTCTTTATTACCATAACCAAAAGGCATATGAGTATTTTTTTCAAAATTAATCCTAACATCATCATTAATTAGAACATATTTAACCATTTCATTCCCCCTAGTAAAGTTTCATTAGATTTTCTTCAACGCAAGTAAAATTATCAATATAACTTCTGAACTGGTTTTTATCAAAAAATGAATATATTTTACTCGGATCAGCCAGCTTATATCTTTTATATTCATTAATGATACGGATTTTTATTGTTTTTGGAATTCTTTTAAAATCTATAAGATTACGATTAAAAGTATATCTTTCTTCAAGTTTTTCACGTTTTAACCATGTTTCAAGACCTTCAGCCAAAACTTTTTTAGCAGATACTTCACCAAATCCAGGCTTACGAACACCAACTGGATAATCTATTGGTGTTTTTATATTGAAAATATCATCTTTGGGTTGTCCTATAAGACTTTTCATTTGCAAAAAACGCTCAATATCATCACACTTTACATAATCATTTTTTGATGGATTGAATATCTTGACTTTTTCTGAAGATAATTGAAGATAGTCTTCATCATTGGAAACGATCACAACATCATCACCACACATTGCAAGAACAGCTACAACATCATCACCTTCAGCATTTTCAACTTTGATAACTTTAAATGGCAAACATTCTTTTATTTCTAATAAAAGATTATCAAGTTCTCTATGAAAAACATTCCAATCAATCTTAGATTTATCTCTTTTAGCTTTTCTTGATTCTTTATATCTCGGCCAATATATTTTTCGCCATGTATGAGGACTATCAACGGCAAGTATAACATCTGTAACATTATTATATTTTTTCATTGATCCATATATAGAATCAATAATATTATATTTCCATAGTTGAATATTGGGATTTTCTGTTTCAGCTTCTATTACAGGAAGGCACCAATGCCTAACGGCGAGGTTGTTGAGATCGAATATAATCTTCATTTACAAACATTTTCCTTTCATTTTATAAAACATTATATCATATATTTATCTAATTGTCAATTTTAATTGATTTCCATACTGAATAGTTTAATTCAGCTTGATGTATCATGAAAGTAGAAATGAAACAAAATATATTTCTTGCTTTTTCATTATGTGTAATAAAATAAAGTTCTTCTAAAGGAATATCAGAATATGTATCCATAATAAATGTTTTTATAACGCTCATTCAAGCCACCAATTATCATCTAAATATGTCTTCAGTTTCAATATAGATTTAGATTTAAACCTCTTATATCCACCCACTGGATAAATATATATGTTATTTTTATATACAAATCCCCGAACTATATCAAAATCATCTTCTAATTTTTCTAATATTTCCTCATTATTATACAATTCTACAATAGTATTTTTGTCATAAATATTTACATTTTCCAATATTTTCAATGCTAAATCTTCATGATGTCTATCAAAAACATCTGATATATATCCAACTTTTTTATTATTAACATAAACAATACCATTATCTGATCTCATATGTGCAAATATATCAATATATGGTATATACATAAATATTATTGTTTTATATGCATCATTATCCCGATACTTCCATAGCGCATTACCGCTACTACTAGTTGGTTTTATATTCCATTCTTCGTTTATATAATTATAAAATCTGCTCATTTCACTTTTCTAATATAAGCATTACCATCTTCATCTTTATATCTAACATAAAATGGATTGCGATATTTGGTCCCCCTTAAATATTGTGATGCTGAACTATCAGATTTAAATCTAATTCTTTTGCGATCATCTTTCATATTTTTATAAAAATCTTCACGATCAACATCAAAAACATGCAAATTATCTTTAGTTCCTTGTGCAAATACACCATCTACATCCGTAGGAACCTGTCCATCAGTAACGGCAGTTAAAGATGCACGTGCATCATCACCTGGTGTTGTTCCACTCATCATTTCACCCATTATTTTCTTAATCCCCCTAATATTTTCTTACCAGTAAGTATAGCAATACCAGCAGCCAAAACCTTTTTTAACAATGTTTTCTTAGGCTTTGTTAATTCTATTTCTTTAGATTTTTCTATATGTAAATCAGCTGTTGGCATCATACCATCAGTTCTGAAAACATCTTTTATCAAACGATACCGAACTCTCGTTTGTGGTTTCATATGCATATAATATGTTAGTAAAACAGCACGAACCCCTTTATTTTTAAGTATAATACTGAAATCATTAAAATCCTCATTACCAGGAACAACACCTTCAATATCATTCAATTTATCCAATAAAAAACAAGCGACATAATCAGCAAATTCATTTGAATCAATATTTAATCGTGGCATTATAGATTTTCCTTAACAATATTAACTATTTCCTTAGCTATACTTGAATCAAGTAATTTAGTCAGTTCATCTTCAAGAGATTCAATTTCTTCTGAATCATCAAAATTTGTTGGATTTTCTTTAACCAGCTGTGCAACATCATCAAGAAATTTCTTTCTAATTTTTGCAAATTCTTCAGCATTTTGCAACAGTTCCTTAAATCCACTTTTTTCTTCTGTTAAGTATTTAGTTAGTTTCATTTTATACTCTCTATTTTTTTCATATCATCTGGTGTTATTGTACTGAAAAAATCTTCAAAATTATAGAAATATAAATCCGGTAAATACTGTTTACCATCTTTATATGGAAATTTCATTGAAACACAAGCCATTATATATGAATTTCGTGGAAACATTTCTTCAATACATCTATTGAAACCAACAACCAATGGATAACCCTTTTTCCTCCATATCAACATGGGATATTTATGTGCTCTATTTGCATCTTTACAACATTGAGCCCAAAATAATTCTACTTCTGTTGATTTATTATTTTTCAAATGCTTATGAAAATCAGCATCACCATATCCTGTTTTGACTTCAATACTAAAAAGATCAGTAAACCATCTTCCTTCTGGTGTAATAGATGTAATATCACCAGTCATATGTATATTTTCAGATACAACTGTTGATGTTCCACCAGAATTGCTGGTTCTCCAAAATTGATAAGGTTTTTCTCTACCTGTCAACCATTTTGAAAGATATTTACAAACATCTCTTTCTTCACTACTTCCTTTAGCCTTACTATTACTCATAATAATTATAAATATTTTCTACCATTATTATATATCTTTATAATACTGGCGCCCATCATAATCAGCAAGTTTATCAATTTGTTCAAGAACTTTATCCCAATTAGTTCCATTAAAATGAACTCCACGATCATCTACATAAGCCACAGCTGGTAATTTGTTTCCAGTAACAAAATCAAATGGAAGATTATGATTATTTAACCACTCAACTATATGTTCCATCATATTATCATTTTTATTTCTTCTTGTATCAAAAAGACGAGCTGTAAATATTACAACTTGATAACCTTTATTTTTCAATGTTTCTAAGAACCATTTAGCTTGTGGTGATGGATCATCATATAATAACCCCCCATTCCAACCTTTTGAATATGGATGTAAAACACCATCACAATCAACAAGAACTGCCTTTTCAGGCTTTAACACAAATTCATCCATTATTTCTCCTTTTCTGGATAGTTTTGATGTACTTTAGTATCTTTCTTTATCTCTTTTTTTGATTTATCCTTACCTCTCCAATATGTTGAACCATGAAAAGCATCCAAAACTCTAGCACAATAAGCTTCTGGATCATCAATATTATCTTTCATATGTTCTACACA
>Ga0116160_1003291_pt1 | contig 14264 bp, 9 predicted proteins | sample AD_JPNAS2_MetaG_FD_89879 | JGI IMG/M metagenome (GOLD analysis project Ga0116160, IMG submission 89879) | Active sludge microbial communities of municipal wastewater-treating anaerobic digesters from Japan - AD_JPNAS2_MetaG | ecosystem: Engineered > Bioreactor > Anaerobic > Digestate | place...
TTCGACTGCTTTTCTTAATGCACTATTAGCAGATACACCTCCAGCAAGAGCTATCGTTGATATATGATAGTCTTGAGATGCTTTAAGCAACTTCTCCATTAAAATTTCCACAACTGTACGTTGAAAAGAAGCACATAAATCGGTTTTCCGTTGTTCAATAAACGCAGGATTTTTTTTCATTTCATCCCTAACTAAATAGAGAAAAGATGTTTTAAGTCCACTAAAACTATATTGATAACCGCCTATTCGAGGTTTATTAAGGTTAAAAGCATAAGCATCTCCTTGCTGAGCCATCACATCAACAAACGGACCACCGGGATAAGGTCCGCCAAGTATTTTGGCACACTTATCAAAAGCTTCTCCAGCAGCATCATCAATGGTTTGTCCTATAATTTCCATCTCGCTATATGATTTCACCAGTACAATTTGTGAATTACCCCCTGACACCAACAAACATAAAAAAGGGAAAGTTGGTGGCTTAAAATTTGGAGTATTATCATGAATAAAATGAACCAGCACATGTGCTTTTAAATGATTTACATCAATTAAAGGAACTCCTAATGACAATGCTAATCCTTTTGCAAAAGAAGTACCTACGAGTAAAGAGCCCATGAGCCCTGGTCCACGAGTATAGGCTATGGCATGTATCTCACTTAACGAAACCGAGGCATTTTTAATAGCTTGATGTATGGTTGGTACAATATTGAGTTGATGTGCTCTTGAAGCTAATTCTGGAACTACCCCACCATAAGCAATATGTACATCTTGATTAGCAATAACATTAGACAACAATTCCCCGTTACGAATAACAGCAGCAGAAGTATCATCGCACGATGATTCAATTCCAAGTATAGTAATATTATCCATAAATTACAGAAAAAGAAACTCAAATTATCCTTAAAAAAACAAAATATCTACTGCTTATTGGTTTTCTATTTTATTTAACAGGTTTTATTGTTATTTTTGTAGGTTGAAATTAAAGTGCAAAGTTATTAAAAAATATGTAACTATAACAAGTATTACGTTAGCAATTGTAGCAGGACTACTTTTGCTAGCAACTTTATTACTCAATACCAAACCAGTACAAAAATATTTGTTGCATCAAGCCACCCATTACCTTTCCAACAAAATTGGAAGCGAAGTTTCTATTTCAACTGTAACATATAATTTATTTACGACATTTGAATTTTCAGATATTCAGATAAAAGATAAAGAACGTAATGACCTACTAACTATTGAACATATAGACATTAAGTTTAAAATACTTCCCTTATTTAAACAAAAATTAATTGTCAAATCAGTCTCTTTCATTCAACCATCTATCAATATACTAAGAGATAGTGCGGGGATTAGTAACTTTCAATACATACTGGATGCTTTTGCTAAAAATGAAACAGACAGTATTGAGAGTAAGTTTGTATTCGATATCAGAAATATAACAATAAAAAAGGGAGAACTAAAACTAACGAATATAGGTACCGCACGCAAAACCCAAACTTTTGATCCTAATCATATTCACATTTGGGATTTGAACTCAGAAATGCGTTTACACAAAATTAAATCGGATTCTATCGTTTTTGAATTGAAATCATGTAATTTTGAAGAACAATCTGGATTAATTGTAAAAAACTTATATGCTGATGCTTCGTTTGGTAAAGAATATATCCATATCAATGATTTATCTATTAAGCTACCTTCTTCCATTATGGAATTTGAAAAACTTTCTATTGATTATGCTCATCAAGAAAATATCAATTCTATTGTCCACATGCTAGACAAATCTTCTATTGTGCTCAACTCAAAGAAGGTAGTTATAACAGGTAGAGATATTGCCTGTTTTGTTCCTCGCTTAGCACATTTAAAAAATCCGATAAACATAGAAGTAAATGCACAAGGAGCTAACAACACCATAGAACTGAGCAAATGTATTATTAAATATGGAGATCAAATATCTTTGGACGCATCAATGCAATTGGCTGGTATTAATAACATGGATGAAACATTTATATATGCCGACATTCATTCAATCTCTGCACATAGTACGGCAATAGAAACAGTGGTTTCAGATATTATGCAAAAACCATTTATACTACCAAAAGAAATACGGAATTTGGGACAGATGCATTATACTGGAAATATTGCTGGATTTTTTAACAATTTGGTGGTATATGGAAAACTGCGTACAGATATAGGCATATTATCCACGGATATATTATTAGGTATTGATATACAAAAAAATGACATTGCATATAGTGGAAATTTGCGTTCTTCTCGTTTTCAACTAACGAAAATGTTAGGTAAAGATTCTGGTTTTGGAAATATTCAATTTAGGGTAGATGTAAATGGCACCAAAACACATGAAAACAAACACAATGGTATTGTAAAAGGGAATGTACAATCAATAGATTTCAACAAATATACGTATAAAAATATCAAATTAGATGGAGAATACAATAACAATGGGTTTAATGGAAAAATTGAATTAAACGATGATAACGGACAAATAAAATTTGATGGTGACATTGATTTTTCTCGAAAAATTCCTTTGATGAATTTTGTTGCCCAAGTGAATAATGTGCGTCCGTACAAATTGCAACTTACTGAACATAATCCAGACTTGAGTCTTTCGTTTACAATTGCTTCCTCTATACAAGGTACAACTATTGATAATGTTATTGGTAATGTATTTATACAGGACATTAACCTCCATAATGCAAGCGATACATTTGAAATAAAACAAGTAGAAATGAAGTCGTTCATCGAGGATGAAAAACAATGTTTGCGAATAACATCTGACTTTTTGAATGCAACAATTCTTGGTAAAATTACACTATCGTCTATTGCGAATAATTTTCTGCATATAGTACACACCGAAGTGCCAAATATAAGCACCTTACAACGGGATAAAAAATTAAGTGGAAATAATTTTACATTTGAGGCTAACATTGAGCCAATAGATCAATTATCAAAAGTATTATTATGGGATATTAGCACAAAAGAACCAACTTTTATACAGGGTTCTTTTAATGATTTTACAAATATTTTTTCTATCAACGCACAAAGCAAAGGAATACAATTAAACAAGAACTATCTTTATTTTGCTACGATTGATTTACATAATAGTACTTCGGGTATCGACCTTGATGCCAATGTAGGATTAAAAATGCCAAAAGATAGTTTATTAGTCAATGTAACAAGCAAAATTCTTAATAATCAAGGAAATACATCTATTTCTTGGAAAAATAGCTATGGCAAAGAATTTAATGGTAAACTAGAAAGTGTACTTGATATCAAAAAAAATGAAGATAACGAGGTAGAAACGAATATTCACATTTTACCTACAGAAATGGTGGTAAATGATTCAATATGGCATATTACAAACAGTACATTAGTGTATAAAAAAGAACGTTTATTGTTTGATAAATTTGCTATTACACAGCACGATAAGTTTATTCGAATAAATGGAATAGCATCAAAATTAGAAGATGATTGGTTGTATGTGGATATCAACCAATTTAATCTAGAATATTTAAGTGAGCTACTCCAACTTAAAGGCATACATCTGTCTGGTATTGCAACTGGAAGCATTACTGCACAGCAAGCTTTCAATAAACCAATACTAAATGCATCTATCAATGCTACAGATTTTGGTTTAAATAGTGCCCCTTTTGGCAATGTAGAAGTAACCGCAAACTATAATTACGAAAAAGAGCAAATAGATATTGAAGGATTGATAACAAACCACAAACTTCAACAATCTCATGTAAGTGGATACATATCTCCTGTACGCAATGATATGCTTTTACGTGCTGATATGCATGAAGTGAATGTGAAATTTTTAGATCCCTACTTATCTTCATTTGCCAAAGATATTGAAGGAGAAGCTACGGGTGTAATATACATTGGTGGCGACCTACGAGCAATAGAAGTATGGGGAAAAGCTTTCATAAATAAAGCTAAATTACATATTGATTATCTTAAAACAGATGTATATTTTTCTGACTATATAACCTTAACAAAAAATTCTATTTTGTTATCTGACATAACCATTGCGGATAAAAAAGGGAACAAAGGTACCGTTAACGGAAAAATTACACATAAAGCATTTTCTGAGTTTTTATTTAACATTGATTTATTGCTCAAAAATATGTTGGTATACAACACAACAGAGAATGATAATCCTGATTTTTATGGAACAGTATACGCATCAGGTATAGCAAATATATATGGGAATGTGGATTTACTATCAATTGATGTAGCGGGAAAAACAGAAAAAAATACGGTCTTTTATATTCCAATCAACACAAGTACTAGTGCACTAGAAGGAGACTTTATAACCTTTGTCAACAGAAAACAACTTTCTACAACAACAAGAGAGAGAAGACGTACCCAACAATCAGAATCAACTGAATCAAAACTACGCATATCAGTACAAATTGAAGCCACACCAGATGCTGAAGCAATTCTAATTTTAGATGATAGAACACGAGAATACATTCAAGGTAATGGCAGTGGCAACATTCGACTAAGCTTAGAGCCAAACGAAAACTTAAAAATGTATGGTAATTACACCCTAAATGACGGAAAATATTTTTTTGTTATGCAAAAGGCTATCAGAAAAACATTTGAAATCAAAGACGGAAGTAGTATAGCTTGGGACGGAAATCCGTATAATGGAGCCATCGACATAATGGCGACCAATCAAGTATCTGCATCTCTTATTGATTTATTAGATGCCAGTATGTTGCAAGATGTAAAAAGACTCACCGTTCCTGTTTTATGTAAAGTTCATTTAACAGGAGAATTACAGCAACCTACTATTAAATTAGATTTAGAACTACCTACTGCTGACGATGAATTAAAACGAAGAGTGCAGAATATAGTAAACTCTGACGAAATGATGAGCAATCAAATGGTCTTTTTATTGATGTTAGGGCGTTTCTATAATCCTCAGCTACTTACTAACACACCAGGGATGGCAACTATGATAGCCTCTGCCACACTTTCAAGCCAATTGAATTATTGGTTATCTCAAATTAGTAACGACGTAAACCTTGGTGTAAATTATCGTCAAAGTGAAGGAGGAGACATTACTAGTAGAGAAATAGAAGTAGCTTTAACGACTAATTTACTTGATAATAGGCTTATAATAAATAGCAACGTGGGATACAAAGAAGACGCCTTTACAGAAACTAATTTTATTGGCGATTTTGACATCGAATATAAAATCAATCGTTCTGGCAGGTTACGCCTCAAAGCTTACTCTCACTCTAACGATAAATATTATGTGCGTAATGCTCTTACTACACAAGGTGTTGGTGTCATATACCGCGAAGACTTCGCTTCAGGGAAAACTCTTTGGAATTACTATCGAAGATTATTTAAACTCAAAGCGAAAAACAAGACTAGCCAAGAAGGAATAGTTGAAGAACCTAATGAAAATATAAAATAAACATGATAACACAAACAATTGGTGGTAATTCACATCTGCAATCATCTCGTATTATTATGGGTTGTATGCGTATCGACTCCTTATCTCAACACGATTTGCAATACCTTATTGATACGGCTATTAACAATGGCATTAGCTATTTCGATCATGCTGATATATATGCCAATGGTTATTGCGAAGAACATTTTGGAAATAGTTTTCGTGGCAATAGAGAAAATATTGTTTTACAAACAAAATGTGGTATAAAATCGGGTGTATTCGATTTTTCCAAACAGCATATTATTAGCAGTGTAGAAAACAGTCTTTCTCGCTTAAAAACCTCATACATAGACATATTGCTACTACACCGACCAGACGCTCTGGTAGAACCTGAAGAAGTAGCTGAAGCTTTTGAAACCTTATTTCAACAAGGCAAAGTGCTCCATTTTGGTGTTAGTAACCACAACTCTCATCAACTTGCATTATTACAAAAACACATTCAACACAAACTTCTTATCAATCAATTGCAATTTAGTATTATGCACAGTGGGATAATAGATGCTGGTTTTAATGTAAACATGAACACAGAGCAAGCTATAGATAAAAATGGAGGAGTACTTGATTATTGTAGATTGAATGATATTACCATACAAGCATGGTCGCCATTTACGTATGGTTTTTTTGAAGGAACATTTATTGACAATGAGCGTTTTTGGCAACTCAATCAAACCTTGCACGCAATTAGCACCAAATACAATGTATCTAAAACTGCCATTGCAACAGCATGGATACTCCGACACCCAGCTAAAATGCAAGTTGTGGCTGGCACCACCAAACCAAATAGGTTACAAGAAATTTGTGAAGGCACAACGGTAACACTTACGCGTGAGGAATGGTATCAAATCTATCTAGCTGCTGGAAATACATTGCCTTAAAAACGATTTTTCCACAACGAACGCAACCACTCCGACAGGTTTTTTTCCGTACTATTCGATTGACTTTCCCATATTGATTGCTTTTCAAGTTCTTGTGGCAAGTACGTTTGTGGGGTGAAATTCTGTGGATAATCGTGCGGATACACGTAATTTTTGCCATACTCTAAGTTTTTCATCAAGGATGTAGGAGCATTACGCAAATGCAATGGAACGGAAAGATTTCCTGTTTTACGAACAATATCAAGGGCTTTATCAATTGCCAAATAGGCTGAATTGCTTTTTTTACTACTCGCCAAATATATCGTTGTTTCAGCTAATATAATACGTGATTCGGGAAAACCAATTTTATGTACGGCATCAAAACAAGTATTTGCTAGTAACAATGCGTTCGGATTAGCTAATCCAATATCTTCTGTAGCTGAAATAAGCAACCTGCGAGCTATAAACTTGGGGTCTTCTCCCCCATCTATCATACGAGCTAGCCAATAAATTGCTGCATCAGGATCGCTTCCTCTAATCGATTTAATAAACGCAGAGATAATATCGTAATGCATTTCGCCCCCTTTGTCGTAAATAGCCAAGTTTTCTTGTAATTTTTCGGTTACGAGTTTATTCGTAAGAACTATCTCTGTTTGGTTTTCTGTACCAATTAAGAGTTCGATAATATTGAGCAACTTACGTGCGTCTCCACCCGCAAAACGGAACAAAGCATCGGTTTCTTGAACAACAATTTTCTTGCTTTTACACACTGCATCTTTTTCTAATACTCGATTGAGCAAAGAGCGTAAATCTTGCTCTTCTAAGTGTTTTAACACATATACCTGACACCTAGATAATAAAGGAGTAATTACTTCAAATGATGGATTTTCTGTTGTGGCTCCGATAAGCATAACTGTACCATTTTCTACGGCAGCCAATAACGAATCCTGTTGTGATTTACTAAAACGATGAATCTCGTCAATAAAAAGAATAGGACTAGGTGTATCAAAAAATTGCGTTTTTTTTGCTTTTTCAATTATTTCTCGTATATCTTTTACACTCGAATTTACAGCACTCAAGGCATAAAAACCTCTATTCATTTTTGAAGCAATGATACGTGCCAAGGTCGTTTTACCAACACCTGGAGGACCCCATAAAATAAAAGACGTTATACTACCCGATTCTATCATTTTACGCAAAATAGCACCTTCACCAACTAAATGTTGTTGTCCAATATATTCTTCTAAATGTTGCGGACGCATCCGCTCTGCTAATGGTGGTAACATGGCTATGTGCTTGTATGTATGATGACAAAGGTACATTTATTTTTTAGTTTAATAGACAAAAATAAGGTAAAATATGCTTGTAACAACAAGTAGATTTTTTTGAATTACAAGTAATAAAAAAATAAAAAAAGACACTAGTTGCACTATATTTTTTGTATTTTTACGACATTAACTAAAAGCAAAACAATGAACAACGAAAAAGCTACCTTTTTACAAGCCTATCAACGATTACGCAGGGCTGTTCAACCTTTTGCTAAAAAGGAAGATATACACCAAATCAAGCAATTATATATACACTTTTTTCCCTCCTTAGGAGAAAAAGAATACCGCTTAATGACAAAAAATTTTCATGTTGCGGCTATCGCTGTTGAAGAAATCGGTCTTGGTCGTTCGGCTGTAATGGCTATTCTACTATACCGATTGGTAGTAGAAGAAAAAATTACCATACAAGAAATTGAAAAATTCTACAGCAAAGATATTTTTATTATTGTGAAAGGATTAATTCAAGTTAACGACTTATACACGAAAACGACTTCGCTCGAAACCGAAAATTTCAGACGCTTGCTACTCACATTTGCCGAAGATATACGGGTAATTTTCATTAAATTGGCAAGTAGATTATATGTCATGCGTGAATTAAAATCGTATGAAGTAGACGTGCAAGAAGAAATTGCTCGTGAAACAGCTTTTTTATATGCACCAATGGCTCATCGATTAGGTTTATACTCAATTAAAACTGAATTAGAAGATCTATCGCTAAAGCATACACAAGCTAGCATATACAAAGAAATTGCTCGCAAACTCAATGAAACAAAACGCTCCCGAGATAGCTATATTGAGCAATTCATTGCCCCGTTGAAACAAAAAATAATCGATGCAGGTTTTGATTTTGATATAAAAGGAAGAACAAAATCTATTTACAGTATTTGGAATAAAATAAAAAAACAAGATACGCCTTTTGAAAACATTTATGATTTGTTTGCTATTCGTATTATTCTCAACAGCGATATAACCAAAGAAAAAGCCGATTGTTGGCAAGTATATTCAATAGTAGCAGACATGTACCAACCCAATCCAAAACGTTTACGCGACTGGCTATCCATACCCAAAAGCAATGGGTACGAATCGCTACATACTACGGTAATGGGACCACAAGGCAAATGGGTAGAAGTACAAATACGTACCAAACGCATGGATGAAATAGCTGAAAAAGGTTTAGCAGCACACTGGAAATACAAGGGTATACAAGGAGAATCGGGGATGGACGAGTGGCTGAAAAACATTCGTGAAATATTGGAAAATCCTGAATTGAATGCGATTGACTTTATGGATGAGTTTAAGCTCAACTTATACGACAAAGAAGTATTTGTATTTACACCCAATGGCGATTTGCAAAAACTACCGAAGGGAGCTACTCTACTTGACTTTGCCTTTCATATTCATACGGGGTTGGGAACAAAATGTGTGGGAGGAAAAGCGAATGGAAAAAATGTTACTTTAAAATATGTACTAAAAAATGGAGACCAAATAGAAATACAAACCTCAGCTACTCAAAAACCAAAATTAGAATGGTTGAATATCGTAACCACCTCTAAGGCAAAAAATAAAATCCGTCAAGCTGTTAAAGACGAACAGTTTAAAGACGCTCAGATGGGTAGAGAAATTTTGCAACGTAGGTTTAAAAACTGGAAAATTGAAGTAGAAGAATCAAAAATATCGCGTTTGGCTAAGAAAAAAGGGTTTAAAACAGTAAGTGATTTTTACCAAGAATTAGCACAAGAAAAATTGGACATCCTAAGCCTACGTGATGCTTATATAGATTTAGATAAAAGGGAAACGACAGAACCTTCAGATTATCGAAGTGCTGAAAATTTTGTACAAGATAATACATTGCAAGATACTACTAGTAAAGAAGATGTATTGATAATTGACCAAAACTTGCGTGGAATCGAATATTCATTAGCAAAATGTTGTAACCCAATTTTTGGCGATGACGTGTTTGGCTTTATTACGACTAGTGGTGGTTTTAAAATTCATAAGAAAGACTGTCCAAATGCACCTCAACTCATTTCACGTTTTGGATACAGAATTATCCCTGCTCGTTGGTCAGGAAAATCGGGGACTTCGCAATATGCCATTACACTCGGAGTAATCGGGGTTGACGATATTGGTATTGTAACCAACATAAGTTCGTTGTTATCAAAAGAAAAAAATATTACCTTACGTTCTATTTCGGTAAATTCGCATGATGGACTTTTTGAGGGAAGAATTACCATTATGGTAGGAGAGTTACAAGAATTAGAGAATATTATAAAAAAAATAAAAACAGTAAAAGGCGTTAAAAGTGTTCAACGTATATAAAACAGGCATTTTTTATTCCCTGACAATTAATTTTTATACAATTTATTCATATTATGCTTCATACAAATCCTTGCAATAAAACCATTTTGTTCGATTTTGACGGAACCTTGGCAAACACCCTGAAAACAGTAGTAGAAATTTATAACAAAGTTGCTCCCGAATACAATTGTAAAACGGTAGAATTAGAAGATGTGTCGAGGCTACAAGCGATGACAATATCGCATTTAATGAAAGAACAAGGCATCTCACATATCACTTTAGCTATTTTGTTGGTACGAGTACGCAAGGAATTACATATCAACATCGACCACGTGAAACCATTCTTTGGCATCGAAGAACAACTACAAACATTAAAAAAAATGGGTTATCAATTAGGAATTATGTCTTCAAACTCTCAAAAAAATGTTCACACTTTTTTAGAATCAAACAACATGAAACACCTATTTGATTTCGTTCACACAAGTAAAAATATTTTTGGCAAACACACTGCTATTAAACGTATTATATCAAACTTATCGCTACAAACAAATGATGTAGTATATGTAGGTGACGAAACTCGCGACATAGAAGCTTGCAAAAAAATTGGTGTAAAAATAGCGGCAGTTAGTTGGGGCTATAATTTACCCGAAGTATTACAAGCTATGCAACCTGATGTACTTATTGACGAACCACATAGCCTAGCAAACTGTATATCTAAACTCGCTATGTAATGCCTTATCCTCTGGGCTGTTTAACCAAAGTAGGTTTATTGCTTACAAATGGACGCCTTTTGCCTTTTGAAGGCTGTATGGTAGGTTTCTTTTTCGCTCGATTTTTGTTATCAACAACTTCTGTTAATACATTGCTACTAGGAAAAGGATGATCCGACACAACGGGTATTTGCATACCTATTAATTTATGAATATCTCGCAAGTAAGGTATTTCTTCCACATCGCAAAAAGAAACCGCTTTGCCATCTAACCCTGCCCTACCTGTACGCCCAATACGATGCACATAGGTTTCGGGTATATTTGGAATTTCAAAATTGATAACCAAATTAAGGGCATCAATATCAATACCACGTGCCGCAATATCAGTAGCTACTAATACACGCGTAGTTCTGTCTTTAAAATTTCGCAAGGCATTCTGACGTGCATTTTGCGACTTATTGCCATGAATGGCTTCTGTTTGTATTTTTGCTTTCGATAGCATACGCTGTACTTTATCTGCACCATGCTTGGTACGGGTAAATACAAGGGCTGTATCAATCTTTTTATCTTGCAATACATGTACCAATAATTCTCTTTTGTTGGCGGCATCTACAAAATATACTTCTTGCTGAATAGTTTCGGCAGTGGTAGATACAGGAGTAACCGAAACCTCTTCGGGCTTAGTTAACATAGTATTAGCCAGTACACGTATAGGATTAGGCATAGTAGCAGAAAAAAACAAGGTTTGGCGTTTAGCAGGTATTAATTTCAGTATCTTGTTAATATCATGAATAAAACCCATATCCAACATACGGTCAGCCTCATCGAGCACAAATGTAGTTAAATCTTTCAGTTTGATGTAACCTTGTGTTTGCAAATCGAGTAATCTGCCAGGTGTTGCTACCAATATATCTACTCCGTTTTTTAAGGCATTAACCTGCGATTGTTGGTTGACGCCACCAAAAATAACGGTATGACGCACATCCATTAAGCGACCATAAGCTGCAAAACTTTCGCCAATCTGAATGGCTAATTCTCTGGTGGGTGTTACAATCAACACTTTTATTTTGCGTGGTGCTCTATCCGAGCCTTTATCTAAGTATAAATGTTGTAAAATGGGAATAGCAAAAGCCGCTGTTTTTCCTGTGCCTGTTTGTGCACAGCCCAACAAATCGGTACCTTTTAGTATAATGGGGATAGAAACTTCTTGAATGGGTGTGGGCGTAGTGTAACCTTCGTGTTTTAGAGCATTTAAAATCGGCTCTACAAGATTTAATTGTTCAAATGTCATAATAAATTGGGAATGTATTCATTGTTCTATCGGTGTGTAAAATTATAACCTATATGAATACAACTGGCGACAAAGATAGACTAAATAACTGGTTAAACTGTTTTTTTAGCAAAATAATATCACTTGAAGTATGTATCAATAAGCCATGATGTATATAATGAAACACTATTTTTAGGTAAATAATGGGGTATTCTGTAAGCATACTACCTGCTTTCTTGAGATATAAATATTTTAGGTACTTGAAATAATACAGTAAATTATCTATCTTTGTAAGCGAATAAACACATTAAACTCACTACTATGTTTTCAGGAATAATTGAAGAAGCCGCCAAAATAGTACAACTGGACAAAGATCAAGAAAATGTACACATTACAGTAGAATGCTCGTTTGTAAACGAACTTAAAATTGACCAAAGTGTAGCTCATAACGGCGTTTGCCTTACGGTAGTAAAAAAAACACCAACCACCTATACCGTTACAGCCATCAAAGAAACGCTTGAACGCAGCAATTTGGGGCAGTTAGCAGTGGGCGACAAAATTAATCTAGAACGTAGTATGCTGATGAACGGACGTTTAGACGGACACATCGTGCAAGGACACGTTGACCAAACCGCTATTTGCACCCAAATAGAAGAAGCCGATGGCAGTTGGTATTTTACTTTTAGCTACCAAGTAAGCAAAGAAATGGCAAAAAAAGGCTATTTTACAGTAGATAAAGGCTCTGTTACAGTAAATGGTGTAAGCCTTACAGTATGCAACCCTACCGATAATACCTTTCAAGTAGCTATTATCCCCTACACTTACGAACACACGAACTTTCACCAACTACAAGTAGGCTCAGTAGTAAACATCGAATTTGATATTATCGGCAAATACGTTAGTCGGATGATGGGGCTGTAAAAGAATATATTTTTTACGTCATTTATTGTTTTCCTGTAGCTAAAACTCGTAGTTTTGTTCAATCTAAATTATATATCAATAATTATTTATCGTTTTTCGATAAATTTATTTTGATTTATAATAAAATACACATATCTTTGTGCCGAAATATTAACTATATTCATCACAAAGATATATGCCAACACTTACTATTAAGCGGAATTATGACTTAAACTTTTCAGCACTACCAATTAGTATTAATAGCCAACATTACAAAATTAAAAATGGAGGCTAATTAATGGCTGTGTGCTTAATATTCTTGGTGGAGTGTTTTTGGGTTTAGGTACATTGTTAAACCTTATGCTGAATGGCTTTTTGTTTGCCGATATTTGTGTTTCTTCTTATGAAGCAGGTATGTCAATACCAATAATATTAAAACTCACACTACCTCATAGTTTTGAGTTAATTGGTTTTTGGCTGTCGGGGGGTATTGGTTTTTATATTGCGTGGTTAATTATTTGTTTTATGCGCGGAAAAGAAAGTTTTACCTCAAAAAGTTACAAACTAATTGGAATCTATTCGGTAATTGTGTTTCTAATTATTTTGTCGGCTGCTTATGTAGAGGCATTTATATCAACAATATTTATAAATTTATAAAATGAGAAAAGTAGTATCTGTTATAGAAAAACTACCTGTGTGGTATGGTTTGGGCGTAATTCTATTGTATAGTTTGTTACTTGCCGAGTTTGTTTCTACATTTCTACATTTGTTCCCATACGAGGAGGTTTTTGATAATGTTTTCAGAGTAATTTTAAGCATAAGTTATGCTGTCAATATTTTATTAGGCATTATTGTTTGGATTATATATGCGCTGCTGTTTCATTTAATGGCGATGTTGTTTGGTGGACAGGCTACTTTCAAAAGATTGTTATTTGCATCGGCGTATCCATATTTAATATCTGCTTGTATGGTTTTGGTGGCAATAGTATTGTTGGGTGAAGTCCAACCTTTGATTTTAGGAAATTCGGAAGAGCTATTAATCCAAAATCCAACCGTACAATTAACTATGAAATTACTTAATTATTCTTTTTATCCTTATTATCTGATAGTTGCGGTGTTAATTCGTTATATTTACCAAATAAATTATATTTATGCTACTTTATCTGTGGCAGTACCTATAACTGCTATTTGGTTAGTTTCGGAATTAGTAAAATTTTCTATCAAATAAATTGCTAAATAACAAATAATCAATCAATAAATACCAAATTTATGTTTCAACTAAGACAACACCAATGGAAATCTTTCCGCCGAAATCCAATGTTCGAACAAAATTTAGCAGTAAGGATTTCTATGTACTTTATGTTTGGATTTTTGGCATTGGAAATGCTTATTTTGGGGCTTTTTCTTGACAAA
>Ga0116160_1003301_pt1 | contig 14241 bp, 12 predicted proteins | sample AD_JPNAS2_MetaG_FD_89879 | JGI IMG/M metagenome (GOLD analysis project Ga0116160, IMG submission 89879) | Active sludge microbial communities of municipal wastewater-treating anaerobic digesters from Japan - AD_JPNAS2_MetaG | ecosystem: Engineered > Bioreactor > Anaerobic > Digestate | place...
CCTTACTACATTGTATATTCAATCATTAAATCGGTAATTTTTGCCTTTATCATTACATCGGTGTCGGCGTATTACGGATATTTCTCATACGGAGGAGCTCTTGATGTGGGCAAATCGAGCACCAATGCTGTAGTTAACAGCAGCATTATTATCTTGCTATTCAATGTATTATTAACCGATTTATTCTTGATGTAGCCATGATTGAAGTAAAAAACGTATGCAAATCATTTGACGGTGTTGAGGTATTAAAAAATGTTTCGGCACTATTTCATGCTGGCAAAACAAACTTAATTATCGGGCAAAGCGGTTCGGGGAAAACGGTACTAATGAAAAGTATTATTGGTATTCATCACGTTACTAGCGGTCAAATTTTATACAATAACCGCGATTTTACAGCTATGAGTGGCGACGAAGTAAAGGCATTGCGTCAAGAAGTAGGCATGCTGTTTCAAGGTTCGGCTCTGTTCGACTCCATGACGGTAGAAGAAAATGTGCGTTTTCCGTTGGAAATGTTTTCTAACCTGCCCAAAGAAGCTTGGGACGACCGCGTAAATTTCTGCCTTAATCGTGTTAACTTGCACAATGCGAACAAATTATTTCCTTCTGAAATAAGTGGCGGTATGCAAAAGCGTGTAGCCATTGCAAGAGCAATAGTATTACAACCAACCTACTTGTTTTGCGACGAACCCAATTCTGGGCTTGACCCCAAAACAGCGATTGTAATCGACCAACTTATTCAAGAAATAACCTACGAATACAATATAACCACCATTATCAACACCCACGATATGAATTCGGTTATGGAAATTGGTGACCATGTATTGTTTATTAATAAAGGAGAAAAAAGCTGGGAAGGAAACAAGGATTCAATTTTCGAATCGGATAACGAGTACCTCAATGACTTGGTATTTGCTTCTGATTTGTTTAAAAAAATCAAAAAAAACCATTTGTTAAATAAACGCACATGAACATAATATCGTATAACGTTAATGGCATACGCTCTGCTATAAGCAAGGGGTTAATTGATTGGATAAAAGAAGAAAATCCTGATGTATTATGCTTTCAAGAAACCAAAGCTCAACCTGAGCAGATTGATACAAGTCTATTTGAAGCATTAGGATATCATTGTTATTTTCATTCAGCTGAAAAAAAAGGGTACAGTGGTGTAGCTATTTTGAGCAAAACAAAACCCGACAATGTAGTTATTGGCATGGGCAATCCCAAATACGATAGCGAAGGTCGCGTTATCAGAGCTGATTTTGGTGATATAAGTGTGATGAGTGTATACGTGCCATCGGGTACTACTGGGGGCATTCGGCAAGATTTTAAAATGGAATTTTTATACGACTTTACTACCTTTATTCATAATTTACGCCTCTCGTATCCTAAACTAGTAATTAGTGGCGATTATAACATTGCACACAAGCCTATTGATATCAATCACCCTGAAAGGCAAGTAGGTGTTTCGGGATTTTTGCCCGAAGAACGCGACTGGCTCACTGACTTTTTAGAAAGCGGTTTTACCGACTCATTTAGGGCTATTGACCCTTCACCTGAAAAATACAGTTGGTGGAGTTATCGAGCAGGAGCCAGAACCAGAAATATGGGTTGGCGTATCGACTATCATCTTATCAGCCAAGCCTTAGTTGCACAACTAAAACACGCTGCCATTTTAAGTGATGTCGTTCATTCTGACCATTGCCCAGTAAGCATTGATTTAACGTAAAATTAAACGAAACTGATTATGCCAAGTTTTTTTCATCGTCCAAAACCACGTCAATTTCATCTAACCCCTCGGTATTATGATGAACACAAAGAGCGTATTGCTGAAGCACGCAAACGTGTAGCACAAAACAGTGAAAATAAGGAAGAGCTAGCAGACAAACCTTACTATTCGGCTATAAAAGGTAAATTTGGCAATGTAAGTAATAACCTCAAAAGCAAAAACCGTCAACAAATCGGTATGGGTATAGCTATTGGCATTCTGGTATTGGTTCTTTATTTTTTCTTTTGGTAATGGTTCTTTTGTAGAATAAGTACACAACACTATGTCAGATATAATCCATTTATTACCCGACTCGGTAGCTAACCAAATAGCAGCAGGTGAAGTTATACAACGCCCCTCGTCTGTTATCAAAGAGTTAGTAGAAAATGCTATTGATGCAGGTGCTACTTCTATTCAAATCATTATTAAAGATGCTGGCAGAACCCTAATACAGGTTATTGATAATGGAAAAGGGATGTCAGAAACAGATGCTCGCATGAGTTTTGAGCGTCATGCTACATCCAAAATCACCAACGCTGCTGATTTATTTCGCTTACAAACAATGGGCTTTAGGGGCGAAGCCTTGGCTTCTATTGCAGCCATCGCTCACGTGGAGTTGCGTACTCGACGTGCCAACGACGAACTGGGTACGTGTATTCATATCAAAGCATCGGTAGTAGAAAAACAAGAAGAAATAGCGTGTGCCGTAGGCAGTAATTTTATGATTAAGAACCTATTTTTTAATGTACCTGCCAGACGCAAATTTTTAAAAACGAACGAAACAGAATTTCGGCATATACTCACTATTTTTCAGCAAATAGCGTTGGTATATCCAGCTATTTCTTTTTCTCTTATTCATAACGAAACGGAAGTATATCAACTAGCTAGTAGCAACCACCGCGTACGTATTGGAGCTATTTTTGGCACTAAAATCAACCAACAATTGCTTCCGATAGAAGTAAACACACAGCTTATCTCATTTTTTGGGTTTATAGGTAATCCTTCTTTTGCTCAAAAACGATCGGCAAATCAGTATTTTTTTGTAAATGGTAGGTACATTCAACATCCCTATTTTTACAAAGCCATAGCATTGGCATACGAAAAACTACTACCACCAGATACCAAACCTTCTTTTTTCATGTATTTGCAAGTTGACCCATCGGCAATTGATGTAAACATTCATCCAACGAAAACAGAAGTGAAATTTGAGCATGAACAAGCCATTTTTCCAATTCTATCAGCAGCGGTAAAAGAAACCTTAGGCAAAACAAATGCAGTGCCCTCTATTGATTTTGACCAAGATAATGCACTCGAAATACCCGTTGTAAGCCAAGATACATATGTGGCTCCACCAACGATACACGTTAACCCATCTTACAACCCATTTAAATCAACGAATTTTTCAGCACCCACAGCTCCTAAAACAATTGGCTGGGAATCGTTGTACAAAAATTTTGATGCTAAACATACTCCTCAGTCTGATAATGCGTTTGAGCATCAATTTGAGGAAGTAATTGACAATGAACAACTTTCATTATACCCTTCGCACGAAGGCAACAAAGCTATGTTGCAACTTCGCAAACACTATATTGTATTGCCAACTGAAAATGGCATTACCATCATTCACCAGCATAGAGCTCACATGCACTTATTATATACTCAGTATGTGGAAAATATGCAACAAAAACGAGGTATTTCGCAACAACTATTGTTTCCGGAAATAGTAGAACTCACACCTCAAGAGCATAGTTGCTTGCTCGAAATACTTGATGACATATCGTATATTGGGTTCCGTCTTGAGGAGTTTGGCAAACATGCCTACCAACTTGCAGGGGTTCCTACTCAATTAGAGAGTGCTACTTGTGCAGATGTGTTGCATGCCTTACTCGAATCTGTTCAAGAGACAGGAAATACTCTTAAAACAGATATGCAACAAACAATAGCCCTTACCTTAGCGAAAAAAGCTGCTATTAAAACAGGTGCAACATTGTCGCACGAAGAAATGAATGAAATAGTACAATCCATTCATCAAGGAACAATACCCGCATATACAACTGATGGTAAAAAAATACTATCAACAATTTCATTTGCCGAAATAGATAAAACGTTTAATTAAACAACACATTTAGATACAAGATTCATGAAACAAGTTAGAGTTCGTTTTGCTCCCTCTCCCACAGGTCCTTTGCACATAGGCGGTGTACGCACAGCCTTGTATAATTATTTATTTGCAAAAAAACACAACGGAAAATTTATCCTACGTATCGAAGATACCGATACCAACCGCTTTGTGCCAGGTGCTGAAGCGTATATTATCGAATCTTTCAACTGGCTCGGCATTCAATTTGACGAAGGTGTATCGTTCGGAGGCAACTACGGTCCGTATCGCCAAAGCGAACGCAAAGAAATTTATAAAGTCTATGTAAAAGAACTATTGGATAAACAGTTGGCATATATTGCTTTTGATACGCCCGAAGAACTCGACACAAAAAGAGCAGAAATTTCCAACTTTCAATACGACGCTAGCACACGTATGCAGATGTGCAACGCACTTACCTTATCGGCAAATGAAGTGGCTCAACGCATAGCCAATGGCGATAATTATGTTGTTAGAATAAAAATTGAACCCAACCAAGATATTATTGTACAAGACATTATTAGAGGCGAAGTAAAAATTAACTCATCGGTATTAGACGATAAAGTGCTATACAAATCGGCAGACGAACTGCCCACCTACCATTTAGCCAATATTATAGATGACCATTTAATGGAAATAACGCACGTGATTCGTGGCGAAGAATGGTTGCCTTCAGCTCCTTTGCACGTATTGCTCTACCGCTATTTTGGTTGGGAAGACACCATGCCTCAATTTGCACATTTACCCCTATTGCTCAAACCTGATGGCAATGGTAAACTCAGCAAACGCGATGGCGACCGATTGGGCTTTCCGGTATTCCCCTTGCAATGGACAGACCCCAAAACGGGAGATACATCGGCTGGATACCGCGAAAATGGCTATTTTCCAGAAGCAGTTGTAAACTTTTTGGCACTATTAGGATGGAATAATGGCACAGAACAAGAACTATTTAGTTTAGATGATTTAGTACACGAATTTTCGTTGGACCGTGTGAGTAAAAGTGGTGCTAAATTTGATTACGAAAAAGGGAAATGGTTTAATCATACCTACCTTATCCACAAAACAGATACTGAATTAGCAAGTTTATTTATGCCTATTGTACAAGCTAAAGGATATGCAATAACTGAGGCTAAGCTAACACATATCGTTGGTTTGCTAAAAGAACGAGCACATTTTGTGGCTGACTTATGGGAACAAGCGGCTTTCTTTTTCGAAGCTCCTACACAGTACGATGACAAAGCAGTGCAAAAACGTTGGAAAGAAACCACTGCCAGTATGTTGGCTGAATTAGCTGTTTTTATTCAATCCTTACCCAACATTGACGATAGTACCCATACAGAAGAAACTGTAAAACAATGGGTTGAAACAAAAGGATATGGACTTGGCAATGTAATGAACCCCTTGCGTTTAGCCTTGGTTGGTGAACTAAAAGGTCCTCATATATTTGATATTACCGCCATACTAGGCAAAGAAGAGACAATAAAACGAATACAAAAAGCGATAGATACATTAGGCTAATGGGAGCAATATATTCACTAGTAATCCGCATATATGGATTTCTCATTTATATAGCTGGGTTTTTTTCGGAAAAAGCAAAACTGCTCTACAAGGGGCAGCGAAACACCCTTTGGTTAGCTGAAAATAGTATAGACAAAAATCAGCCCTATATCTGGGTGCATGCAGCTTCGTTGGGCGAATTTGAACAAGGAAGACCCCTTATCGAAGCCATAAAAAAAGACCATCCAACATACAAAATCGTACTTAGTTTTTTTTCCCCCTCTGGCTACGAAGTAAGAAAAGATTATGCACTAGCAGATTATGTATGCTACCTACCACTCGATACCAAAGCCAATGCTACACGCTTTATTGAGCTAATACAACCAGTAAAAGCGATTTTTATCAAATACGAATTTTGGCCCAATTACTTGCAGGTATTACGCAAAAAAAGCATCGAAACATACATTGTTTCGGCAATATTTCGCAAAGAACAAATCTTTTTTTCGTGGTATGGTGGCTGGTACAAAAAACTATTACAGTGTTTTACCCATATCTTTGTACAAGATACCAGTTCTTTTGAGCTACTTCAAACTCATGGCATACACCGAGTAAGTATTGCTGGCGACACCCGTTTTGACAGGGTAGCTACTATTGCAGCTTCACCTACGCAACTACCTATTATTGAATCTTTTAAACAAGATAAAAAACTTATCGTTTTGGGTAGTTCGTGGGAGCCAGACGAAGCCCTACTTATACCGTTTGTGGAGAAAAACGATTGCAAACTGATAATTGCACCGCATCAAATTCACACCGAACGCATACAAAGTTTACTTGCAAAACTATCTATGCCAACGGCTCTCTATACCCAAACCACAGCAGAGGATGTAAAACATGCCAATTGTTTAGTAATCAATACCATTGGTATATTGTCATCGGTATATCGCTATGCAGATGTAGCGTATATTGGTGGAGGGTTTGGCGTAGGTATTCACAATATCTTAGAGGCGGCTGTATTTGGTGTTCCTGTACTCTTTGGTCCGAATTACCACAAGTTTAAAGAAGCTGTCGACTTGATAAACGAAGGTGGAGCTTTCTGTATACAAACGCAAACAGATATAAATTCAATTGGCAAGAATCTACTCACAGACAATGCCTTTTACCAACAAGTATGTACCCAATCCGCTTCGTTTGTACAGCACAGAATAGGAGCAACACAAGGTATTATGAACCAACTATTTGTATAAAATATGAAAGTAAAACTAGTACTACTTTCAATGATGCTCTTTTCTCTATTGGTGGTAACTCAAGCTCAAATTGCCCCTAAACGCGAATTTAGAGGCGTATGGATGCATACGGTATTTAGCGACGATTATGCTCAAAAAAGCAACGAACAGATAAAAAATTTCTTACTTCAACGCCTCAACGAATACCAATCGGTAGGCATGAATGTACTGATATTTCAAGTACGCCCCGAAGCTGACGCTTTTTACAAATCGTCTTACGAACCATGGAGCCGTTTTCTTACGGGCAAACAAGGAAAAGCTCCTGCCGATAGTTTCGACCCAATGACTTTTTTAATTGACGAATGCCACAAAAGAGGGATGGAGTTTCATGCATGGCTCAACCCATATCGTGCCAATGCAAACCGCAAAAACGAACTGCACCCCGATCACTTATATTGGAAACGAAAAGATTTATTTGTGTATTTTGGCAACCAATTGTTTTTTAATCCCGGTATACCCGAAAACCGCACCCATATAGCCAAAGTAGTAAAAGACATTGTAGCTCGCTATGATGTAGATGCGATACACATGGACGATTATTTTTATCCTTATCCGATTAAAGGAAGTTCGTTTCCCGACCAAAAAGAATTTGTTAAATACGGCTTACAAACAGGAGAATTTAAACTGTACCAAAAAGACGACTGGCGTAGAAATAATGTCAATTTACTGATTAAAGAACTGAATACGGTTATCAAAAAAGAAAAACCTTGGGTAAAATTTGGCATTAGTCCTTTTGGTATCTACCGCAACCAACGTCAATATGCCGAAGGTAGCGAAACCAACGGTCTATCTAACTACGACGACCTATACGCTGACGTAAAACTATGGGTGAAAAATGGCTGGATTGACTACAATATACCTCAACTATATTGGGAAATAGGGCACAAACAAGCCGACTACGAAACGCTAATTGACTGGTGGAGTAAACACAATTTTGATGGACACCTATACATTGGACAAGACATTGACCGCACAATGAAAGCTGCCGACTTGCAACATAAAAACAAAAACCAATTAAGTAAAAAGATGGAATTGGTACGCAACAACCCAAAAATTAGCGGTAACTGCTTTTGGAGTGCCGATATGCTGGTGCGTAGCCACGCCCTAAAAGATAGCTTACGCAACAACTACCACCGCTACAAAGCCCTAGTGCCCGTAGTAAAAAGTCTCGATAGCATACCACCCGCTCCTGTTACCGATCTACGTTTTGCCATGATGGGCAAAGAGCCCAAGCTGGTATGGAACGTAAAAAAGACTAACAAGGAACTAGACAAACCTACTCAATTTGTGGTGTATGCTTTTGAACGAAACGACAAAATTGACATCAACAACCCACGGTACATCCTCGATATTGTAAACAAGCCCGAATACGTGTTGCCCAAAACTCCTAACGCCCTCTGCCTATATTACGTAGTAACCGCCCTCGATAGGGTAAAAAACGAAAGCCTGCCTTCAGCACCAGCAATGTATAAATGAGTGGAAAAATATAGTGATAGAAAACCTTGTGCCACCAACACCAAGTGTGCCACAACGAAAACCAAAACATAAGCTATAACCCTACCAAACATCACCGCCGCAGTATTTCGTCTGAAAGGATATGATTATGCACAATCGAGATTGTATTTCATAACCATGCCATAACAGGGTATGTATATTTGGACATATTGAAAATGGGATAATGATATTAAACGATACCGTGCAAATGGTTGAAAACGAATGATTAACATTACCACATTGATTGAAACGAATCCCATAATGGCAACCCCAACCGTCAACCAAAATAGAACGAATCACGTAGGGGCGACCCTCGTGGTCGACCCAAAATAAAAACGATCCCCAAAACCGTCGACCCATATAAAAACGATTCCCCAACCGTCGACCAAAATAATATTGAAGAAGGGCAACCACAAGGGATTGCCCCAACCGAAAATCCATCACAAGGGATTGCCCCAACGGAAAATCCATAACCACCGTGGAATATAAACGTGGGATAAAAAAGAATAATTGGCAAACAATAGATAAAAGATTTTGGCAACGAAATTACCACGAACACATCATGCACAATGCACAATCGTATATACATATATCAAATTACATAACAAATAACCCCGCAAATTGGGATAAAGATGTATTGCAATAAATCTACTAATCTGAATAACTGATAGTGTAGCTACCGTATACAAATGGCAGTATAGCGGACATACCATGAATACTTCTTCCATAGCAATCTGTACTGTTCAACGTTGTTTTATTTGCCATTTTCGTCAATGTATTAAATAAATTTTGTTTTTATTTGAAAATGTAATGCTTTTAATTAACTTTGTTATGCGAAAACGACAAATAAAACACTAAGATGTTACCAGTAAGGAAAATAAGACCTGAGTATTTCAACAAGTATACTAAAAAAAAACAGGAACTTACAAATACAATTGCCTCAGAGAAATTGAATCTTATATAAAAAGTTGTAAATTTGTCCGAAGTTGAGAAAACAATAAAAAAAACTGAACTGTAAAGTTAATTTAAAGGACAAACAATGATAGATTTTAAAGAAAAAGCAAACCTGATTTGGAAAGTTGCTGACTTATTACGAGGAGATTATAAACAATCGGATTACGGAAAGATAATTTTACCCATGACAGTGCTTAGACGTTTGGACTGTGTAATTACACCGACAAAGCAAAAAGTTTTAGACTATCTCCCAAAAATTGAAAAACTATCGGACAGCGCAAAGGATATCACTTTAAATAAAGTTGCAGGACTTAACTTTCACAATCGCAGCAATTACGATTTTGCTAAAATCAAAGCAGACCCCAATAACGTTGCAGCCAACCTTCGAAACTTCATAAACGGTTTTTCTACCGGAGCCAGAGAAATTATTGAGTACTTCGATTTTGACTCACACATTGACAGATTAGATGACCCAAAAACGGATTTACTTTACAAAATTGTTGAAGCCTTTGCCGATATAGATTTATCGGAAATGACAACAATGGAGATGGGTTATATTTTTGAAGAGTTAATTCGCAAATTTTCTGAGCTTTCAAACGAAACTGCCGGAGAACACTTTACACCAAGAGAAGTTATAAAACTCATGGTAAATGTGTTGTTTGTGGATGAAAAAGATATTTTCAAAAAGGGAATTGTAAAAACTTTATACGATCCGGCTTGTGGAACAGGTGGAATGCTTTCGGTGGGCGAATCGTTTATAAAAGAACAAAATCCGGATGCAAAAATGGAAGTATTCGGACAAGAAATTAATCCTGAATCGTATGCCATTTGCAAATCGGATATGCTGATAAAAGGACAAAATCCTGCAAACATTAAGTTTGGCAACACATTTACAGTTGATGGACTTGAAAACGAAAAGTTTGATTATATGCTTTCCAACCCGCCTTTTGGCGTGGACTGGAAAAAGGCACAGAAAATGATAACCGACGAAGCCGAGAATAAAGGCTTTGCAGGTCGTTTTGGTGCAGGATTGCCACGAATAAACGATGGTTCTTTGCTTTTTCTTCAACACATGATTTCGAAAATGAAACCCGAAGGAAGCCGAATTGGAATAGTCTTTAATGGTTCACCATTATTTACGGGACAAGCAGGAAGTGGCGAGAGCGAAATCCGCAAATGGATTATCGAAAACGATTGGCTCGAAGCTGTGATTGCCATGCCCGATCAGCTTTTTTACAATACCGGAATTTCAACTTATATTTGGATACTTTCAAATAAAAAAAGTGCCGAACGTAAAGGGAAAGTACAATTGATTAATGCCACAGGAACAAAAGACGAAGAAACAGGACAAAGCCCGAACCGCTTTTGGCAAAAAATGCCACGTAGTTTAGGCAATAAACGCAAAGAAATTCCTGAAAATGGAGACACAAAGGGAATTGGCTATATAACTAAAATTTATGGAGAGTTTAGCGAAGGCGATTTTTGCAAAATTTACCCAAAAGAATTTTTCGGATATTGGCGTGTAACAGTGGAACAACCTCAAAAAAACGAAAAAGGTAAAATTCAGAAAGACAGCAAAGGAAATCCAAAACCTGATTCAAGTTTGCGTGATTACGAAAACATACCGTTTTTACGCAAAAACGAACATGGAATGCTCGTTTCTCAAACCATCGAGGAGTACTTCAAACGTGAAGTTTTACCACACGTACCCGATGCTTGGATTGACGAAAGTAAAACAAAAACTGGTTACGAAATAAACTTTACCAAATACTTTTACGAATTCAAAAAGTTACGTTCGCTGAGTGATATTAAAGCTGATATTTTGGCGTTGGAGGAAGAAACTATTGAACTTGAAAAAACGGTACTCGAATAATTATGGCAAAATGTGAATATACTAAACCACCAAAAACCTATCAGGAACAAATAGAGTTACTGAAAAGCAGAGGTTTAATAATTGATGATGAAAAACGAGCTGTAAGACATCTCTCAGCGATAAGTTATTACAGACTTAGTGCCTACATGCTTCCTTACAAACAGTGGGCTAATGATGTATGTACCGATAATTTTAAATTGGAAACAACATGGAGTCAGGTACACGATTTATATGTATTCGACAGAAAATTACGAATACTTATATTTGATGCCATTGAGCGACTTGAGATAGCCATACGAACCCAGATCATTTATCAATTGAGCCATAAATACGGTTCGCATTGGCAGGACAACAAAGATATTTTTAAAGTTCATACACGTACCCGTAAAGATGGAGCTGAAGTAACAATTGATGTATTTAAGGACATTCAGAAGCATATTAAAGAACAACTTGTTAGTAACAAAGCCGAAGTTTTTATACAGCATTACGCACAAAAATACGATAAACCTACAAACCCACCATCGTGGATGAGTGTGGAAATTATGTATTTCAATCACTTATCGCAAATATGCAATAATCTGAATGAACGTAGCGACATTGCCGCTATAGCAAAATGGTTTGGTTTACCACCCGAAATCTTTTGTTCGTGGTTGCATTCAGTAAATTATGTACGCAATATTTGTGCACATCACGCCCGTTTGTGGAACAGAGATATGAACATTGTACCCATGAAACTTGGCTTTTCGAAAACCAAAGTGTGGATATCGAACCCCGACACTGTTCAGCGTTCAAAAATGTATTATTTTGTGTGCATGATAAATTACCTGTTGCAAACAGCGAATCCGAGTTCGAGTTTTAAAGCCCGATTAATTGCCTTGTTGGACGAATACAAACACGTTGTAAATACCGGATATATGGGTTTCCCCGAAAATTGGAAAGAAGAGAATATATGGAAATAAATAGCTATATAAAAAATATATGTTCAATTATTTGCACACATGCAAATAATGAATTACATTTGTGCACTGTTTCGAAAGAACATAAATTTGCTCGCAAGTTATTTAATACTAAGATAATAAGCCTCCCAGGCTTGCCTTATGGGCAGCATACTTGGGGGGCGTTTTCTATTTTTACCCCTCCTGTTTTATCGTTCAACTCCAACCCTGCCTTATGAAACGAGCATGTTTTTACCAAAAAACCATAATGGAAATCTTGTCATGCGAGTTCCATACGACAATTAAAAAACAAATTATTACCGTATGAAAACCTACGAAAAATACAAAGATTCAGGTGTTGAATGGATTGGGGAAATTCCGGAACATTGGGAATGTAAAATGATTAAGCGTTTAAGTCCAATCAAAAGAGGAGCGTCACCAAGACCAATTGATAACCCAATTTATTTTGATAACAATGGTGAATATTCTTGGGTAAGAATTGCAGACGTATCAGCCAGTGAAAGGTATTTGGAATACACAGAACAAACATTATCTGAGTTAGGTGCATCGTTAAGCGTTAAAAGAAATCCTGGTGATTTCTTCCTTTCAATTGCAGGCACGGTTGGAAAGCCAATTATTACAAAAATAAAATGCTGTATTCATGATGGTTTTGTTTATTTCCCAAACTTGAAAATAAATCCTGAGTATCTTTACTATATTTTTACAACTGGCATGCCTTATAAAGGCTTAGGTAAATGGGGAACACAGCTTAATCTTAATACGGATACAGTCGGCGATATATATATTCCTGTTCCATTAGATAATGAGATTGAATCTCAAATTAATTTTCTCGACCGCAAAACAGCCGAAATAGACCGCATCATTGCCAACAAACAAAAACTCATTGCCCTGTACGAAGAAGAAAAACAGGCAATTATTAATCAAGCCGTATCCAAAGGACTTGACCCGAATGTAAAACTGAAAGATTCGGGCGTGGAATGGTTGGGAGAAATACCGGAGCATTGGGCTGTAAAGAAAATAGGGTATTGTGCTACAATTGTTCGTGGTGGAAGTCCTAGACCTTCTGGAGATCCTAGATATTTTTGTGGAGACTTTATGCCTTGGATTACAGTAAAGGAAGTTACAAATGCTGTTGGTAAGTTTATTGAATCTACAGATGAGTATTTAACTGAAGAAGGAAGTAAATTAAGTAGAATTATTTATCCTGAATCACTTCTTTTATCAAATAGCGGTGCAACATTAGGTGTTCCAAAAATATCCAAAATCAAAGGCTGTATCAATGATGGTTCTGTAGCTTTTACCTCTTTTTATGATTGTTTATTAAGAGATTATTTGTATCATTTTTTTGTTTCACATACTTCTGTTTATCGAGAAGAAATGAAAGGTAACGGTCAGCCAAATTTAAATACTGAAATTATTAAAGCAACATCAATAGCTGTACCCCCTTTAAATGAACAATTACAGATTATTGCTTATATTGAAAAAGAATGCACCCGATTAGATGCAATCATTGAAAAATTCAACAAACAAATAGACCTTTTGCAGGAATACCGCACTACGTTGATTAGCGAGGTGGTAACAGGAAAGGTGAGAGTAACGGAATAAAATCAAATTAAAATGAATTATATTGAGCCCAAGTTAAAGTTAGTGGTATTTACATGTCCACATTGCAAAACAATGTCAAGACATGATTGGAAAGATAATAAATATCAAGACGATGTGAATTTACAAAGCAATGTAAACAACAAAGTTACTGTAAGTCATACTTATACTGCAAGATGCCTATCTTGTTATTCAAAAACTTTATGGATTGACTCCCAAATGGTTTATCCAATCTTCGCTGTCTACCCAAAACCAAACACAGAAATGCCAGCGTCGGTTTTGTCGTTATACAACGAAGCCGGAGAAATATGTAGCAAATCGCCCCGAGGAGCATGTGCATTGCTACGGTTGGCACTGCAGACTCTCTGTGTTGAATTGGGAGAAGAAGGCAAAGATTTGAATACTGATGTAAAGAATCTTGTAAAAAGAGGACTTCCGGAGGTAGTACAACAATCGTTGGATGTGGTACGTGTTGTTGGTAATAAGGCAGTACATCCGGGTCAAATTGAATTGAATGTTGAGAATAAAGAAACGGTCGATGCTCTTTTTGAACTGATTAATATCATAGTTGAATATATGATTTCTATGCCAAACCGTGTTGGAGGCTTGTATAATAGACTGCCTGCCGGAGCGAAAGAAGCAATAGAAAAAAGGGATAAATAAAATGCTACACACCGAAC
>Ga0116160_1003312_pt1 | contig 14215 bp, 10 predicted proteins | sample AD_JPNAS2_MetaG_FD_89879 | JGI IMG/M metagenome (GOLD analysis project Ga0116160, IMG submission 89879) | Active sludge microbial communities of municipal wastewater-treating anaerobic digesters from Japan - AD_JPNAS2_MetaG | ecosystem: Engineered > Bioreactor > Anaerobic > Digestate | place...
AAGGGACGTCCCGGCCTGATCATCACGGAGATCACCGGCATCCATCCCGACGGTGTGGTCGGCCCCAGCCAGTTGGGAGCTTATGACGACAGGTTTATTCCGGGGCTGAAAAAAATGGTGGACGTGGCGCATCGAGCCGGCAGCCGGATTGCCATGCAGATTCATCACACCGGCCGCGAAAGCCTTTACCTGCTCAAGCAAGGGCGAGCCATGGCGCCTTCGCCGATTCCGAGCATTGTCTTCAAAGGCGAGCCGCGCGAGATGACGCTCGAAGATATACAGGAAGTCATCGCCGCCTACGGAGCGGCCGCCCGCCGGGCACGCGAAACGGGCTTCGACGCGGTGGAGATTCACGGTGCCCACGGCTATCTGATCACGCAATTTCTCTCCGCTCTCACCAATCAGCGCTCCGACGGTTATGGCGGGGCAACGCTGAAAGAACGCGCACGATTCGCGCTGGAGGTGATTGCGGAAGTACGCCGTCAGGTCGGTGCGGACTATCCCGTCTCTATCCGCCTTTCCGCGGAGGAATTCATCAAGGACGGTTATCTCGTGGAGGATATCCAAAGTATCATCCCGGATATGGTGCAGGCCGGCATCGATATAATTCACGCTTCTTTCGGCACGCATGGCAGCCCGGGCGGCATCACTCAGGCGCCTGCTGAATATAACCCGGGCTTTAACATCGGGCTTGCCCGAAAAATCAAGGAAGTGACCGATGCACCGGTGATCGGTGTGGGCAGATATACTGATCCGGCGGATGCGGACGCGGCCATCGGCCGCCTGGACGCGGATCTGATCGCTTTCGGGCGGCAGTTTCTGGCGGACCCTGATTTTCTGGTCAAGGCACAGCAGGGGCGCACGGCGGATATCCGTCAGTGCATTGCCTGCAACCAGGGGTGCATCGAAAGAGAAATTTTAGGCGAAGGCAATATCCGCTGCTCGATCAACCCGGAGACGGGACAAGAGACGATCTATCCGGCCGCCGCTGAAAAGCCGCGCAGAGTCTGGGTGGTCGGCTCCGGCCCTGCGGGCCTTGTCGCCGCTTCCGAGGCTCAGCGCCTCGGGCACAAGGTCACGCTTTTTGAGAAAAATAAAATCATGGGCGGACAGATCCGCTATGCGCAGGTGCCGCCTCACAAGGAAATTTACGGTCGCTGGATCGACTGGGAAATCGATCAGGTGGAAAAATCCGGAGTGGAAATAATGAAGGAAACCCGTGTGACACAAGAACTTCTGGCAAAGGAAAAACCGGATTATGTCATTGTGGCCACCGGCGGCGAAAAACTCATCCCCCCGATTGCCGGCATAGACAAGCCTTTTGTCTGTGACGCCTGGCAGATACTCGACGGGCGTGTGGCGCCGGGGAAAAATGTGGTCATCATCGGCGGGGCGCTCATCGGGATGGAGGTGGCGGACTTTTTAAGCGATAAAGGTTCCCAGGTGACGATTGTGGATATGCTCCCACGCTCGCCTGTCCTGAAAATCACGTCGCACGGATATATGCTGCACAAACGCATGCGGGAAAAGAGCTGCCGGCTGATTTTCGGTGTGGAGGTCAAAAGTATCGGCGACGGTTGCGTGGAATGCGGGATGGGCACAGAATTGTCCACCATCGCGCCGGTGGATCAGGTGGTTATCGCCGCCGGAATGAAACCGGTCAATGATCTGCAGGATGCCCTGGAAAAGCTGGGGATAGAATACGCGTTGGTCGGTGACGCCAAAAGCCCGCGCAGGATCATCGAAGCGACGGAAGAAGGAGCGCGCGCTGTCTGGAAGCTGTAATTGCTCGCCCCCTCAATCATGATTGAGGGGGCGGATGTTTTTCACCGCGCACGGGGAAGTTCACCCGGGCATTCATGCAGGGGGAGTAAACATTCTCTCTGCATGAACAAAACAGCAGGCGCCGGAAATAAGGTTTATACCGGGCCTGTGAAAAATCTTTCATAATGTCCGGTCAATATTTCCCGGACCACCGCATTCCGGAGTATAACAGGTAACATTTTTAAATTCACATTTCCGGAAGCACGATGGACATTGCTCCGGGATTGTCAGTGATTTCAGTATAAAGCCGCACTCGCGACATTTCCAGAATGTCTGTCCGCAGGAAGGACAGATATCGTCTTCAAATTCCGTGCTGCTTGAAAATCCGCAAATCGCACATTCTTTTACAGGCATGGCCAAGTCTCCTTTGACAAAATTGACGTGATCATCAGGAGTTCATATTGACAGCATTTCGGAAAATGTCAACCGGTTCGGATGACAAATCCCAAAGCGGGCGGGGCCTTGTCTTCTTGCCTCTCGCTTTTTGACAGCCTTTTATCTGATGTCTATTTTACGCGCCGTGTTTTTCAATAATCACGGTTGATTTTTTAAGACCATGCAGGTAGTTTGCGCAAGCCGTAAAAACCGTTCCACAATGAGGAGATGAAAGATGGGTTCGTGGGAAACGATATTTGTTGTCGGGGTGATGCTGTTTCTGGCTTTTGCCATGCGTATGGTGCCCAATGAACAGCGCATCGCGATTTTCCGGCGCGGCCGTTACCTGGGGCTGAAAGGACCGGGCATGGTCATGGTGATGCCGGTTTTGGATCAGGAATGCAAAATCCGCATTGGAGAACATGGCGAGCTCGCCGCCGGGGGCATGGGCAGATTCCGGGAATTCCTGCTGCCGGTAATTATACACACTGATGCGAAACCGGGCGCTGCCCTCAGAGTGACAGGCTTTACCAAGGACGCGCTGCAGGTGACGACTCCGTAACAAACTCAGCAGCGAAAGGCAGCCCGGCCCGGGTGCATTTTCACACAGGGGCCAGGCCGTACAGACAGTTTTTATGTTCTATTCACGGTCCGGGTCGTAGGCGGCGGCAAGCTCCGGGCTTGTCTGCAAAATATGCTGGGCCCGCTGTGCTTTTTCTTCCAGTGAAAGGCTTTCGTCTTTTTCATTCGCCATCAGATAAAGCAACTGAAGAGTGATCTTCTCTTCAGCTGCGTAAAAAGCAGAGGCCGCGTCGGCGCCGAAATAGGCCAGACGCAGATCATGCATGCCCCGGAAGCGCTCGAGCATGTCACCGAGCGACACCGGCTCCACTTCAGGCGGATAGGCTTCCATAAGGTTTTGGGTGTATTTCTCATAGTAATCCAGAAGGTTGCCGACCTGGCGATGCGCCATCTCCGGCAACGCGCCGGAAAGCTTCTGCATTTTTTCCGCCAATTCTTCCGGCGTGTTCAGCGCGTACAATTTTTCAATGTTGAGGCGCGCACTTTCACTCAAAACGAGGTTGCCGTGGCTGTCGGCCTGGAACATGGTGAGTATTTCATCATCCACGGCCGGCGGCCCGCCTTTGACTTCGACCGGGGCGCTCTGCTCCACCGACATGCAGTCCTCTGAGGTGCAGGCGATAAAAGCATTTTTCTGCCAGTGGCTCTTTTTGTGCGTGGAAAGTACATGGCGGGCAACGTTTCTGTATTCGGCCATCTGAGGCGTCTCTTTCGGACGGGTGAAATAAGCGACAGCTCCGCCGATGATCAGCAGGATCAGAACCAGCAGGATGATTTTATTCTTGGTCAGCGTTTTGTTCTTGATAAGCATGGACAGTACACCTCTCTTTTTAACTTTTTTATCTCTGATAGATATCATAAAAACACGCCGGATCAAAATGACCCGGCGTGTTGTCAGTCAATTTTGAAATTCAACTCTCTTAGTACGGGCAGTTACTCAGATAAGTGGCAAACTTGCTGCTCGTGGCATAGGAATTGTGCTCAGATCCGCACAGAAACGGGCTGTAGCGTGTGTCGCCGTCAACAAAGCGCTTTGCAAATGCCACACCGTAGCGGCCGATACGCTGGTCCGTCGCGTTGGGCGTGAAGTGTGTGCCGGATTTCAGCAAGCCATACGCTTTTGGGGCTTTGCTCAGGCTGTTGTAGAAGGGGCGCGCATGAGATGCGTAAGGAGCGATCGTGTCACCGTCTGCGCCGAAGATCATCTGGGGCACCTTCACCGAGGAGAAATTGGTGGAAAGGTTCCAGGGAGTCATCGGAATGCCGACGCGCAGTGTTGAATCGCTTTGTGAGGCGATGAGCGTACCGCCGCCGCCCATCGAGTGGCCGGCCACACCACGGTCAGCGGCGCGGATACGTGAGCGCACCGTGCTGCTCGATGAATTGAGAACGTATTTCAGCGCGGCGGCAAGCTGCGTGGCGCGGCTGGCCGGCTGGTCCAGCGTGGTGGTGGTATTCATGGCAATCGTCACAAACCCGTGCGAGGCCAGTCTGCGGGCAAACCAGGAAATTGAAGAGCTCGTCCCGGTAAAACCGGGGCAAACGGCGATAACTCCGTACTGACCTGATGTGCTCGGGTAGTAAATTGTGCCGCTGCCGAAGCCTCTTGCACTCAAGGAGCTGACACTGGCGCTGGATACAGAAAAAGAGCCGTCCTTGTTGAGCGCGGCGGATGTGGGCGCGGGACCGATCTGCACCGCATGGGCAAGGCCGGCGATCATGAACACGGTTAAAATTGTCGTAAACATAATTCTTAACGCTTTCATAAAACTTCCTCCTTTTTGAAATAGTTCCCCTGTTTTTACCGTTCCCTGCCCTCATTAAGGAAAGGTAATGGCAAGCATGAGCCTGCTTTTATCCAACACGGACACATCAAATTTATATGCCCTGCACGGCAAAACCAGAATCCGAAACGGCGCGTCAGTCTGATTACCGCTGGAATCAAAGGGGTGTGCGTTGTGTGTCGGGATAATCTGATGAGCACAATACGTGCCATATCAGCTCCAGGGTCCCAACCATCCAAGAATACTTATGAAATAAAAAGACTTGTGAAAACATGGTTCTGTAGCAGAGCGATTTGTCTCAAAAAAGTCTCAATGGTATCACTTGTATTTCCTGCCCTGATACCCGTTTGAAACGATATGCATTCCGGCTGCTGCCCGGAAATGCACGCTTCTGCGCCAGCTTTGCTTTATCCGTTCTTCCCTTCGTATTTTTCCAGCTTCTTGCGCAGGGTTTTGCGGGTGATCCCCAGACGCCTCGCCGCTTCACTTTTATTGCCGCCGGTCGCCTGAAGCATCTCCAGAATGCTTCTTCTTTCCACTTCTTCAAGCGGCAGCCCCGCAAGGCCTGTTGAGGCGGGGGTGGCACACGGCAAATTGTCCTGCGGCGCCGCCAAGTCCTGCATCGGAAAAATCAGTCCGCCTTCGTCGATCATGTCTGAACGGGATAAAATCACGGCCCGTTCCACCGTGTTCATCAGCTCACGAACGTTTCCCGGCCATGCGTAGGCCGTCATCCGGCCAAGCGCGCGCGGCGTGAAACCGGCAATGAACTTCGCGTTTCTTTCGGTAAAGATTTTCAAAAAGTGCTGCGCCATCAGTGCGATATCTTCGCGCCTTTCCCTCAAGGGCGGGACAGTCAAAGCCACGACGTTAAGACGGTAGAAAAGGTCTTCACGGAAACGCCCCTGCCGGATTTCTTCTTTCAGGTCTTTGTTGGTGGCGGCAATCACGCGAACGTCAACCTTGATGACTTCCGAGCCGCCCACGCGCGTAAGCTCACGCTCCTGCAGAACACGCAAAAGCTTCACTTGCATGCCGGACGACATTTCACTGACCTCATCGAGAAAGATACTGCCTGCATCGGCCTGCACAAATTTTCCCTCTCTTTTGCGGTCCGCGCCGGTAAACGAGCCTTTTTCATGCCCGAACAATTCCGATTCCAGCAGCGTCTCCGTAAGAGCCGCGCAGTTTATTTTCACAAAAGGGGCAAGCCGGCGGGTGCTGTTTTGATGAACGGCATTGGCGATGATTTCCTTGCCCGTTCCTGATTCCCCCGTAATCAGAACCGTCGCCTGCGTCGGAGCCACCTGCTCGACCATTTCCAGCAGTCCGGCCATCGCGGCGCTTTGGCCGATGATATTCTGCCGATCAAATTTTTCGCCGAGCCTTTCCTTCAGGTATTCGATTTCCTTTTTCTGCTGATTGTGCTCCGTGGCCCGCGCAATTTTTATTTGCAGTTCATCAAAATCCAGCGGTTTGGTCAGGTAATCGTAGGCTCCCTTTTTAAGGGCGCTCACAGCCGTTTCCACAGAAGCGTAGGCCGTCATGATAATGACCGGAACGGAGGGATTGATCATTTTAATCCGCTCCAGCGCCTCGATGCCAGAGACGTTCACCATGCGGATATCCATCAGAATCAGGTCAAAAGACCGGCGACTCGCCTCTTCAATGGCCGCAGAGCCGTCATCCGCCTCGAATACACGGTAGCCCCAGCCGCCGATCAGTTTTTTGAGCATCACCCTGTGTGCCGCGTCATCGTCCACAATCAGAACTTCCAGCGCCTCTTGCATTTTATACCTCCTTTGCCGACAGGGGAAAGCCAAGCAGAACTTTCGTGCCCTCACCTGCGCGGCTTTCTATCTTGATCGTACCTCCGTGCGCATCCATTATTTTTTGGGCGATGGCCAATCCCAGACCCGTGCCCGCCGGTTTGGATGTAAAATAAGGGTCGTAAATCCTCGGCATGTCGTGGTCGCTGATGCCCCCTCCCGTATCGGAGACGGTGAGTTCTAAAATATCGTTTTTCCGGGTCAAAGCCACCGTGAGCCGGCCGCCCGCCGGCATGGCCGAAAAAGCATTCAAAACAATATTGAGCAGCACCTGTTTAATCTTATCCGGGTCGATCATTACCGGAGGCAAATGCCCCTGCTCTTGCATGTTTACTTCTATCTCGTTTTTTTTCGCATCCTCCTGCGTCAGGCGCAGTGTTTGAAAAATCAGATCCGCCAGATGCGCAAGCTCTTTATTGAGTGTCATCGGACGGGCGAACTCGATGAGTTGACTGATGACCCGGTTGAGCCTTTCCGTCTCGGCAATCATGACATCCGCCGTTTCTTCGTCTTCTTTATTACCGGCCAGCCTTTGTTTGAAATAGACGGCAAATCCCTTGATGGAGCTCAGTGGATTGCGGATTTCGTGCGCGACCCCCGCCGCAAGCGACGCGATGGCATTTAAATGCCGGCTGCGGACAATTTCACGCTCCATCCGCCTGAGCGCCGTCACATTGCGCGCCAGCAGTATTTTGCCTTCGGAGGCCTCATCATCGGCAAAGGCGGCCCCAACAACCTCCCATGTCCGCGGCTCGTTTGTTTCGGAGGGGACCGCAATATCAGCTTCCACCGGCTCTTCCTGCCGATCTATTTTCTCCAGCAGTTCCGAAAAAGCCGCGGGCAACACACCGGCTGCATCCTGTCCGGTGGCTTCGTGAGTGTCACAGGCCAGAAGCACCCCTGCCTGCTCGTTGCAGGCGGTGATTTTGCCTGCCTTGTCCACCGCCAGAAGCGCGATAGGCAGATTTTTGACCAGCGCTTCCGAAAAAAGAGTGACGCGGGAAAGTGAAACGCGGGTATGACGGTACGCCTGCACGAGGAACAAAGAAACGATGGCAAAAGAGCCGATGATGATGAGAATCACGGCAAAAAGAAGTGTCCTCAGCGCGTCCTCGCGTGATGCCTTGTCAATTTTGTCCATATTGAAGCCTATGAAGACTCTCAGCGGGGGCTCGTCTTTTACACCCGGGGCCCGCGTGGGGGAGATGAGCCGGTAAACCTCAAATGTGTCCGCGCCTTCCGGATTGGCGCTTTGCCGCCAGTGCACGGAACTTTTGCCCTTTTCTTTTATCGCCAGGTCCAGCCCGTAGCTTGTGCCCACCATGACCGGCTCGCTGTCTGCCACGATATTTCCGTCGCCGTCGGTTACAATCATATAATCAATGTCCGGCTGGTCGGCGGTTTCCATCAGAAGCTTCTGAATATGAAACATGTCGTCCATATCCCCCCGGCAGCGCAGCCCCGCCTCGAAGGACTGGATCAGCGTCGTGCCTTTTTCCACAAAAAGAGTAACCGCCTGATTCCTTCTTTGCTGGTACTGCATGAAAATCATCATCGTCAACATGGCAATCACGACGCCTACCGCACTTAGCAAAACCCAGGCGGAAATATCGAAACGGCTTTTTTTCTTTTTTTCTTTTTTCATTGTCTATGCCCCGCATCTTCTGGTTACAATCTGCCCATTAGATACCTTAAGTGGGTAGTGATTATCCACTCATTGAGGGTAAAACGCAAATATTATTTCTTCTGTTATGTAAATAACTCCATAATTACAAACACATAAACAGAATGGCATGTCGTATGCAATAACCTCGGGAGAAAGGTTAGCATAAATCATACGAAAGGAGAGTAACCATGAAAAAATTAACCCTTATATTGGCAGCAGCCACGCTGGGAGTGCTTTTAGCCTCGCAGGCATTTGCCTGGGGCCCTGGTTTCGGGAAAGCCAGAGGATGGAACTACAACCGTGGCACGGTCTGGGACGAGCTGCAGTTAACCGGCGAACAGAAAACGAAAATCGAAGCGTTGCAGGAAAGTCACTACAAAGCGACCAGACAACTGCGCGAGAAGATTTACGACAAATCCGTTGAGATGCGCAAACTGTGGCGCCAGGCCAATCCGGACAGAGAACAAATCGCGGCCGCACAGCAGGAATTAAGAGCATTGCGCAATGAAATGGAGGACAAGGCCACGGCGCTGCGGCTGGATGTGCGCGCGGTTTTGACCCCACAGCAAAATGAAAAGCTGGCCGATTTACGCTGGAGCAAAAGCTACGGTTTCGGGCCGCGCCACGGCATCAGAGGCCGCGGCGGTTATGGTCCTGAATTCTGGCCCGGATGCGGCGGGCAGGGATTCGGCTTCCGCGGCCCTATGATGCGCGGGGGCGGCTATATCCCGAACGTGGATGAGGATTAAGGGCGGGTAAGTCTTATCAGCCAATGCACCCGTCCCTCCTTTGCAAAGGGGAGCGTCAAGCTCCCCTTTTCTTTAGCCGGAAGTTTTGAGCCCCTTTTCCCTGTCTCACAAGCACCCCTTTATCAACTCTTAATCCGGTCAAAACTTCGCCAATAAATTTCTTGACACATAAAAGTCACCTCAATATACTTCGCGGCCTGTCAGGAAAGCCCCGTCAGAGACCTCTGAACCAGCGGCCACAGGGGGCGGGAAGCGGCGCTTTATTCCTGCGCCGAAACGAGCGCATTATCCGTTTTGTTAAAAAACATCAGGAAAGCGAGGTTATCGAAAATGGCACAAGAATCTTATAACGCCTATGTGTCGGCACAAACCCAGTTTGACAAGGTGGCCGACCAGATCGGTCTTGATCAGGCCACACGTGATCTACTGCGTCAGCCGAGCCGGGAATATCATTTTACCATACCGGTGAAAATGGACGACGGTACCACGAAAGTTTTCAACGCATACAGAATTCACCACAATGACGCGCGCGGACCGGCCAAAGGCGGCATCCGCTTTCACCCGCAGGAAACGGTGGATACGATCCGGGCTTTGTCGATGTGGATGACGTGGAAATGCGCGGTTGTCGATATACCGCTCGGCGGCGGCAAGGGCGGCATCATCTGCGATCCGCGCCAGCTTTCCCTCAATGAACAGGAGAAGCTCTGCCGCGGCTATGTCCGGCAGATCGCCAAAAATATCGGGCCGGTGCAGGATGTGCCGGCACCCGACGTCATGACGAACAACCAGCACATGCTTTGGATGATGGATGAGTTCGAGACTATCCACGGAGGCCACTATCCGGGCTTCATTACCGGAAAACCGGTCGGCATGGGGGGGTCTCTGGGCCGGACGGAAGCCACCGGCTACGGCGTCATTTATACACTGCGCGAAGCCCTCAAAGCACTGAATATAGATATTGCCACGACCACGGCAAGCTTTCAGGGGTTCGGCAATGTCGCCGAATATGCCACGCGCCTGTATTGGGAGATGGGCGGGAAGGTCATCGCCATCGCCTGCTGGGACAACAACGATAAAAAGTCCTACACCTTCCGTAAAAAAGAAGGCCTCGATATCGAACAGATGGCGTCGATCAAGGACTCCTTCGGGACTATCGATAAAGACAAGGCGCAAAAGATCGGCTGCGAACTGCTCGAGGCAGACGCCTGGATCGCCCAGGAGGTCGATATACTGTTGCCTTGTGCACTGGAAAACCAGGTCACGCCCACCACTTTTGCCAAGGTGAGCGACAAAGTCCGTGTACTTTGTGAAGGCGCCAATGGCCCGACCACACCGGATTGCGACGAGTTGATCAGAGCCAGAAACATCTTTCTGGTGCCCGACTTTCTGTGCAACGCAGGCGGCGTGACATGCAGTTACTTCGAACAGGTTCAGTGTAACACCAACTATTTCTGGCCGAAGCAAGAGGTTCTCGAAAAACTCGATTTCAAAATGACCTCCGCTTTTCACGCGGTGCACGAACTAGCCCGGGAAAAGGACCTGTACATGCGTGACGCGGCCTATGTCATCGCCATCAACCGGGTGGCTCAGGCGGCGAAACTGCGCGGGTGGGTATAATGGTCGGGCCGGGCCGGCGTACTCGTCGTTTTTTAAAGAGAACCGGCACACAAACGGCCATGTGTTGATTATCTGCGTATCACGGGCGGGGGCCGCTCCCCCGCCTGAAAATCCTGATGCGCCGGTTAAGAAAAATTGCGGGCACTCATTTCCAGGGGGACAATAAAATGGCAGAACAGAATCTCGTCTATCGCGGCAAATCGAAAGATGTTTTCAAAATACCCGGTGGTACATACAAAGGCAGGTACCGGCTTGTCTTTACCGACAGGGCCACAGGCTACATTGAAAATGGAAAAACTGTTTTCGACCCGGGCCGCGACGAGGTAGTCGGCGAAATTCCGGGCAAGGGGGCGATTGCCTGCCGCTTTGCCACCCACTTCTTCAAGCTGCTTCAATCCAGAGGAATAGCAACCCACTACGTTGATACCGTAAGCGACAACGAGATGATCGTGGAGCCGGCAAGGCCTCTTTCCCTCAAGGCGGCCGCACCTGAGTTGGCCGGTGCGGAACCGCTGGCGAATCTGGAATTCACCTGGCGTAACAACGCCACCGGCAGCTTCTGGAGACGCTACCCTTTTGTACGCCCCTGCAGGAACACGAACAGACTTGTGGAGATTTGGACCAAAGGCGACAGCGACATTCTGATCACGAAAGAGGCGCTCGAAGAAACCGGCGCTCTGACAAAAAAAGAAATCTCCGACAGCGTAAAACTGGTGCAGAAAATCGCTAAAATCGTCTCGGAAGAGTTCGCCGCCAGAGGCCTGCACGTCATTGACGGCAAATTCGAGCTGGGCCGCCTCAAACGCACAGACGGGAAAATAGTGCTGATTGACGAAATATCGCCGGATGTCCTGCGCGTGTGCCGCGGCTACAGGCCGGACAAAGATGGCCACTGCACGATTTACAGACAGTGCGCAACAACCTCCTTCACCGGCGGCAGGCGGGCGATCAAAAACAAAAAGCAGGTGCCCGCGTCAGATTTTATCGACATCTTTTTGTAAAAAATATCCACGCGGTGAAATGCCGGGATGCGGCTAAAGCCTTTGGCGTGTCACAGCATAGCGCCTCATGCGGGCAAAAACACGGACCGCCTGCTCCGGAAAGTCAAAACAGGGAATGCCCGCCTCCTCCAGCATGCGTTCGCTCGCTTCTTTATACTGCCTGTCCCCCAGCAGTGAAACAAAAACCGGCTTGCTGCGGTTGGCCGCCACCGCATCGGCCAGGGGCTGATGAAGAGCGGGGTCTTTTTCAGCCGCGGAAATGAAAATAACCCCGTCCACACCCGTGTCGTCCAGAAGCGCCTTGACAATCCCGGAGGTGGTTTTTTCATACCCGTGCGCCAGCCAGTCGGGAAAAATGTCGATGGGATTTTTTGTCTTTGAGGCAGTCGCGACCACGCGGCCGATTCTTTCGAGTGTGCCTTCGGCAAACGTCGCGGCCTCCAGCCCTTCTTCCACTGCCGCGTCAATGCTCATGATTGCCTGAGCGCCGCTGTAAGTGACGTAGGCAAGACGCCCGCCCGCCGGAAGAGGCATGTTGAGGAACCCTTTTAACGTCCGGACAAATTCATCTATACCGGCAAGACGCAGCCCCCCGGCCTGCCGCACGATACCGTCAAACACCGCGTCTTCGACCGCCATGCTCGCCGTATGAGAGGCCGAAGCTTTCGCGCCGGCCTGTGTGCGGCCGCTTTTAATAATCAGCACCGGCTTTTTCCCCGTGGCTTTTTTCAAGGTTTCCGCAAAGAGCTTCCCGTCTTTTACATCCTCCAGATACAGGCCGATGATTTTCGTCTGCTCATCGTCGGCAAGGTAGGAAAGGGCATCGGACTCATTGACATCCACCTTGTTGCCCAGGCCGATTCCTTTGGACAGGCGCAGGCCTTCAAGCGAACTGAGATAGCGCAAAAGAGCGCCCACAAAAACACCGGACTGGGCGGCAAAACCGATCGGACCCGCCTTCAGCATACGGGAAGAGGAAAAATAGGAGGTCGTCAGTTTTGTGGCGGTATTGACCAGGCCCAGTGTGTTGGGGCCGAATCCCCTCATTCCGGATGATTTCAAGATTGCGCGCACATCCTGCTGATAACCGGCCCCTTCAGTCCCCGTTTCAGCAAATCCCTCAGCGGAGATTACCACCCCCTTGACGCCCTTGTCCGCACACTCGCGCAGGGCGGCCGGAACGAAACGCGGTGGTATGAGCAAAACCGCAAGGTCAACTTCGAACGGCACATCCCTGATGTTCGGGTACACGCTGACGCCGAACATCTGTCCCCCCTGCGGGTTCACACCGGCGATGCGCCCCGCATAACCAACCTCCCGCAGAACCTTGAGCAGTTGAGAACCCGGTTTTTCCGGATCCCGCGACGCTCCGATCACGACCATGCTTTTTGCTTCCATTATTTCACGAATCGGCCGCATTTTGTTCCTTTCTCCGGGAAGCCTTTATTTGTCCCGGTTTAAATTTTACAATTTTTTAGCAAAATAGCCCTGCGGATGCAACGACATTGCGAAAAATAAAGAAAATGGCGAATAGCCCTCCGCTCAATGGGTGTTAAGCTTTGTTGCAGACTCGCCTGCTGATTCCGAGGCAATGGCAAAGCCGGCCGACGCGATACGCTCCGGGGCAGCGTAACCTCCTGTCCGGTTGCATCAGAGCACGTCATTTGTATTGAGTTAAACGTGTCTTGTATGAGATAAGGCGATAACCCGATCACAAAACTGACAAAGAGGGAGGGGGAAATGAAAAAAATAATCACACTGGTTATGCTGTCGGCGTTATTGATGACCTGCTGCTGTTGTACAGAGGTTAGATGCAAGGCAGAGCAGCTGTCGTGCCGGTTGGATTGCCCGGAAACGATCGGCCTCAAGCAGGCATGCCAGCAGAAGTGCAATTTTTTATACGATGTGTGCAAAAACAAATAACCGTAAAGCCCTGAAAAAAGTGTCGCACGCCGGTCTGTCTTGACAAAGCAGGCCTCGCGTCTATATGTTATCTTTAATTGAAAATAAAAGGATGGAAAAATGTCATTTGTCAGACCGGATATCATCAGGCCCCCCAGCGAACACGCCAGCTACTATCTGCCGCTTACATCAGGCTGTTCGAATAATTCATGCACTTTTTGTAATTTCTCATTCACGAATCTGGGTCTGCGCGACCTCGAAGACGTCAAGCGCGAAATTGACGCCATGTCCATGTTCGTCAGTTCCCGCGTCTGGGTGCCGGGCCAGCCTGATATCGTTTACGCGATTTTACACGGCTGGGATGGAAAAAAAGTATTTCTCCAGGACGGCGACGCTTTGGTCTATCCCTATCCGAAGCTCCTTGAAGCACTAAAATATCTCAACGCTAAATTCCCCCGCATAGAGCGCATCGCCAGTTACGCCACACCGCAGGACATCCTCAGGCGCAAGGTCGATGAACTCGAGGCGCTGCGTGACCAGAAGCTCGGTATTCTCTACATGGGCGTGGAAAGCGGCGACGATGAGGTGCTGCGGCACATAAAGAAAAACGTGACCCAGGACCAGATGGTGGAGGCGGCGCAGAAAGTAAAGAAGGCGGGTATTCTTCTTTCTGTAACGGTAATTCTCGGGCTGGGTGGTGTCGAAGGAAGTGCAAGGCATGTCCAGGAAACGGCAAGGGCGCTCACGCGGATGGACCCTGATTATGCCGGCGCACTGACTTTGACCCTGGTTCCGGGAACTGAGCTGCACAAGGAAGTACAAGACGGCCGGTTTGAATTGATAACGCCGTTTGATTCGCTCAAGGAATTGCGCTCTATGGTGGAGC
>Ga0116160_1003326_pt1 | contig 14170 bp, 10 predicted proteins | sample AD_JPNAS2_MetaG_FD_89879 | JGI IMG/M metagenome (GOLD analysis project Ga0116160, IMG submission 89879) | Active sludge microbial communities of municipal wastewater-treating anaerobic digesters from Japan - AD_JPNAS2_MetaG | ecosystem: Engineered > Bioreactor > Anaerobic > Digestate | place...
CCCATCGGCTTGATCTCATGAATGAGCGACGCCGCCAGCCCACATGCGATCGGGACGCCTTCAGGATCTCCCTTGGCGTACATCTCCCGTCCCACCTTTCCTCCAACGATCGTAAGAAGCTCAGCCAGCCCTGCATGACGGGCCTCCATCTCCAGCGCCTTGCCGGTCGCCCAGTTCTTCATGCATCGCATCGGGTTATTCAACGTTCGCATGATGAGCGTCGTATCCCTCTCCGTCACCTCAAGATAGCGTTTCTTCATCATTTCATGCATCGTGCTTTCGCTGGTCGCCACAAAACGGGTCCCGATCAGAACGCCTGCGGCCCCGTAGCACAGCGCGGCCGCAAATCCCCTTGCATCCGCAATACCCCCGGCGGCAATCACCGGAACCGAAAGTTCATCCACCGCCCTGGGCAGCATGATCGACAGGGGGACATCATCCATGCCAGGATGGCCGCCGCACTCGAACCCCACGATGATGATCCCGTCAACACCGCTGGCTACGGCCTTTTTTGCAAAACGTAGCGTGGGAACCTTATGAAACACTTTGATTCCCCCGCCCTTGAGCACGGGCACAAGGAACGCCGGATCATTGCCGGCCGTCTCAGCCGCCGCCACCCCTTCTTCGGCGGCCACCTTCGCAAAGCCCAGCGAGCGTTCCCCGCGACCCAGTTCGGGAAGCATGCTGATGTTTACCCCAAAAGGATTATTCGTCAGACCCCTCGTTTTCCGAATTTCGTCCCTCAAATCCTCGGCGGTCGGAAACGTTTCCGCCGTCAGAAAAGCCATTACACCCGCATTCGCCGCCGCCGCGACAAATTCGGCGGTCGACAGCAACTGCATTCCCCCCATCATGATCGGATGGGGAATCCCCAACATTTCCGTCAGCCTCGTCCTAAACATCCTTTTTTCTCGCTCCTTTATCGGGAGAATATCCCATTCCGTGGCCTTCACTTCGCTACTTACAGTACAAACTTTTCACCTACCTTAAGGGACCGTTCAAAATCCTGACGTCCGGGCAATGACTTCGTACATGACCTCGTCCGCCCCCGCTCCGATCGACATGATCCGGGAATCTCTGAAATATCGGGAAATCAGCGTCTCGTTCATAAACCCCATCCCCCCGAACATCTGGAGGCAGCCGCTGGCAACCTCAGCGATCAACTGTCCGGCAAACAGTTTCCCCATCGATATCTCGCGGGTAACGTCGCGCCCTTCCATCTTCATCCGGACGATATGGTACGTGAGCTGCTTCAAGCACTCATTCTTCATCAGCCACCCCGCCAGGCGATGGCGCAGGACCTGCTTCATGATCAGCGGCTTGCCGAAGACGATGCGCTGCCTCAGGTAGTCTACTGTCATATCGATCATATCCTGAACGCACACATGCATGCCCGGCAGGATCGTAAACCGCTCGTGCTGGAACTGTTTCATCTGATAGATGAAGCCCTCCCCCTCTTCACCGATTAAATTCTCCACCGGCACCGCGACGTTGTCGAAAAAGAGCTCCGCGGTATCACTGCTTCGCAGACCCAACTTATCGAGTTTCTTACTGACGACAAAACCGGGCAGATTCGTCGGTACGACGAAAAGACCAAAGGAGTGATATCCGCCTTCGTCGCTCGTCTTTGCAAGCAAGGTCAGAAAGTCGGCCTGTGTCCCGTTAGTGATAAAGGTCTTGGATCCATTGATAATGTAGTGATCCCCCTTCTTCACCGCCTTTGTCTTGATCGCAAACACATCCGATCCGGCATCGGGCTCCGTGACGGCAATGGCCGACACCATGTCTCCCGCTATCGCGCCCCTCAGGTATTTCTCCTTCAGGTATTCGCTGCCGAAGGCATCAATGGCGGGCGTCGCCATATTGGTCTGCACGGCAATCGCCGTCGTCACACCCAGACCGCGGATATGTCCGGCTTCTTCGAGGAGGATGGTCTCATACCAGTAGTCGAGCCCCTGCCCGCCATATTTGGGATCGTAACGAATCCCGAGGAAGCCCAAATCCCCCATCTTCTTGAACAGGTCATGCAGCGGAACGGTTTTTTCCTCCCATTCGTCGATATGGGGATTGATTTCCCTGTCGATAAACCTTCTCACCGATTCTCGGAACGCATTGTGCGTCTCATCAAAATACATTTCTTCCTCCTTTTAAAAGATTGGCTAAGGGATAAGTTCCCTTAGCCTTTAGCCTTTAGCCTTTAGCCTTTAGCCTTTAGCCCCTTAGCACCTTCTTATCCACCTTTCCCACATTCGTCAGCGGCATGGCGTCCGTAAACTCAATAATCTTGGGAACCTTATACGGCGTTAGGCTTTCCCGACAATGGTCGAACAATTCTTTCTTAATGGACTCAGGATCTCTTCCCTTCGCCTGCGCGCTCAGTTGGATCACCGCCTTGACCACCTGGCTGTCCGGCCGCTTCGGATCCGGCAGCCCGACAATGGCGCAAAGCTGGACCGCCGCATGCTCACTCAAGACATCTTCAACCTCCCGGGAAAACACCTTGTACCCTCCCACGATGAGCATATCCTTCGAGCGATCGGCGATGAAGATATACCCGTCCTCATCCATCCGGACCACATCACCGGTATAGAGCCACGTTTCGCCCTGGAATTGCCGCAGGGTCTTCGCCGTATCTTCGGGTTTTTTGTGGTACCCCTTCATCACCTGCGGACCGTAAACGATCAGTTCGCCGACTTCACCCACCGGCACCTCGACCGTTCCCGTTTCTGCATCGACCACTTTGACCCGCGTACTCTGCAGCGGCAGGCCGACGGAACCGAGTTTCTTTTTCCCTTTACAGGGATTCATCGTGATGAGAGGGCTCGCTTCGGTCATGCCCAGGATTTCCACCACTTTCCCTGCGCCGACGATCGCCTCCAGGGCCGTGATGGCCTCTTTCGAAAACGGCGCGGCACCAGAAATGCAAACCTTGCACGATGAGAAATCAATTTTCGCGAAGGCCGGATTATCCATCAGCATCTGGTATAGAGCCGGGACATGCAGCATCATGCTGGGGCGGTATTGGGAAATTTCCTTACAGACATGGTCGGTGTTTCTGGGATCGGGAATCAGGCACTGGGTGTGAGACAAGGACATGGTCGTCAGCCCCAGAAAGAGTCCCGCCTGATGAAAAAATGGAAATCCCGAACAGGCCACCCCTTTTCCCATCTTAAGGTCGAGCCATTGTGTCGCCTGAAGAATATTGGAAACAAGATTGCGGTGGGTCAGTACCGCCCCTTTGGGCAGGCCCGTCGTCCCCCCCGTATACTGGATCAGGCAGGTGTCCTGGGGATCGATACGCACCTGCGGCCTCGACGCCCCATAGTTCCGGACGACATCCATGAAGGAGACGACCTGTTTGCCGGCGATCGGCTCAACCTTCCCCACGGGGACCTTCTTCAGCAATTTCGCGAGGAATCTCTTGTGCGGCGGCAGGAAGTCGGTAATATTCGTGACGATGCAACTTTTCAGTGACGGAACGTCGTCGCGGATTTTCTGCACCCGATTTTCGAAAATGGCATCGAGCGTAACCAGACACTTGACGCTTGTGTCGTTCATCTGATTGGCCATCTCCTTGGGTGTCAAGAGCGGCGAGACCCCGCTGGCCACGCAACCCGCACGCAGGATGCCGGCCAGGGCAATCAGATACTGGGGGGTATTCGGAAGATTCACCCCGACAACGTCTCCCGAAACACAGCCCCGGCTGGCCAGATACCCGGCAAAACTGGCGGAATACCTGTCCAGGTCTCTGTAGGTGTAGGTGCTGCCCAGAAAATGAAACACGGCCCGATCCGGATCGTGTCTGATGGCCCTTTCCAGCAGATCCACATACGTTTCATCGGGAATCTTGATCTCAGGTTCCACCACGGAATCATACCATTGCAACCACGGCTTTGTATCGTAAACTGACACTGAACACCCCCTCCTTCTTCCTGTATCCAGGAATTCTGTTTTCATGCTCCGTGATCCATTTTCCGGGGATGGACTTAAGGCACAGTCTTCTCCCCCTGTCTCGCACCAGATTGTTGCATCTACCAATGTAAGGGCGAAAGGCAAAGGCTAAAAGGATTCGCTCCATTCGCCTTACACCCTTCGCCCGCTTTTCTTCGTCTAGCCCTTAGCTTGGGCGATGATCCCCTCCGGCATGTCGATGACCTTTGCCCGCAGGTATTCGCCGAGCGTCTTCGCCTGGGGGTCACTGCGCACCGATGCCGCCACCCCTTCCCCGAGCACGCCCTTGATATAGAAATTGACGGCCAGGAGATTAGGAAATTCGTATCGTTCCATCTCAAATCCGCTCATATCGCGCAGGAGCTCTTTGAGTTTCTCCGTCGTCAGGAAGTCCTTTAGAAAAGCGAAGGCCTCGGGGGTTTTCGCCCATACTCCGAGATTGGCGTTGCCGCCCTTGTCGCCGGAGCGCGTGGCAAAAACGCGCCCCAGGGGCATCCTGATCATCTTTCCCGCAGGCAGCGGCGGAATCGCAATCGCCTTTGCCGCCGGCACCGGCGCCGCGGGGTCCGGCAAGACCGAATCCACCAGCACCACCTTGTCCTCGATCATGACTTTCTGCTGAATATGGGTGGTCGAGATGAGCGCGGGCCAATGGATGATGGCCGGTCCGCCCTTCGTCGGCGGGGCGGTGGCGGTAAAACCGGGGATGTTGGCCAGGCCGAGTTCAACGATCTTCGCCGAGAATTTCCCGACCTTCTTCGCATCGGGGTCCATCACCGAGACCCGCAGATAGGCAAAGGCCTCGTCATTCGACTGGGGATCCTCCTTGTCGGACCGGATCAGCTGCACATTCTCGACGGCAAAGTTCCCCCGGCCGCCCAAGCTGTCGAACAAGGCGTCTTCGAAAATCTTCGCCTTCTTTTCAATGTCGAGCCCGGTGAGCACGATCGTCATCGAATTGCGATAATTGCCCGCATTGTTGATGCAGACTTTCGTCGTCGCAGGGGGGGGCTCGCCCTTCACGCCGGTAATCTTCGTCCGGTCCGGTCCCTCCTGGGAGATTTCGATCGTATCGAACCGGGCCGCCACGTCCGGGGTCAGATACTTCGGCCCGCGGACTTCATAGAGGAGCTGGGCCTTGACGGTATCGACCGAGACGAGCCCGCCGGTGCCGGGATGCTTGGTGATCACGAAGGAGCCATCCCAAAAGATTTCGGCGATGGGATAGCCGACGTTGAGAAACGAGGGCACTTCCTCGATGAAGGAATAATTTCCCCCGGTCGCCTGGGTGCCGCATTCAATGATATGACCGGCGACGGCGGCGCCGGCAAGCTTGTCCCACTCCCCGCGCTGCCACCCGAACCACCAGGCGGCCGGACCCATCACGACCGAGGCATCCGCAAGACGGCCGCCCACGACAATATCCGCTCCCTGGGCCAGGGCCTCCGCAACGCCCCAGCCGCCCAGATAGGCATTGGCGGAAATCGGCATCGCACCGGCATCCTTCAGGCTGATTCCCTTATCCAGGTGCACAAACGCCTCCCCCTTCTCCTGCAGGTCCGCCAGCCGTCCCATCAGGTCATCGCCTTCAATGCAGGCGATCTTCGGATGAAGGCCCAGGGCGTCCGCAATCTTTTTCAGCTCTTTGGCCATTCCCTGCGGATTCAATCCGCCGGCGTTGGAGACGACCCGAATGCCGCGGTCGAGGCATTCCCCCATCACCTGCTCCATCTGCTTCAGAAACGTCGGCACGTAACCCGTCTCCGGCTTCCTCATCTTCTGGCCGAAGAGGATCGCCATCGTGAGCTCCGCCAGATAGTCGCCGGTCAGGATGTCGATCGGGCCGCCCTGAACCATTTCCTTGGCCGCTGCCAGGCGGTCGCCGAAGTAACCGCTGCAGTTGGCAATGATGACCTTGTCATTTCTTCTTGGATCTTTCGTGCTCATCTATTCCCCCTCTTTTCTCTTGATGATGATTTAGCGCCCGGTAAAGACCGGCGGCCGTTTTTCGATGAAGGCCGTGATGCCTTCCCGGGAATCCTCCGTACTCACCACGTCCTTGAGCTTTTCGGAGAGATAATCCAGGGCTTCTTTAAGCGGCATGTTCGCTGCACCGTAAAACGCATCCTTGCCGATCCTCATCCCGATCGGGCTTTTGGAAACCAGGCTCTTCAAGACGTTCGCCACTTCCCCGTCCAGGTTGGCCGCCGGCACGACGCGGGTGATCAATCCCATGGCCAGGGCCTCCGCGGCCGTCATCCCCTCGCCCAAGAGAATCATCTCCATCGCCTTTTTCTGCAGGACATTGCGAAAGATCAGCGCGCCGATCATCATCGGCCACAGCCCGACATTCACTTCCGGCGTACCGAATTTGGCGTCGTCTGCGGCGATCACGATATCACAGGCCAGCATGAAGCCCATCCCGCCCGCCAGGCAGAAGCCCTTGATGCGCGCCACCGTCGGCTTGGGAAAGCTCGCGAGTCTGTTTAACAGACTCGCATAATATCCGAACACGTCCTTCCCCTCCGTCGCCATCCCGCCCCCGAGCTGCGCGCCGGTGCAAAAAGCCTTTTCGCCGGCCCCGGTGACCAGAAGGGCTCTCACACCTTCATCCTTTTGGGCCTGATCGAGATACAGGTGGAAAAGATCAATCGCCTCGGGCGTAATCGCGTTTCGCTGCTGCTCGCGATTGATCGTGATCGTACCGACGCCGTCCTCGACCCGGTAGAGCAAATGCTGATCGTTCATAAAATTGCCTCCTTGACTTGTATGATGTTTACGTAGGTTTGGTATCCTCCGGTTCCTTCTCGATATTGACCAGGATCTTCCCGGGCATGACCTTTTCGCCGACGGAAACGTTGATGCCTGCCACCCGCCCCGGGAAAGGGGCGGTCAAGGTCGTCTCCATCTTCATCGCGGTCAGGACAATGACGCCGTCCCCCTGCTGCACGGGGTCGCCCTCGGCGACCATGATGCGCACGACGACCGACGGCATCGGCGGCGTAATCTCCCGGGGAAGGGTTTTCAGATCCCGAGCCCCTTTCCTGGACTGGACCGTCATGTCGGCATCCTGAACGAGATAGGGCACCCCCCGGATCAGGATGGTCTTTTCGCCCTTTTCGCCGGTGATAAACGCGTTGATCCCGACACCCTCCACCACGCAATGAACGTGATGATCGGCGATGACGGCATAACGAACATCCAGCGTCTTCTCACCGGTGGCCACCTTCAGACGATTTTCCTCAACCGGTTCCGCACCAAAAGTCAACGCCTCTTCACTCGTCTTGAATCTGTATTGCATAATTTCCCTACCTCTTCATCGTGATCGTCCGGCCATGTTTCTTCCCTATCGCCGCCAATTCCCCAGACTCTGCCAGGGCGACAACGGCACCCCGGCGCCGGCACTTGAAACAGTCGCCTTCCGCCGACCGGCAAGATCATCGATGATGTAGGCGATGCGGGCCAGATCGGTGTCCGATCGTTCCGGTTTCCAGTCTGCAAAATGGGCGGTCACAAAATCGGTGAAGGTTTCCCCGGCAACGAAGGCTTCCGACCGGAGAACGTCGATCAGGAAGGGAATGGCGGTCCTTATTCCCAGAATGACGTAGCTTGAAAGCGCCTGAATCATGCGCTCGATGGCGGCTTCTCTGCTTTCGGCATGGGCGATCAGCTTGGACAGGATCGGATCGTATTCCACCGGAACCTGAAACCCGGCATAGACGCCGCAATCATTCCGTATTCCCGGCCCCGACGGTTCCTTCAGGCAGGTGATTCTCCCGGGAGAAGGATAAAAGCCCTGTTCCGGATCCTCCGCATAGATGCGGCACTCGATGGCATGACCCCGTCCCCGGATCTCCTCCTGCACCAAGGTCAGCGGCTCGCCGGCGGCAATCAAGAGCTGGTGCCGGACAATGTCGAGCCCGGTCACCATCTCGGTGATCGGATGCTCGACCTGGAGGCGCGTGTTGACTTCCAGAAAATAGAAGCTGCCGTCGGTGTCCAGCAGAAACTCCACCGTTCCCGCGTTCACATACCCGGAAGCACGGGCCGCCGCGACGGCCGCCATTCCCATCCGCTCCCTCAGTTCCGGCGTCATTGCGGGCGACGGCGTTTCTTCGATGATCTTCTGGTGACGCCGCTGGATGGAACATTCCCGCTCGAGCAGATGAACGATCGTCCCATAGCGGTCGGCCAGGATCTGGAACTCGATATGCCGGGGCCGGGCCAGATACTTTTCCAGGTAGATCGAACCGCTGCCGAAGGCGCTGGCGGCTTCGCTCGCGGCGGACAGGCAGGCCTCGCGAATTTCCGGCTGCGCCTGCACGACGCGCATGCCCTTTCCCCCGCCACCGGCCGCCGCCTTGATCAGGACGGGATATCCCAGGCGGTCGGCCTCGCGGGCGATGGCTTCCGGATCCGATTCGGGGTGCGTCATGCCGGGAATGACCGGCACACCGTTTTTGATCATCGTCTGCCGTGCAACGGTCTTGTCTCCCAATTCACGGATCACGGACGCCGGCGGGCCGATGAAGGTAAGCCCCTCCCGCTCGCAGCGCTCGGCAAAATCTGCGTTCTCGGCCAGGAATCCATACCCGGGATGAATCGCTTCGGCCCCGGTTTCTTTCGCCGCGGCGATAATCTTATCGATATTGAGGTAGCTCGCCGCCGGTTCGGCATCGCCCAGAAGAACCGCCTGATCCGCCTCCAGGACATGGACCGCATTCCGGTCCACGTCCGAATATACGGCGACGGTCGCCACGCCCATCTCCCGGCAGGTATACATGACGCGCCGGGCAATCTCTCCTCTGTTCGCAATCAGGATCTTCTTGAACATACGGTCTCTCCTGTAGAACGGTCCACAACAGCAATTTAAGTTCTTTACTTCACACAACCACGACCGGGGCTATCCCCTTGGGTTCATGCCCTACATCCGGAAAATGCCGTAACCCAGGACATCGTCGCGGATCGGGGCGTTGAGCGCGGCGGATATCGCCAGCCCCAAGACATCCCGCGTATCGGCCGGATCGAGAATGCCGTCATCCCAAAGCTGGGCCGTACTGTAGTAGGCGTTGCTTTCCTTCCGGGCGGCGGCAATCACCGGCGCGCTGATCTGTTCCACGTCTTCCGGAGTCATCGGGGGTGCGCCCGCCTTGGCCAGTTGGTCGTTTCGGAGCGTGACGAGAACGCCGGCGGCCTGTTCCCCTCCCATGACGGCAATTTCGGCATTGGGCCACATCCAGAGGAAACGCGGTGAATACGCGCGCCCGCACATGGCATAGTTGCCCGCCCCATAGGACGCGCCAATCATCACGGTAAATTTGGGAACGGTGGCATTGGCCACCGCATTGACCATCTTGTGGCCGTCCTTCGTAATCCCGTGCCGCTCGTACTCGCGACCGATCATGAACCCGTTGATATTCTGGAGGAAGATGAGCGGTATCCCGCGCCGGTCGCACAGCTGGATGAACTGGGTGCCCTTCAGGGCGCTGTCGGAAAACAGGATGCCGTTGTTCCCGAGGATCCCCACCGGATAGCCGTGGATATAGGCCCATCCGCAGACCAGCGTCGGTCCGAACAGTTCCTTGAACTCCAGGAATTCACTCCGATCCACCATCCGTGCAATCACCTCCCGGACATCGTAGGGAACCTTAAGCTCACGGCTGACGATGCCATAGATCTCCTTCGGATCATAAAGGGGCGGGGCCGGATCCTGCATCGACAGACGGGTTTTTTCCGGGGTGGGAAGGTTTTTGATGATCTTGCGCAGAATTTCGACGGCATGCCGGTCATCTTCGGCATAATAATCGGACACGCCCGACTCGCGACAATGGAGATCCGCCCCTCCGAGTTCGTCCGCCGTCACCTCCTCACCGGTGGCCGCCTTGACGAGGGGGGGGCCGCCCAGGAAGATGGCGCCCGTTCCCTTGACGTGCACGACTTCATCGGACATCGCCGGCACATAAGCACCGCCGGCGGTGCACAGACCCATCACAGCGGTGATCTGGGGGATTCCCATCTTGGAGATCTTCGCCTGGTTGTAGAAAAGTCTCCCGCCGTCGTCGATATCCGGAAACACCTCCGACTGAAGCTGCAAAAAACCGCCGGCCGAGTCGATCAGGGATACGGATGGCAGGCGATTCTCCATCACGATCGTCTGGCCGCGCAGGCTTTTTTTAACGGTCAAGGGATAGGTCGCCCCCCCCTTGATCATTGCGTCATTACAGGTCACCAGCACTTCCTTGCCGGAAACGACGCCGATTCCCGTGACGAAACCCGCGCCGTGAATCTTTCCGTCATACAGGCCCCGGGCCGCCAGCGGGGCGATCTCCAGAAACGGGGTGTTTCTGTCCAGCAGGAGCTCCAGCTTCTCCCGGACAGGCATCTTCCCCTGCGCGAGGAGCCTCTGCCGTGCCGCCGGAGAACGCTCCTCACGTGCGATCCGGAGTTCCTCTTTCAGATTGACCACGAGAGTATTCATCGCCTCATAATTCTTTTTGTATTCGTCCGCCCGGGTATCGATTCTCGTTTCGATGACATCCATAAGCTCCCCCTTCGTCGGTGACATGATTTACATTTGGTTCATCCGGTTGAAGGGTACAATTAGCAGTTGAAAAGAATGGACATACAACCCCAAAAGGAAATTGCTCAAGATTTCCGATTAATGGAGGGGAAGCATGTCCACGTGCCTTTTGTACCACGGATTTGGTGTTGTCGGCTACGATTATGTGAGGACGCGATATGCCCTGGAGTTGTCGAAACATATGACGATTCGGGACGTGGCCCGGCATTTGTCGGTATCTTGGGATGTCATCAAGGACGTGCAGAAGAGGGATTTGACGAGGCGATTTTCCAAGCCATGCCTGAAGGATTTGCAAAGGATTGCCATCGATGAAATTTCTGTTCGTAAAGGACATCAATATTTGACCGTCGTGCTGGATATGATCAGTGGCGCCGTGATTTTTGTGGGCAACGGCAAGGGCTCTGATGCCTTGGAGCCTTTCTGGAAGAGAGTCAGACGTGCCAAGGCGAAGATTGAAGCCGTCGCCATGGATATGTCTCCGGCTTATATCAGCGCCGTAACTTCTCATCTTCCGAATGCGGCCACTGTCTTTGACCATTTCCATGTGATCAACCTCTTCAATGATAGATTGTCCGATTTACGAAGAGATCTTTACCATGAAGTGAAAGATCGTCTTCAGAAACTGGATACGGCAAGAGGAGAAAGAGAGCGTCTCAATGATGCGCTACAGTTGAACCAACCCCTTGCATGTGCCTATTACCTCAAGGAAGATCTCCGACAAATCTGGCTCCAGCCGAACAAAGATAAAGCGCAGATCGTATTAGCCGATTGGATCAAAAGAGCCGAAAACTCCGGGGTCAGAATGCTCATAAAGTTTGCCAAGACCCTTGCTGCCTTCCAATCTGGAATCCTCTCCTATTATGACTACCGAATCTCCTCTGCTCCTTTGGAAGGGACAAACAATAAAATCAAAACCATGAAACGAATGGCCTATGGCTTCAAGGATATGGAATTCTTCAAACTCAAAATCATGGCCATTCACGAAACCAAGTATGCTTTAGTCGGATGAACCTGAAATTTTAAAACATTTCACTAGTGTCCCAACGTCATTGAGTAACATCCTCTGAAATCCATATATTGCAATGGTTTTCCGAGTTATTTTGATTTATCGATTTCAATTTTTTTCAAAAATCAGACTATGAAAATTCAAATACTTAGGATAAATATTATCCATTTCTTATAAACGTTGGGACAGTAATGAAAACATTTATTTGTTCATATTCTGGATTTTGTTCGAATCGATAATCAAATTCATTTAATGTGTCAAGCTTTTTTAAAAAAATCAGGATACCATCGCCGTTGAGTGAATTATCTTGCCCACAGGACGGGACATTCTGCGGGAAGATTTCATAAGAAACTTGACCTTTCATCGATATCTACCTATACACCCCGTCGCCTGCCGCATCGATGCCAAGAAACTGCAAAGAAGCCAGTATGAGCTGGTCCCAAAACTTTTTTTTGTGTCATGTTATTCGTAAATGTAATTAAATATATAATAGTATCTACCCGCAGGCACTATCTACAAAAACGGCAGGATCATATGGTTCACTGATCACCCGCTGGAAAACCGGAAAGCGAAGCAAGGGGCAATGCGCTTCGGACAATCGCTGCATCCCTGAGGGACGTGAAGGGAATGGAATCTATTGCCAAAATCTGAACGGACAGAAATAGGAAGCTGGAAGCGGTAAAGCAGGGGATCAACCACCATTCCGTTGATCATATTGGGGGGATTGATCGGCAATCCCCCCAATATGTCTGTTACTTATCCACTTTCTGCCACAGGGAGGCATTGCCGTTTCCAAATGCGCCGCAAAGCATGGCCACGCCGTACTTAGAATCTTTGAAATCGGTTTTCATGATGTTGTTCAGGGTGACGATGACTCGGCAACCCGACTCTCCCAGAGGATGGCCAAGCGCCAAGGCGCCTCCCCAGACATTCACATTGTCAAAGGGTGCATTCTGGGCAATTCCGAGTTCGCGAAGACACGCAAGGGCTTGGCTTCCAAAGGCTTCGTTCAGTTCCCAAACACCGACATCTTTCACGGTAAGACCGGCCCGCGTCAAGAGCCTCTCGACGGCATAGATGGGACCTACACCCATGACTGTGGGGTCGCAACCAACCATGGCGCCGCCGGCATACTTCATGTGATAATCAAGACCAAGTTCATCAGCCTTGTCCCTGCTCATCAGGAGCAACGCAGCTGCTCCCGCTGTCAGAGGGGAAGAAACCGCCGCGGTCACCACGCCATTCTCCTTGAAGGGCGTTTTCATCGTCGCCATCTGCTCCAGGGAAACATCATCGCGGATCCACTGGTCCGTATCGACCATGAACTTGGTTCCGTCTTCCCGCTCTCCTTCGATGGGAATAATTTCCCGAGCAAATTTTCCGCTATCTCGTGCAGATGCGGCTTTCTTGTTGCTCCAGAAAGCCATGACCTCCGCATCTTTCCGGTCAATCTTCCAAAGTTCGGCCACTTTCTCCGCTGTGGCACCCATAGACAGGTCTTCTATTCGATACCGCTCAAGCAGCTTCGGTGAGAAGTCCATGGCAAACATCATGGGAACCTTCTGCATGTCCTCGACACCCGATGCGATGTAGATGTCTCCGTCTCCGCACATGATGGCCCGCGCCGCATGTTCCGCCGCCGCCATGCCCGAGGGGCACTGCTGGCCGATGCCGTTGGATGCCACACATTCAGGAAAACCGCCCGCCAACCAGGCACCCCTGGCGATGTCATTCTGCATCCCGGCCTGATTCGCCGACCCGCAAAAGACCGCTTCAACTTCCTCAGGCTTCACCTGGGGATTTCTCTCGAAAAGAGCCTGATAGACCTTGATCAACACATCTTCGGGACGCAAATTCCTGAACCAACCCTTGTCCTTGTGCGCCCGGACATTCGCGCTACGCACCCCGTCAATAACCACGCATTCCTTCATCAACCTTACCTCCAATGATTATTCTGGACCTTCCATTGTACCATTTTTTATGATGGGGAGATGCAACCTGTCCTACCCCGATTCTCTCTTCTTATACATTTTTAAGTGTTGAACGAACGGAATTCCCTAACCAGGAGCAAATTTACCACTTCCGCCCCGATCTACCTTACCCGCCATGACCGCCGCCTTATCGGACAGCAGTCTTACCGATTCAATTTGCGCAAACATGTCGACCAGCTTCGCCTGGATGAGTTGTAATGAACCGATGGGTTTGTCGAATTGAACTCTTTCCTTTGCATATTTCCGTCTGCTTAGAGGCTTCCCGGGCAAGGACTTCATCAAGAGACATATCAAGTCTTCCATGGCTCCCTATCTATGGCCTAACCGGTACAAGCTAGTGTGAGTGGGGGAGTCCCCTCACATCACCCCACCCCACTCTACCCATACCACGAGTTCCGGCATGTCCGACAATTCCCTCCCCCGCTGAACCGCCGCCATTAACCACATCCCGGTCATCCATCCTGGCCAGCCCGAGGGATCATGCCAGGGCTTCCAGGGTTCTTACACGAGACAAGATCGCATGGGCGCCCGCGACAATCTCTGTCACGACCTCGGCGATCGGCTTGATCTCATGGATGAGTGAAGCCGCCAAACCGCAGGCGATGGGGACGCCTTCCGGATCTCCCTTGGCGTACATCTCCC
>Ga0116160_1003336_pt1 | contig 14142 bp, 9 predicted proteins | sample AD_JPNAS2_MetaG_FD_89879 | JGI IMG/M metagenome (GOLD analysis project Ga0116160, IMG submission 89879) | Active sludge microbial communities of municipal wastewater-treating anaerobic digesters from Japan - AD_JPNAS2_MetaG | ecosystem: Engineered > Bioreactor > Anaerobic > Digestate | place...
CCCTTCCTACGCTACGCCGCCCCAGTACAACCTGGCGCGCAGCAACCGCAGAACCACCAACCTCGTGGGATTCGGCCTGATGGGGGCCTTGCTCCTCGCCGCGGTGATGGTCGTCATCGTACGGAGCGGAAATCGAGACGAAGCCAGCCCTGAGCCTTCCATGCCCCTGAACCAGGCAGAGCAGATGGCATCAGAGACCGGCGAAGAGATGCCAGCACCCGAGTTGCCCCTGCCGCAGGAAGAGGGCTTTCTCGAGCCTCCGGCTGCAGCTGACTCGACCCCGGTGGAGCAGAGTCTGGAGCTCCCGGCCGCCCCCCCTGGCGATGCCCCTCTCTCCGTGGAAGCCCAGGACGAAACCGCAGCCGCGGAACCGCTCCCGCCCATGCCAGTCGAAAGCGACCCGGTCGAATCTCTGGCGTCGCAGATACAGCATATGGATTCGATCGAGCAGCTTAAGACCTTGTCTGAAATGGACGCCGCACAGCTGGCGGAGGTGATGGAAGCCCAGTCCAAAGCCGCCGTAAATACCCTCGCTGAGGAGGCAAGCACCCTCGAAGAACGGGACAAAGTAGCACAGATGCGCGAAAAACTGGAGAACACCAATTTCCAGGAAGCCGCCCGGGCGATGAAGGAAGTCCTGGCGCAGACGGATCCGTACATATTCACGGGTGTCAGCCTCTCCATCTTCGATGAAGGGCTCAAGGCCGGGGCGAGTTACACCGACGAGCTTTTGCGCGGCTTTGATTTCAGCAAAAAGAGCGCTGCGGGACAACGGGAGAGCCAGGACACGGCCGCCGAGGAAGAGGGCGCCGAGACCCTTCCGGTAGAACAACCGGCAGAAAAGCCAGCCCCAAAGGCGGAAAAACCCGCGCCTGAGAAGCCGGTCCGGCCGATTTTCGGCACTACGCTGGCCCGGACGATCGAGTTTCCGGGCGATGAAAGCCTCGGCGAGATCTCCCTGCGCAAAACAGGCGCCCTGGAACGCGAACCCTGGGAACGCGCGGCAGAGGCCCGGGGCAAACTCGGAATCCCCCCCGGCTACGACGTCAAACTTCAGATGCACACGCGCCGGCTCGAACATCTTGAGAAACTCAACGCGGATGATATCCAAGTGCTGAGCCTGTGGAGCCTGAAGATCGACGACAAGAAGCTCGGGCCTGTCAAACGGCTGACGGGACTTAAAGAGCTCGATATTCGCCAGACAAACGTCACGATGGAAGGCCTGGAAGAGCTTCGCAAAGCACTTCCGTCGTGCCGTATTCTGTATTGAGCGCGGCAGGAGCATCTCCCAGCCGCCACCCCCTCACAACCGGCCGCGTGGCCGGAAACGAAAGGTAATTCGAATGCGCGCCTATTACTGTCCGGGAACTCATTGGGATCGCGAGTGGTATGAGCCGTTTCAGGAATTCCGCATGTGGCTCGTTGAACTGGTCGACGATCTGCTCGACCTGCTGGAACGCCAGCCCGAATACAAGTGTTTTCACCTGGACGGCCAGGCGGTTGTCCTCGAAGATTATCTCCGCGTGCGGCCTGAGAATCGCGACCGGCTTGTGGCGCAGATGCGCGCTGGGCGTATCCTCGCGGGGCCCTGGTATGTGCTTCCGGACGAATGGCTCGTCTCCGCGGAAAGCTATATCCGCAACGTCATGAAAGGCCGGGCGGTCTGCCGCCAGCTCGGCGTGCCTGCGATGCGTTTTGCGTATACGCCGGACCAGTTCGGCCATATTGCCGCGCTGCCCATGGTGATGCGCGGTCTCGGCCTGGAGGCCGGCATCTGTTGGCGCGGGGCGCAGGATGAGAACTATCCCGCGCTGTTCATGTGGATCGCTCCTGACGGAAGCCGGATGCCCACCTTCAAACTGCGCGACGACGGCAGTTATGCCCCATTTCTCTTCAAATTCCGTAACCTGCTGGAGAAAAACCAGTTGACCGACGAGCTGGTCCTGGAACATTTTGGGCCATACCTTCAAGAAGAACGCGAGCGGGCCAACGTTCCTCTGGCGCTCCTGCTCGACGCCATTGACCACTACCCCGCAGATGAACAGAGTGTAGCCATCCTGCGCAAGCTGAAGGACCTGTATCCGGATGTCGAGTTCATCTGGACCTCGCTGGAAGAATTTGGGCGGGAGATGGTGGCGTGTGCGGAGCAATTGCCCGAACGGACCGGTGAACCGCGCGAACCCTGCCGCACCAGTGGCCGCGGAGGCCAGTACCTCATCGTCCACACCCTTTCCTCGCGGTACCCGCTCAAAAAAGCGAACGACGAATGCCAGGCCCTGCTTGAACGCTGGGCCGAACCGGCCGCGCTCATGGCCCGGATGAAGGGTGGAGAACCCAACCTCCAGTATATCGACCTGGCCTGGGAGTACCTCATCAAAAACCATGCGCACGATTCCATCTGCGGCTGCAGCCTCGACCAGGTACACCGCGACATGCGGTACCGGTTCGATCAGTGCCGGATGCTGGCAGACGGGCTGGTGCGCCGCATCGTCGCGGACATCGGCGGCGCGAGCGATTCCCCCGAAGCCCTGGCCAACACCGTGCTCCACAATCCACTGCCGCATGAACGCCACGGCGTCTTCGAACTAGCACTGCCGTTCCCCGCGGACTATGCCCCGAAATATGTTGACGGCCTCGTCACCGGCGAGCGGGTCAACCGCTTCCGGCTCCTCACGGCGGACGGCACGCCCATACCGTTCCAGATGGCGCGCATCGAGCACGGCGTGTTGTCCAAGCGGATCCGCAATAACGGGCGCTACACCAATTTCGAGGGCGATGTCTATCACGTGGCCGCGGAGCTGACGCTGCCGGCCTGCGGTTATACGGGCATCAAGATCGAGCCCACCGAAGCAGCCACCACCCGCAATACCGGCACGCTCCTGACCGGAATGCTCACGGCGGATAACGGACACATTGAGCTCTCGTTCCAATCTGACGGCACCGCATCCTTGACGGAAAAGGCCTCGGGGAAGACCTACGGCCCGCTCTTCATGTATGAAGATACCGGCGATTGGGGCGACGGCTGGACCCGCGGCCCGCTCGTCAAGGACATCGTCTTCAAGACCCCGGGGAACAACGTGTCGGTGGCCGTGGATGAAGACGGACCGCTCCGCACGGTATTTCGTATCGAACGCGAGCTGCATCTGCCGCGGATGGTCGATAAAGCCACCCGCTGGCGCGCTGACGACCGCATCGCCTTGCGCATAACCGACCGGGTGTACATCGACAAGGACACTCCATACGTTCGGGTGCGCACGCGCGTCGAGAACACCGTCGAGGACCACCGTTTGCGTGTGCTTTTCCCCACCCCCATCGCGACCGACACGTCATTTGCCGAGACCCCGTTTGCGATCGTGGAACGGGTAATCGATCCGCCGCCGGAGACTGCGGAATGGCACGAACGCGTCAATCCGGAAACGGCGTTCACGGGCCTTTTCGGCATTCAGGATGCCGAAGGCGGGCTCGCCGTGCTGTGCCCGCGCGGCCTTCACGAATACGAGGTCACCCGGACTTCGCAGCGCGTGCTTGCCCTGACGCTGTTCCGGTCAACGTACCAGACCATCGGCACGCCCGGCGAACCCGACGGCCAGCTTCTTGAACCGATGGATTTTGAGTATCTCCTCTATCCGTTTGCTGCGCCGTTCAACCCTGTTGCGGCCCTGCGGACCGTGCAGGAAGCACAAACGCCCATCCGCAGCCATCAGGCGGACGCTCTGCCCGGGACCTTCTCCTTCTGCCGAGTGGAGAGCGCGCGCGCCGTGGTCACCGCACTGAAACCTGCCGCGGATCGCAACGGCGGCATCGTGCGGCTCTGGAACCCGGGCACAACCCCCGCGGAAGCCAGTGTCGTCTTCGCGCAGAGCCTGAAGACTGCCCATACCTGCAACCTAAACGAAGAGGCGCAGGCGGAACTGGCGCTTGGCGATGGTGGCAAGCAATTTGCCGTGGAGATCCCCCCACATGCCCTGAGCACCGTGCGTTTCACCTGTTAATTCCAGGCACCTACGCTGGACAACAGGGACACGATATGGACGCTGCTTCCATCGGAAAATGGCTCGTGATATCTGGCCTCGGGCTTATCGTTGTTGGGGGCGCGATCTGGCTGCTCGCGAAAAGCGGGCTCCCCCTGGGACGCCTGCCGGGCGACATTCACGTCGAGGGCAGGCATTCGTCGTTTCACCTTCCCCTGGTGACCTGCCTCGTCATCAGCGCTGTGCTCACGCTGCTCCTGAACCTCGCGCTCTGGCTGTTTCGCAAATAGAAGCGGGCGCGGCCTTCTTTGAGCGCCGCGCCCGCCTTTTTTTACCCGCGCAGTGAGGGGGTTCAAGCCTCCTCGACAACCTTCCATCCGGCCGCATCGGCAAGCGCAAATACCGGTTCCTTGAGATCGCCGTAAAAGGTGACCCGGTGCCAGCCCCACTGATCCCACATGGAGAACAGTTTTTCGATATCCCCGACAGGTTTCACGCCCAGCTTCGTCCGGCAGGCGCGATCGTTCCGATCGTTTTCGACCGCTTTCCCCTGGTGGAACAGGACTTCCTTGCGATCGGAGGAGAGTTCAAGGGAGGTGGTCATGTAACCCAGCGGGAAAATGGAGCGGACGGACGCGCCCTGGCGATCTTCGGAATGGGTCAGTATCTCGAACGGATTGGCCGGACCCTGCGGGCCAAAAGGCCGGTTCGAGGCGACGCAATGGGCATAAATGATCTCGCCCTTCGCCGTATCGATCACCGGGTCGGAAATATAGCCGGGCCGCCCTTGCGTCAAGGCCGAGAACGTCACCATCGTCGCTGTCGAGGGGATATCGCACTCGCACGCGCCGATCAGGCCTTCGTTGTTCAGCTCATGAAATCCCAGGCACGGATACGCGTGGATGTGGCCGCCATAAAATCCGCCGAGGCAGTTGATGGTGATCGCATTCGCGCCGTATTTTTTGAGCACGGCCTTCTGGCCCAGATACATGGCGGCCGAAGTCTCGAGCGTCTCCCGCGACACGCCCTCGATTACTGCGGCGTCCTTTTCCCATCGATCGGCAATGGCGCGCGCTTCGTCCCTGTCCGCATTGGCCCAGGCCTCGTTGACCTCGGCAAAAGCCACCCGCGTGATCGGTATCCCCATGAACTCCCCGCCGTCTCCCGCTTCCTGATCACGCACGGCGAGGATCCGCGACGCCTTCATGCGGGCCAGACAATCCTCGGGCGACAAAAAGTCAATGGGATCACCTTTGCACGTCAGCCGACCCGGCTTGGGCGTCGACTTGATACGCGCCCGCGCCGTCGCCGCGGCGAAATCCGCCGGGGAACCGCCCTTCCGCACCACGTCGAAGCACCGGACGGCCGCGATCTGATCTTTCATGTCCGAGGAAGCGACAAACCCGACGTTGGGCGTACTGTTGCGCAGAAAAGCCGCGGTATAGACCAGGAATCCGCCGCTGCCCGCATACTGGAAATCGGCGTACAAAACGGGTTTGCCGGAGGTCGCGATGGTCTGCACGACCTGGTTCCAGCAGTTCATCTGATAGACGATGTAGCCATCGATCTTGCCGGAGGCGTCTTCCTCGAGGATTTGCTGCGCCTGTTCCGGGCCCGTGGCCAGGGTGGGCAAAAACTCATATTTGGGAAATGCCGCGGCCAGCTCGCTGTTGATACGCTCCATCTGCGGACGAAAGTCATAACCGACGTTCGGCCAGTCAGGTCCGGGCTGCACCTCCGCATGAAGCGAATAAATGGTCCGAATCCGCATCTTTTCGGCGGTTCTGGCCGCTGCAGCCGCGCTTTTCGCCGGCGTACACATCGTCGCGCCCAGACAAGCCGCGCAGCCCGATGCCAGAAAACCGCGGCGGCTCATGCCCAGACATCCGGAGAGTTTCGGAAACGTTTTCATCGGAAAATTCCCCTATCCGTTGCGCGGAGAATGGGCCCGCAACTCCACCCTGCCCAGCGGCCAGTCCAGTCTACATCCCGCATGCCGCCCAAGGATCATTTTTACTCTATCCCAGGCCCGGGGAGAAGTCCAGATTTTTCGCTGCCGCTTCACCGACAGAAAGTAATCCGCACTCGTTCCCCTGGAAATGGACAAGACATCTTCAAACCCCGGCCCAGGTGCTTAGGGTTTGGAGTCCAGATCTTCGGGGCCGATGATGCCCACGCCGATGTGGATCCGGTCGATGTCGCCTTCAAAGGGGGTTACCAAGGCGATCTCATTGCCCACACGAACCAGCGGGTTGCCTGGCGAGTGCGGATAGCCTTTGAGTTCGAGCTGGTCGGTCAAGGCCCCGTCAATGTAGTAGTCGATCTGGCCGCAATGGTGGAAATTTACCGCGACGTGGTGCCATTCGCCATCAGCCGGGACAATGGATTGGGTTCCGGCCCGTTCGCCAATGCCGTACAAGGTAAACAGGACTTCGCCCAGGTGGTTGATGCCGAGACGCCAACCCCCGCCGATACCGAAACTGAAGATCGTCGCCCCATACTGCTGTTCCTGCTGGCCGCGATGCCGGACCCAGGCCTCCACGACGAACGGCGCCGTGCGAAAATCCAGGATGCGGTTTGAATCGACCACTTCGCAGCGGGCGCCGTGCTGCAGGCTCAGGTAGCCTCCGCTTCCGCCCGGTCCGCCGGATTCAAGCGATACGGGCGGATCCCCGGCTGCAGGATCAAGCTCCAGGCCGGTGCCCAAAGCATCCCGCCAGGCATCCTGGCCCGCTCCGTCGAAATTGAAGGCGACCTGCGGTCCCGGAAGGACGGGTGCGGGAAAGCGGCCATCGCGGACTTCTGCGGCGAGCGCGCTGAGCCCCTCGGTCGTTCCCGACCAGACGCGGCCGATATGGTTCAGGTTAATCGGCCGGTTGGTTGCCCGCCCTACCGCTTCGTATTCATCCCACAGGGCGCCGTGCGTGCGGGCAAGAGATTCCAACGCGGCAGCAGCTTCTTCCCGATCATATTCGGCCTGTTCCATCGCGGCGCCGATGCGGTGAAAGGCAAGGGCCATCTCTGCCGACGTGTTCAACATCCGGGCAGCCAGGTCTATCGAGCGCACATAGTCGGCGTTTTCCGCCGCTTGGACCGCCCCGAGGACTTCGTGAACGGCCCGCGTTTCCGTGCCGAGTGTATTCCAGAACAGCAGCGTCTCCTCATTGGCGCCGGCCATGCTCCAAACCGCTTCAGCCGGGTCGCAATGGAACATAAATCGCGCCTGGCAGGTGTGGCTCAGGTCTTCACCCTGGCAGCGGGCCATCCGGGTCAGCGCCGAGGCGAAGTCCTCGTCCCGGACACCATAGAACTGGGTGATAAACGCGCTCGAATACTCTGACAGGGCGATGGGTTCGGGTTTCCATGAGACGGCTCCGCAATACGCCACGCCATAAAAATTAAGTTCGCTCAAGTTGGTGCCCGCCGCCCCCTTATAGCCATCGCCCCAGCTGCTCACAAAATGGCCCAGGGCGCCTTCGTTCGCCGCCTGAGCTGCGAGCGTTTCCATATTTTGAAACGCGGGCGGGTAGATGGGATAAAGATTGTTCCAATCCCACAAACCCGACAGCGCCGTGAACGTCATCCCGCTTTCCTTGAGGGTTGTGAGCCCCGGATAAACGTCGCGCGGCGCATAGTCCCAGAACATCGGCACGATGTCCCCGGGCAAGAGATCCAGGATGCCGGGATGATTCAGGATGATGTCCGCGTACATCATCATGGTTTTGCCCTGCGATTTAACGAGTTCGTTCATTTTTGTGTAGTAGTCGGCGAAAACGCGTTCAAGTCCTTTTTCCCTGACGGCGTCGGCGGAGCGCCCCTTCCCTATCGCGTAGCTTTCATCAAGGCCGCAGTGGAAGTATTGCCCGTCAAACGCGGGCGCGATCTCCGTGACCATGTTGCGGACGAGGTCGAAGGCTTCGTCTGACGTTGCGCACAAGTCGCCGCCTCCTTCAGGCATTTCCGCGAGGTGCCGGTATCGCGGCTCACGAAGCGTCATCTCCATATGCCCCAGCAGCTCGACCGTTGGGATCACGTCGATATAGTATTCCCGGGCGTAGGCCACCAGCTCCCGGATCTCCTCGAAGCGGAACCGGTCGTATTCCTGGCCCAGCTCGGGGTCGAACCCATAGACGAAGTGGTCGGGTTCGATGAACCACAGGTAGGTGTCGATTTTGAAACGCGCCAGGAGTCGAATGGCGCGTTTATGCTCGTCCATCGTGGGCAGCTGATCGCGCCCGTAATCCTCGCTGTACCCGCGCATGGTCAGGGCGGGCCAATCGAGGATGCGCATGCAGGGAAGGGCCGTCCGCTCTCTCAGCTGTGCACTGCGAAGCAGTTGTTCCAGCGTCATCAGGCCATAAAACAACCCTTTTTCCGAGGCCGCGCCGATTAGCACGCTGGACGGAGTGACGGTCAGCGCATACCCCTGGTCCCGGGCGGCTGCGGGCAGTACGGTGGTCGGAGCGAATGGCGCGGGCGTCCCAAAAAACGAGACATACAGAAGATACGTCTCGCCTGAAGCCGCCGCGGGCGTGATGTTCAGATCCAGCCGGATCAACGATTCGATGAGGCGGTCTGTCAACCGCTTGATCTGCTCGTCGCCGGGAGCGGTCAACATGATGTGCATCTCGTCGGTGTTCAGGAGGCATTGACCGGGCAGGATTTGTACCTTCTGTGGCCGGGGAAGAAGATCGCCAAGGAGCGCATCATCGGCCACCGCACCCATCGAGACAAACGCGAGAATGAATGACGGAACAAGCCAGGTTTTCATACGTAACACCTCTGAAGTTTCGTGTCAATCACTGAAAACGCGTGCGTTATTCAGGCCGCGGGCACATCCACTCGAACTATAACCACCGCTATTCGAGAAAGGCCGGCTCGCCTTGAATGGATTCGGCAATGGCCAGCGCCTTTTCCACCTGTTCACGGCTCCCCCGGCATACCAGCCGCGTCGACCCCTCGGCCCCGCCAACGCAGGCCATGATACCACCCGCACAACGAGCCTCCCAAGCCGCTCCGCTTGCGCCTGCCCGTTGGCAAGCACACGGACGTCCGCCGTCATTTCGGAGTCTCGCGAGCCGCCTCTGACGAATCAGACCTGGCATCCCGTAAAACCCGTCCGATTGCATCCAGCCTCGACGTTCCTTCCGTCAACGTCGGGCAGATCCACCCGCCTTCATCGAATTCGTTCCAGGCATAGATCAGGACGGCCTTTGCTCGCGCGGCTTCCGGATACTGTCTGCACCAGGCGATGGCGTTTTCCAGGTGTCTCCCCAGCTCTTCTGGAGATGGCGCGTCGTAGTATTTTCGAATATCGCCGCCTTTCACCCAGGGCACAGGAGTCTCAATCCGGGGGCGCATGTCCCAGCCAGCGCTGACCAGCGGCACAACCTCGCAACCCGTAGCCCTGAACTGGTCCCACCACCGCTCGGTATGTGCCGCGAGTTCCGCATAGGGTGCAGCCAGGGCGCCTTCCGTGGAGGCATACGCACCGATAGCGTCCAGGCCCAGCGCAGCAGCCTGTTCTTTCAGAGTCTCCGGGGACCAGCCCTGCGCCACGATGTAGGGATTACCGGCGCAGGCGGCCTGAGCGCTGGCGCGGAGCTCATCGAACGCGGAACGCGCCTCCTCCCAGTCTGCGAACTGCCCGGGACCGACCAGCCCATCCACGGAATACAAATAGACCAATGGGCGGCGATCCAGGACGCGTTGATACGACGCTTCGCTGAAGTAGCGGACATAACGTTCGACCTTAGCGCGCCAGGCCGGCAGGCCGCCGCCGCCCTCCCATCCTCCCTGCAGATTCACGCAAAAATTGACCTGATGCTTGTGCTCGCTTGCGAGGTAGAGCTTCAATGAGAGGCTGAGCGCATGGTCTTCCGGATAGGTCACAAAGGCCCAGTAATCGATCCCGGCCTGCTGCGCAAACGCGATCTCCTGCTCCATGATCTCCGGGGTATGTCCGCGGACTTCTACTTCATTTTTGCCGGTCACCCTGCCGAAAAACGGGAGGCGGTAATGCCAGCGGGCCGGAGCGAGCGTCTTTTCAACGAGAAGGCCCACTTCGGATTCCGTGCCGTGCCAGGCATCCCAGCGAATCGCACCGACCAGCACGTGATCCCCCCCGGACTCCGCGAAAACCGCACCATCCCACGCCATCAGGGCCGCTGCACCGCACAGAAGAAACGTCAGTACGCCCTTCATGAAAGCCCCCATTGATTGAAGATCGTCGGCGTGGGTACTCCTAACTCGTGCCAGCATACCCAGCCGTAGACTCGTGGTTCGCAACCAGACCGGCCGTTCCCGGCGTTTACAGATGGTATTGCGGTACCTTCATCCGTTCGCCGTCTTTCAGCGCCGATTCATGCGCGATAATGCCCGGTACCGTGGTATTCAGCGCGGTTGCGATATCCACCAGCGGCTTCCGCTCCTGGAGAATCGCGGTGACGAATTCTTCGCACAGGTAGCCATGCGAACCGCCGTGGCCGCCGGCCTCCACACCGGGCGGCAGCGGCGGTTTGGCCAAGGTGACGCCCGATAGGTCCACAAGGCCGTCATAGGCCATGTCGAACATCGAACCTTTCTGACCTCGCACACGCCCGACCTCACCGTGCGAACCGGGAATGTCGCGGCTTTCGACCATGCGCGCCATGCCGCCTTCGCTGGTCTGATACAAGGCAACCTCCGTGCCGAAGGGGTTGTTGTAGGCATTGCGTCCGGACTGGAACCGCTCCAGGGTGCTGGGCATCCCCTGGCAGGAGACATGCGTAAAAGTGCCTCCGGTAACACAGGTATAGTAGGCGTTGGCGTGCGTGGGATACCATTGCGGCGGCGCCCCGAGTCGCCAGTCTTTGTAGGAATCGATCGGCGTGGGCGAATAGTGAAAATACTCGCCTTCCGTGTAGATCATCTGCCCGAAGCCGCCCGCGTTGTAGACCTGCCGCATGGCGTAGCAGTCGTTACGGAATGCTGATGTCTCAAACATCATGTAGAGCAGGCCTGACTTTTTTACGGCGTCGAGGAGCCGCTCGGCGTCTTCCAGCGACCCAAACACGGCGGGCACGGCGGACGCCACGTGTTTTCCGTGTTCGAGTACCGCGATGCAATGCCGGGCGTGGCTCGGCGCATCGGTCGCGACAAAAACGGCTTCAATGCTGTCGTCTTTGATCAGTTCCTCCAGCGACGGGTAGGTCTTCTCGCAGCGGCACACTTTGGCCAGCTCGCTGCACCGATCCGGGAACAAATCGCTGACGGCCGCAACTTCCACGTTGGGATGATCCTGAAAGCTGAACGCCGCCCCGAAGCGGCATACCCCATAGCCCACAATGCCGACCCGGATTTTGCGGTCCGAAACAGGCGTCCACACGGCGCCTTCCTGCGTGGTCGCAGCCGTTTCATCGAATCCCTGGATGGGCTTCTCTCCGGCAGCTGCAAGCCGGCCCAGTCCGGTAAAACCGGCATAGGCCGCGGTGGTCTGCATGAACGTCCTGCGTGACTGTGGTTTCATGGTTTCACATCCTTCCGTAATGCTCTCTCTGCGGTATGCGCCCCGGAATCCCACGAGTTTTAGATTACACGGATTATAGGCCAGAGCGGAGCGCCATGCACGTTGCGTAAGAATGCAGAATTTTCTTCAGAGGCCGCCTTACACACTTTCAGCAGCGTGGGGTACGCCATTTTTGCCGCAGCCAACTGCAGGTCACGGTATTACAAGGCGGATCATGGGAGGGGAAAAGCAGAGACAGAACTGAATTAATACTGCGCCAGAGTGCCGTCTTTCTTTGCAATATTTACCGCCATATCGAACAATCTCAGACTGACCGGCAGCAACACCAGGACCATCCCGCCGAGAATCAGGACCTGCGAGGAGACATCACCCAGGCCATGCCCGCGCAACATCGTAAGGCGCAGGGCATCCAGCGCATACGTCGCGGGGATGATCTTTGCGATCGCCTGCAGCCATCCCGGCATCACTTCAATCGGAAAATACGCGCCGCCCAGGATCATGCTCGCCGAGGTCAAGATCCATCCCACCGGATCGCCTTTCTTAAGCACAACGATCCCGGCGGCGGACATGACGCCCAGGCTGACAAAGGTAAGCAGGGCCAGCACGAAAATGGTGAGGGCTGCAGGGATATTCGCCTGGGTGAAATCCACTTGAAAGAAGAGCACGCCCGCAATAAGAACGATCGCCAGCTGCACCATCGACTCCAGGAGGGCATAGAGCGACGAAAAGAGTACGCAGGCCTGGGGGGAGGTCTGGGTGCTCAGCATGGCCTCCAGGCATCCCGTTGCCTGTGCACGTTGAATCGAGCCGGAAAAGACCCCGAGCGCCACTTGAAAATAGCGGGAAAAGGCCAGGCCTATCAGCACAAATGAAAAGTAGTTGCCCCCGTATTTCGCCAGACTGGCCTGCGAGGAGTCGACGATTCTGCTCAGGAAATAAAACAGCACGATCCACAGGAGCGAAGAAGCCACATGCAAAAAGTAGTTGAGCTTATAACTCGACTCGCTCTGAAAGTCGCGTTTAATAAATGCCCATGCTTTTCGGAGTGTGCCCGGCATGGCCTACGCCACCTGCTCGCGGTAATAGGCCAGGAGCGATCCATCGCGCCCCTGGATTTCCGCCACGTCGTCAATCGTCACCACGTGCCCCTTCTGAATGACACACATGCGGCGGCAGAGGGTGGCCACTTCATCCAGCCGGTGCGTGGCAATCAACAGGGTCTTTTTTCCGTCCCGGTGAATGCGGTCGGAGATGAGCTGCGCGAGGTCTTCGGCGGCCACGGGGTCGAGCGTGCGCGTGGGTTCATCAAGAATGAGCACATCCGGATCGGTCATAAGCCCGCGGGCAATGGCCAGCCGCTGGCGCATGCCCGACGAATAACTGGCTACGTTCTGATGGGCACTCTCCTGCAAGCCCACGAGTTCTATCAATTCGTCAATTCGCTGCTGCAAGTCCCTGCCCGACAGGTTATCCAGCACGCCAAAGAACTCCAGGTTCTGCACCCCGGTCAGGCGCCAGTAAAAACTCCGCTCCTCGTTCATGACGAATCCCACCGAACGCCGGGCGGCCGTATTGTCAACGGCCGTATCCAGTCCGTGTACCCGGACCGTGCCCTCTGTCGGAAGGAGCAAACCGCCGACGAGTTTGAGCAGGGTTGTCTTTCCCGCCCCATTGGGGCCAAGAAACGCAATGCGGTCGCCGCTGTCCATGGTAAGGCTCACATTATCCAGCGCCGTAACCCGTCTGGCCCGGCGGAACGGGTGCAGCAGCAGCTCCCGGTAGCGTTTCGGGATGGGATAGCGTACCGTGACATTTTCCAGACTAATCATGGCACATTCGACCCGTTTCACATCCGAGCAGCATGCGTCGCGATACCCCCGGTCACCGCATCCGGCCGAACAGGCGCAGCCCATTTCGGCTGAAAAGCCGCACCGGCCGTACGGCATAGTGCAGAAATGAAAGCCCCTGAGGCAAGCCCGGCAACAAAAACTTGTCCCCATACTCCGGGGTCAGGACAGACCGAGCATAGCGCAGGCGTTCGCCCAGCGGAGTCCAGGCGGGCTGTCCGTCGATGTTGAGGCCATGGAGGGCTCGCGTATAACCGCGCCATTCCTCAAGCCCCGGCAGGCCGAATCCGTCACGGAAGAGCCGCCCAATGGCCAGGCCCACGCTCGCGCGCAGGCGTGCATCACGTTGGAACCCGGCGGCCACGATCTCCGGCACAGGCGCGCCGAGCAGCGTCTGTGCCAGGCAGGCGCCCACCAGCAGGACATGACTTTCCCTCCGGTCGTTCATTTCGCGCCAGATGAGACCCCAGTCAAGTCCGGCGGGAAGGTTCATGAGCCGGGCCGCATCCGCCAGAAATTTGAGCTGGGCCCACCGATGCTTCACACCGGCATGCAGAAAGATGACCAGTGCGTGCAGTTCTGCCGGCAGGGTCAGCATGGGCATCCCAAACCGCGTCTCCGTGCGGGCATGTTCCCAGACAAACTCCGACGGAGAGGCCTTTCCTACCGCCGGGGGCATCAGACGCCAGTGCAATTCGATTTCAAGCCCGTGACGCGGGCTGTGAAACACTTCCTCGTCGTTCTGTTTTCTGACGCGCTGCTCTTCCTCCGGAGTCAGGTCCGCGGTCTGAGTATAGCCGTCGTCAAGGAGGATCCG
>Ga0116160_1003343_pt1 | contig 14132 bp, 9 predicted proteins | sample AD_JPNAS2_MetaG_FD_89879 | JGI IMG/M metagenome (GOLD analysis project Ga0116160, IMG submission 89879) | Active sludge microbial communities of municipal wastewater-treating anaerobic digesters from Japan - AD_JPNAS2_MetaG | ecosystem: Engineered > Bioreactor > Anaerobic > Digestate | place...
CCTCTTGAAGTAGTATCGAAAGTAATCCTGCGGCATCAGGACTTGAAGACAACTCAGGTCTATCTTGGAAAGATCAGTGATTCCGAAGCGATCCGATGGATGGACGTTCTGCATGGGAAATAACATCATCATTAATAACCAACTGAAACAGTGAGGTCTTTGGGGAAACAAATTTGTTGAGATTTTGGCGGTGACTTTTTTTAGAGAGCAATAAATGCTATGTTGCATCCCGAAGTCAAATATCCGGTGTTTTAACTGAATATGCTTTGTTTCAATGCGTAATCATTGATGTTATTCCATCAACAATTATGATATACTTATGCAAAACTTGTAGAGATTTATCTTCTTAGGTAGACGGAGGAGTTGATTTTGCAATGATGAAGTCCATCCGAAGCCAGTTGCTTATCCCGATCTTTGCTGTCGTTCTCCCTGCCCTCGCCATTATAATTTACTCCAATTATGAACGTCAACACCATGACATGGAAATGGTAAAAGCGGGTGCCCTTGTTATGGTGCAGGGTCTAGCCAATGATCATGAAAAGGACATTGAAGCCACAAGCAAATTTCTTATGATCCTTGCCAGATTACCTGCCATACAGACCAGGGATGCCGCCGCCTGCAACAAGCTGTTTAGAGAACTGCTCCAGGACAACAATCAGTATGCTACAATATACGCGGTGGATCGCGATGGAAAGATGTTTGCCAATGCATTTTCTTTCAGCAGCATCAGCATAAAACAGAGAAAATACTTTCAGGACGCGGTGCAGACAAAAACTTTTTCCGCGGGAGAATACACCATCGGACAAATAACCAGAAGGGCGGTGCTGCCTTTTGCCTACCCGGTAATGGATTCCAGCGGACAGGTAACCGGCGTGGTTGCCGTTGCACTCGATCTCGAAAAATACGGCAAGAGTTTCATGAAAATTTCACATTTTCCCAAAGGATCTACGCTAAACCTGTTGGACCGCAACTATACACGTCTCTACCGGTATCCCTATAATGAGAAATACGTGGGCAAACCTGAGTTGCCGCAGATTGTAAAGCAACTATCGACGAGTGCGCAGGAAGGTGTTTTCTCCACTGTTGGAGTCGACGGGGTCAAGCGTCTTTTCGCTTATAAGCAGTTTCTCCTGCAGAATAGTTCTTCCCCCTACCTCTACATACGTATCGGCATTCCCGAGGAGCAGGCGCTCGCTCCCGCTAAAAAAAGTTTTCTTCGCAACCTAGCGCTGGTGATTGTTTCTCTGATTGCCGCTATTTTGGCAGCATGGCTGCTGGGACACATTCTGATCGTCAGAAGACTTGATCATCTTATAAATGCATCCATGAAGGTAGGACAGGGTGATTTCACAACCCGTACCGGCATAGAAAACACCAAAGGGGAATTGGGTCAGCTTGCACGTTCTTTTGATGAGATGGCCCAATCCCTAGAGAAAAAGGAACTGGACCGCAGGCAGGCGGTAGAGGCGCTTCTTGAATCGGAAACCAAGTTTAAGAGTTACGCAGAACAGGCATTGGTAGGCGTATATCTCTTGCAGGACGGCGTCTTTAAATACGTTAATCCCAAGTTTGCTCAGATGTTCGGCTACACAGTTGAGGAATGCCTGGAAAACATGCCTTTTAAGAATCTGGTTTATACAGAAGACATAGCTAACGTCACAGAACAGATCGGAAAGCGAACAGCGGGCGAGACCGATCTTATTCATTATATCTTCAGGGGCGTAAAGAAAAACGGTCAAATAGTTGATGTTGAAATTTATGGATCTTCCAGTATTTATGAGGGAAGGCTTGCTGCTGCTGGGACTATCCTGGACATTACCGAACGCAAACAGATGGAAGCAGTGATACGCGAAGATAAGGAAAAATACCAAAGCATCCTTGAAAACATCCAAGAAGGCTATTTTGAAGTTGATCTCAAGGGCAATTTTACTTTTTGCAATGATTCAATGGCGCGGCTCACAGGCCGCACAAGAGAAGAATTAATCGGAATGAATCATAAGCAGTTTACAAATAAAGAAACCGCCGATAAAGTTTTTCAAGAGTTTAATAAAGTTTACATGACAGGAGAGCCTTCCAGAGGGTTCGACTGGCTCATTATCAGAAAAGACCAGACCCAGGGGTATATTGAAGCCTCGGTCACCTTGAAAAAAGATTCTTCGGGTAAACCCATAGGATTTGAAGGGATGGTTCGTGACGTTACGGAACGTAAACAGACAGAGGAGCAGATAAGGCATCTGGCGACTCACGATGTATTAACGGATCTGCCCACGATGAGACTGGCCAAGGATCGTTTGAAAATGGCCATTAGTTCGGCTGAGCGGAATAAAACAATGATGGCCGTAATGTTTATCGATCTAGACGACTTTAAAGAGGTGAATGATACCCTGGGCCATGATGCCGGGGATTATGTGCTGAAACAAGTGGCAGACCGTTTGCTTTCCTGCGTGCGCGCAAGCGATACGGTTGCCCGTGTCGGAGGGGACGAGTTTCTGGTCATTGCAAATGGCATTCACGTTCCTGAAAATGCAGAACAGATTGCCAAAAAATTAATCAACATCGTGTCTCAGCCCATCCATTTCAATGGAGGACAGGCAGTTGTTGGCTCAAGTATCGGGATAGCGCTTTGTCCCAACGATGGTCAGGATATGGACCATCTGATTAAACAGGCTGATGAAGCAATGTATAGAACAAAGAACGCCGGCAAGAATAGTTTCAGCTTCGCAAGTACTGGGATAAAATAATCTCCGTTGGCGGTGAGAAGATTCCTTAATATAAGACCGCCCTTGAAGAATATGTCTGCTTTCAATCCGTGATCATTGATATTAGGTTTTTTCGGAAATTCTGATACAATGAAATTTAATACCTTAATGCAAGACTATGCAAGAGTTACGGGAAGTCTGGTTTTTCTCTCATGATGCATTCCGATGTCAGGAGCAAAGAATGATAAACGAGCAGGAGGAAGCAGGTAATGAAAAAATTTCGATGCGTTGTAACACTGGCCGTCACCGGATATAACGATATTGCAACAGTGGTAGGTGGTGGCAAGAATAGCTTCCTATTTATTGTTTTCCAAATCTATCCATTTATTCACCATTTCGAATCGTAATAAACACAATTCACGCCTGATGACAGGCATTGATACCATGTCATGGGTCCTAATATGACTGTGGCATCATGTACCGTCAGAGTTCAACCATTTTTAATCAACCGGGGTGTATCGTACCGGCGGTTCATAATTCCCCGGCGCCGCCGCCGCTATCCGCCAGGCCATGATGACATTATTCTTACCCATTGCTCATATATTATTGTTCTATCTGATGAACATTATTAAAAAATTTAATTCGATCCCGGCATTTTCCGCCTTTAAAAAATAATTGGCAAACAAATTGCTCTTCCTTCACGGCAGTCATCTATCGAAGGGAGACAAAAATGAAACGCAATGCCCATGCAAACGACGAGATGAAGAAGACTAGCAGTGCCGGGGCCGAGACGCGACAAGGTATCTGCTCTTCTTGTGAAAATTTATCCCTGTGCAGCTTTACACAACCCTTAAGACAGCCGGTCTTTTATTGTGAAGAATTCACCAGTGGTCTCGTCCGTACTGCTCCGGTTGTGGTTGAAAAAAAATCCGGTGAACCGGCCGTTATCGTTTTGCGCGACGGACGCCGGGGCCTTTGCACCACCTGCGACGATACCGAGTCCTGTCTTTATCCGAAGGACGAAGCCGGTATCTGGCAATGCGAGGAATACCGGTGTGAAAGCTCCGTCCAGGAAGACCAAGGCCGTTTGAATCTGGAAAGAAGAAGCGTGGATACAACCAATATTCTGAAGACCATTAAGAAACATGACAAAAACAAAGGGGCGCTGATTGCCATACTAGAGGAAATTCAGGCGGTCTATACGTATCTTCCTGAAGAGGCCCTCAGACTGGTGTCAAAAGAGACCGGGCGCTCCATGACCGATATTTATGGTGTCGCGACCTTTTATAAAGCATTCAGTCTGAAACCGCGGGGCCAGCATTGCGTATCTGTCTGTCTGGGCACAGCATGTCATGTCCGGGGCGCTCAGGGCATCGTTGACGAATTCAAGCGGGAACTCGGCATCGCACCCGGGGAAACAACGCCGGATAATGAAATCACCCTGGAGACAGTCAATTGTCTGGGGGCTTGCGCGCTGGGGCCGACGGTGGTGGCGGACGGACATTATTTCCCCCATGTGAGTAAAAGCAAGGTGAAAAGCATTATTGCCAAAGCGATGGCCGGCCTGGAAAAAATCGATGTGGAAACCGACAACCGTTTCTTCCCTCTTCCAGCTTCTTGTCCGGTCTGTAAACAAAGCCTCCTGGATCCCGATAATCCGATGGACGGTTATCCGTCGGTTCATCTGCACGTCTCCAGTAACGGCACGAAAGGCGGGCTTCGCTTATCTTCGCTCTACGGGAGCGGGACCAGCGCCCTGGAACATCCGATTCCAGCCAATAGTCTGTCCAGATTTTACTGTCCGCATTGTTCAAGTGAACTGCCGAGTTTCTCCAATTGCACGGAGTGCGGTTCCCCCATGGCCGCCCTGCAGGTCCGCGAGAGCTGTGCCTGGGAGGTATGCACAAGGCAGGGGTGCGAAGGCCATCTACTGAATCTGAATCAAATGAACATGCAAAAATAAAGATGAAGGGAAAAGAGATGAAGACATTTCAATCGGTCACTCAATTCAAGACGTATCGCGAATCATTTCTGGCAACTTCGGATCAGAATAAACCCTGTATTGTTATCTGCGGGGGCACCGGCGGCCAGGCCAGTGGCTCGAATGATCTGATCCGGATCATCAAGCGCCAGATCCTGGAAAAGGATCTGCACGACAAACTGGCCCTGCGGATTACGGGCTGCCTGGGATTTTGCGAAATGGACCCGTTCATCATCGTCGAACCGGGATACAATCTGTACCCGAAGCTGAAGATGGCGGACGTACCCCGGATTATCGACGCGGCCGTGAAAGGAAAGGTGGTGGAAGACCTCCTGTATCGGGAACCCGGCTCCACGGTCAAGCGCTATTCCGAAAAGGAGATTCCCTTTTTCCAGGGGCAGACCCGCATCGTACTCGGCCAAAACCAGTATCTTGATCCCATCCGGATCAGCGACTACCTGAAAATAGGCGGTTACGCGGCGCTTGAAAAAGCGCTTCAGAAAAAGGATCGGGCCTGGCTTGTGGACGAAATCCTGAACGCCAAACTGCGGGGACGCGGCGGCGCAGGATTCCTGACCGGAAAAAAATGGGAACTGGCCCGCAACATGAAGACCCGCGGCCCGAAATACATTATCTGCAACGCGGACGAAGGAGATCCCGGCGCTTATATGGACCGGAGCATGCTGGAGGGCAATCCCCACGCCGTCATTGAAGGGATGATCATCGCTGCTCTGGCCATCGGCGCTACGAACGGCATCATTTATGTACGCACGGAATATCCTCTGGCCATCAAGCATGCGACCATCGCATTGCGCGACGTCCGCCAGTTGGGGCTTCTGGGGAAAAACATTTTAGGGCAGGGCGTCGATTTCGACATCGAAATCTTCCACGGTGCCGGCGCGTTTGTCTGCGGAGAGGAAACGGCGCTGATCAAATCCATCGAGGGAAAGATGGGAGAGCCGCGCCAGCGTCCGCCCTTCCCGATTCAAAAAGGTCTTTTCGGCCACCCGACCTGCATTAACAACGTCGAAACCCTGTCCAACGTTCCCTATATCATCAACAACGGCGCCGCCGAATATTTGAAGATCGGCGTTGCAAACAACGCCGGCACGAAGATATTTTCCCTGGTCGGCAAGATCAAGAACACCGGCCTGGTGGAGGTGCCGCTCGGGACGCCGATTCGCAAAGTTGTTTATGACATTGGCGGCGGCCCCTCGGGTGAGGCAAAGATCAAGGCCATTCAGACCGGTGGACCGTCCGGCGGGTGCATTCCAGCCTCCATGTTTGACCTGCCGATTGATTATGACAGTCTGGCCAAAGCCGGGTCCATCATGGGATCGGGCGGCATGATCGTCATGGACCACAACACCTGCATGGTGGACGTCGCAAAATATTTTATGAGCTTCCTGAAAGACGAATCCTGTGGAAAGTGTTTTACCTGCCGCAAGGGCACGCAGCGGATGCATGAAATCCTGGAGGATATCACTGAAGGCCGTGGAACGCCCGGCCATCTCAAACTGCTCTTCGAGCTTGCGCAAACCGTGAAAGACACGACCATGTGCGGGCTCGGTCAGACGGCTGCCAATCCGGTCTTGAGCACGCTTAAGTATTTCCGTGAAGAATATGAACGCCACATTACCGACAAGCGCTGCGACGCCTTTGCCTGCAAGGAACTGACGGGGGCCCCATGCCAATCGGCCTGCCCCGTGGATACGGAACCGTGGCGGTATGTCGCCCTGGTGGAAAAAGGCGATTATGAAGAAGCCTATCGCGTGATCCGCTCGGCCAATCCTTTTCCTGCGGTCAGCTCACGAGTGTGCGACCGCAAATGTGAGAGCCGCTGCAGCCTGGGCGTAAGCGGCGGAGAAGCGATTGGCATCCGCGCCATTAAGCGGTTTGTCACCGACCGGGTGGATCCGTCCGCTTACCGGCCGAAACCGGCGAAAAACAAGGCAAAAGAGGTGGCCGTTATCGGCGCAGGCCCCGCGGGCCTCACCGCCGCCCACAATCTTTCTATTCTGGGCTACAAGGTGACTGTCTTTGAAGCGGAACAAGTGCCCGGCGGCATGCTGTCCTGTTCGCTTCCCGCCTACCGGCTGCCCCGGGATATTGTGGAAAAGGAAATCAAAACACTTCTCAACGGCAACATCAAAATAGAGTACGGCCGGACGCTGGGAAAAGACATGACCCTGCAGGATCTGCTGTCCAAAAAATTCAGCGCGGTCTTTCTTTCCATCGGCGCGCATGAAAGCTGGCGTCTCGACCTGGAGAATGAAGATATAGAAGGAATCCATCCTTCCATTCAATTCCTGAAGGCGTTCAACATCCGGGGCGAACAACTGGCCCGGGGCCATGTAGGCATCATCGGCGGCGGCAATTCGGCGGTGGATGCCGCGCGCGTCGCCCTGCGTCAGAAAGATGTCACCAGTGTTTCCCTTTTCTACCGGCGCACCCGCGAGGAAATGCCGGCTTATGAAGAAGAAATCGACGCCGCTCTGGAAGAAGGCGTTCGGATTGAAACCCTGATTTCACCGGTTAAGATCCATGTACGCCAGGAGGAAATCGACGCGGCGCTGCGGGAAGGTGTTGAACTGGAAACCCTGGTCACACCGGTCAAAATTTATTCCAGGGAAGGCCGTGTCGTCGGCATGGAGTGCATCAAGAACCGCCTGGGCGACGTGGACGCCACAGGACGGCGTAAACCCGTTCCGATTCCCGGGAGCGAGTTCAAGGTGGAACTCGATACGCTCATCGTCGCCATCGGCGAAAAGCCCCAAAGCGAGTTTCTATCCGCAATGGGTCTGGACGTGGATCAAGGCGGTCGAATCAAGGTTAATTCCAAAACTCTCGAAACAAACCTCAAGGGCGTTTTTGCGGGCGGCGACCTGGTGACGGGGCCCAACACCGTTATTGACGCCATCGCGTCCGGCAAAAAAGCCGCGCAATGCATGGATCGTTACCTGCAAAACCAGACGCTGACCGTGCCTGCCGTCCCGAAACGGCCAAGTTTCTTTATCGAGCCCGCCGTGATTGACGAAGTGGAAGCGCAAACGTCAACCCGCGCCGAGCCGACCGTGCTGCCGCCTGCCCAAAGGTTGAAGAACTTCCGGGAAGTGACCATGGTCCTGCCGGAAGATCAGACCCGGTCGGAATGTCGGCGGTGCCTGCGATGCGATCTTGAATTCACCAGAACAAAATCCGCGGAACAGCCGGCGGCGGCCGCAATCGGAGGTGGGAAAAATGGTTAATCTGACACTGAACGGATTGTCCATATCCGTTGAAAAGGGCACAACGATTCTGGAGGCGGCCAAATTTTACGGTTTTCCCATCCCGACACTGTGTCATAAGGAAGGGCTCTCGCCTTACGGTGCGTGCAGACTCTGCGTGGTCGAAATCGGCGAAGGACCGGGTGCGAAGCTTGTCTCGTCGTGTACCTATCCTGTTGAAGAAGGCATGAAGGTCCGTACTGCGTCCGAGCGTGTTTTGAAGGCTAGGAGGATCATTATTGAGCTTCTCCTGGCTTCCTGTCCGCAATCCAAGGTTATTCAGGATATCGCATCGCGGCACAACGTCCGCCAGCAGCGCTTTCGGCAGGAGCACGAGGATTGCATTCTGTGCGGACTGTGCGTGCGGATGTGCAAGGAGCAGATGATGGCCGGGGCGATCGGCTTTCGCGGACGGGGGAAAAATCGAAGTCTGGGCACGCCGTTCGACATGAAATCCGACGTCTGCAGGCTTTGCGGCGGCTGTATGGAAGTCTGCCCGGCCTGTCAGGCCCGCTGTACATTCAATCAGCCGGAAAAAGCGATCTGCGGAGGGTGCGCAAACCTTGTGCCACCGTGCATCGAGAAGGATCAGTTCCACGATATGATGTGTTACATGTCACCCTGCGTGGCCTGTGAAATCAAAAAAGATTAAACCCAGAAAGGAGCAGAATATATGTCTTTTTCAAGAATCAATACCTCCAGCGCAACCCTTACCAAAAACAGGACAGAGGAGTCTATCTCACCGACGTCGGGCATGTGTGTCACGTGCATCGACGGTTGCGTCGGCATGTGTGAAATAGGCAAATCCGCATACCGCGGTCATGAAGTGATCTACCCCCAGCCCTTCGGCGTGATTACCTGCGCCGGCGAAAAAAAATATCCGGTGGATTATTCGCATTTCAATATTATGGGGACAGCCGCCGGGGCCTTCGGCATTGAAGCAAACAGCGACAAGGCCATTTTCCCCGCCGTCAATCTGGAAGTGGCTTTCGGCCACGATAAGGGAATCAAGTTCAAGCTTCCCTGGCTGATTTCCGGAATCGGCTCCACCAATATCGCCAAAAACAACTGGGAAGGATTGGCCATCGGTTCTGCGCTAGCCGGAACCGGTTTGACCATCGGTGAAAATGTGGTCGGGATGGACCCGCAATCCAAATTCAAAAACGGCCACATTGTGGATACGGTCGATTTGAAGCGTCGCGTGAAGCTTTACCGCGATTACCAGCGATTCGGCTATGGCGCCATCATCGTGCAGGCCAATCTGGAAGACGCCCGTTTAAAAGTTCAAGAATACGCCATTGAGGAGCTGGGCGTGGAATGCGTGGAACTCAAATGGGGACAGGGCGCAAAAGATATCGGCGGCGAAGTTAAAATTACGGATTTAAAAAAGGCCCAGATGCTCCACGACCGCGGGTATATTGTTTTGCCGGATCCCTATGATCTCAATGTCATTGAAGCCTTTGAACGGGGCGCTTTCAAAGAGTTCGAGCGTCATTCGCGCGTCGGCATGGTCACCGAGGAATCTTTTGCCGCAAGCATCAAGGGGCTGCGCAAGGCCGGAGCGAAATACATTTTCCTTAAGACGGGCGCTTACCGTCCCGTCGATCTGGCGCGGGCGATTTATTTTTCGTCAAAATATAAACTGGATCTGCTCACCGTAGATGGCGCCGGAGGCGGCACAGGCATGAGCCCGTGGCGGATGATGAACGAGTGGGGCGTTCCGCCGGTGGAACTGCATACCCTAGTGTATCAGTATGCCAAAAAGCTGGCAGCCAAGAAAAAATACCTGCCGGCCATTGCCGTAAACGGCGGCTTTACATTCGAAGATCAGATATTCAAAGGTTTGGCGATGGGTGCGCCTTTTGTCAAATTGATTGGAATGGCGAGAGCGCCCATTGCGGCGGCCATGGTCGGCAAGACGATCGGCCAGACCATCGACGCCCAGCAGGTGCCGGTTTATGTCGAACGTTTCGGCAACACCCGGGATGAAATTTTCGTCACGGCCAGCGAGCTGCGCCATGAACTGGGCCATAAGGAATTTGAACAGCTGCCCACCGGCGCCATTGGACTTTACACCTACTATGAAAGACTGGCGCAGGGACTCCGCCAGTTGATGGCCGGAAGCAGAAAGTTTGCGCTGAAATACATGACGCGCGACGACCTGGCAGCCCTGACCCATGAAGCGGCGGATCTCAGCGGCATTCAATACATTATGGATGTCGATAAGAAAGAAGCCGAAAAATTCCTCAAATAACCTGCGCAGGCGAAGTGATCATTGAACGATTAAGCCATGCAGCATTTTCGGTAAAGCGCGTTCACCCCCAACAGGCGTTAGAGGGTGAGCGCGCCACCACCGAAAGACTCTACTCCAAAAAGGAAGGCTTCATGAACAGACTCCATGCGGTCTCATCCCGGAGTGTTTCGCCGTGTCCCGCGCCGTCTCCGTCGCAAAACGGCTGCGAACAGGAGAAAGTCGGCCTTTCCATTTCACGCATCGACATCCTGGCGTTTCAAACAACATTCGACGTTAAAAAGAAGCGCGGTCTCGTTCCGGTAAACGTTTCCTTTTTCCCGAAAGAGCAGTTTGCCCGGTCGCTGAAAATCATGATACCCGTATTTGCCAAAAATCTCGCCGTCAGTTCACGCGTGGCCGTGGCACAGTCAGGGGAATCGCTGGGAAACATCGTGGTGCCTGAGGGGAAAACAGGCCTGGCGACGATTTGCAGCCTTATCGTGAACGGTGTGCTTCTCAAGCACGGCATTCCCATTGATTCCAAATTCGGCGGCATTCTGCAAATGAGGCAAGGCCAGGGCCTGCGTTTTGTGGAGCTGATTCATTACGACAGCTCCTCGCTGGATCCGTCGGAAATATTTATTCGTGGCAAGATGACCTCCATCGGACAAGTGGCAGCGGGGGGCAACGGTAAAATCCTCGCCAATTTTCGTGAAATTCCCGCCCTCAGCCGCAGCCTGGTTGAAGGCGTCATCGATGACTTCACAAGCGCCGGCATCAACGGCGTTCTGGCGTTTGGCGGCATCGGACATCCTGTGTGCCAGACCCATGTCGATATCAATAAAAGCGGAATGATTCTGATCGGAGGACTAAACCCGGTGGCGGCAGCCTGTGAAGCCGGCATTCACGTGGACAACAACGCCATGTCTACCGTGATGCAATTTGAGCATCTGCGGGACATTCAGTCAGTTGAACATTGACCGCCACGGTTCCTATCCGTCAAGCAGTTTTTTTGCCGTCTTTTCCCCTAAAATCCGTGAACGACAGAACTCAGGATTCCTTTGATAAAAAAGGTTTAGTTTTTTCCAGTTTTTCCCGCAGTGTTTTTCTATCGATTCCCAAGATTTTTGCTGCTGTGGTTTTGTTGTTGTCTACGCTGAGTAAAACGAATCGGATATATTCGGACTCGACGGCCGCCAGCGTGCGATTGGGAGGCACGGACTGCAGAGCTGAAAACCGCATCACGGAAGGCAGATCCGGAATGTCGATAACGTCCTTGTCGGTCATTACGATAAGACGCTGGATCACATTTTCCAGTTCCCTCACGTTGCCCGGCCATGGATAATTCCGAAGCACCGAGAGAGCGCCGTCCGAAAACAAAGGCGCGGGATGACCGAGTTCCTCGGCAAATTTACCGGCGAAAGACCTCGTCAAAAGAAAGATATCGTCTTCGCGTTCCCGTAATGCAGGCAATTCCACCGTGATGACGTTTATCCGATAGTAAAGGTCATCACGAAACAGGCCCTTTTTGATGAGCGTGGGGATGTGTTTATTGGTGGAGGCAAGAATGCGCACATCCACTTTTCTGGTGCGGGTTGCGCCGACCATGCATACCTCTTTGTCCTGAAGGACGCGCAGAAGTTTGACCTGCATAGAAAGGCTTGTTTCACTGATCTCATCGAGAAAAATGGTACCGCCATCCGCCGTTTGGAAGAAGCCGGCGCGTGTTTCGTTCGCACCGGTAAAAGCGCCCTTGAGATGGCCGAAAAGTTCGCTTTCCAGCAGTTCTTCAGGGATGGCGCCGCAATTAACGGGAACGAAAGGCGCTGAAGCCCTGGCGCTTTTGTAGTGAATGGCTCGGGCCACAAGCTCTTTGCCGGTTCCGCTTTCTCCGGAAATTAAGACGGTCGCCGATGTCAATGCCGCCTTGTTGATAAAGCTTCCTATCCTCAACATTGCTTTGGATTCACCAATCAGACCGTGCGGCGCGGGAAGTCGGGGTTTCCCGTCGGCATCGGCCGTTGTGCGCATCTGGAGATTGCGAAGCGTCCGTGTCACGGCGGACAAAAGCTCTTCGCTGGTAAAAGGTTTTGCCAGATACTCATCCGCGCCTGTTTTGACGGCTTCCACCGCTCCTTTCACGCTGGGATAAGCTGTGATGATAATGACGGCGATATTGGCGAAATTTTCCCGGACATGCCGCGCAAGCTCAACGCCGCTTAAGCCCGGCATCTTGATGTCGGTAATCACCAGGTCAACAGGAACGTTTTCGATAACCTGCAGGGCCTCGGCGACATTTGAGGCCGAGAATATTTTGTATCCGGCGGATGACAAATTCCGATCGAGCAGTTCCAATGTCGCCGGTGCGTCATCGACAATAAGAATGGAGGTTTTTTTGCCGCCTGGCGGCTTACTCTTTATATTCTTCAACATGCCCGGCTTCTTCCGGCCGGCAATTTTATTCTGCATTGCGTTCCGATGCCGACCTGACTGTCAATTTTTATGGAGCCGCCGTGAGCGGTGATGATGCCGTGAACCACTGGCAAACCTAATCCCGTTCCGATGCCGACGTCCTTGGTTGTAAAAAAAGGAGTGAATATTTTTTGAAGAACTTCCTGTGTCATGCCGACGCCAGTGTCTTCAATGATCAATGAGACCTTATCCGGCTCCTTGCGTGTCCGGATGGATATGGTTCCACCCTGGGGCATGGCTTGGATGGCATTCACCATCAAACTGACAAAAACCTGGCTGATTTGCGCGGGGTCCGCATCGATCTGTGGCGGCTGGGGGCACAGGCTGCATTTTATTTTTATTCCTTCACTGACGCAGCGGGATTCCAGAAAAGTCAACCCCTGTCTGATGAGTTTGTTGAGGTCTGCTTTTGTTTTCTGCCCACAAGTGTGCCGGGAAAAAATCAGGAGTTGCTTTACGATTTCGCGGGCGTGGAGGGAGGTGCCTAATATTTTTTCAACGTCAGCCCTCGCCTGAACAGGCAGCTCGGGGCATTTCTGAACAAGCTCGGCAAATCCCAGGATGTGCCCCAGCGGTTCATTGAGTTCATGAGCGATGCTTGCGGCCAACTGACCGATGGTGGCCAGCCTGTCTGCATGCCGGAGCTGATTCTCTAACTTTAATTTATCCTGTTCGGTTTCCCTGCGGCGGATCATGGCGGCAGCTTCCCTGGCTACGGTATCGAGAAGCCTCTGCTCTTCTTCCAGAAATGGGCTGCGATTTTTCGCTCCCTGCTTCTTGAGATAGGCCACTTCAATATACCCGCGGCGTTCGCCGTTAATGACAATGGCTGCTCTTTGCCGTCGGACAAAATGCGGGTAGTTTGGCGTTGAATGTATCCTGCTGTCAAAGACAATTTTTGCAAAGGCGTCATCCGGGTATTGCCAGGCTTTCGGAAGAATGTGAACAATACCCGCCAGCAGTTCTTCGACGCTCAGGCACGTGTCGGCGGCAATTCGCGCGATACCATAAAGGCACGAAAGCTCCTTGACGCGTTCCATTAAATGCAAATGTGCGTTATCATTTTGAGAGATAGCATCCATTCTGCCACAATCTTTCAATATCAAAATACCATAAGTAACCATTGCCGCTTTAGAGGTGCTGGTCTCAAAGCGCGGTGATCATTAATCAACTACAAAAGTTTTGATAACTTAACAGAATTTGCAATCGTGTCAATATGATTTGGGGTAATGTTTTGAAATGATTTTTTAGCAATATTTTACAAATACCCGATGTAAATTATTTGTTCTTTTCTAAAAGATTAGACGGGTCCGAGGATAGAAGCGACTGCAGATAAGTCGTCAGATTAATTTGCTGGTTTCATTACTGTCCGGAATAATCCGTGAATAAGTTCAGCTGGTTACTGTTTTTGCCCATATTGCTTGTGTAATCATAAAATGTAAGTAGCTGAAACATGGACGCTCTTTCAAATAAGGAGATAC
>Ga0116160_1003356_pt1 | contig 14078 bp, 9 predicted proteins | sample AD_JPNAS2_MetaG_FD_89879 | JGI IMG/M metagenome (GOLD analysis project Ga0116160, IMG submission 89879) | Active sludge microbial communities of municipal wastewater-treating anaerobic digesters from Japan - AD_JPNAS2_MetaG | ecosystem: Engineered > Bioreactor > Anaerobic > Digestate | place...
CAGCGAAGCAATCTCCAACGTGGCCGTGACGCGCATGGCTGGGGATTGCTTCGCTGCGGCTCGCAATGACAGGCTGAGCAGTTGCGCGCCAACTATGGACGGGCGCTCAAGCACCGATTACGAACCTGGGCGGCGCGCTCAGCGCAGGCCGATGCGCTCGCACTCGGGCGGCGTCTCGCCGGCGGGCTGGCGCAGGCAGGCGTGCAACTGGTTCAGCTCGTCGTTCGACATTTCCTCCAGGCCGGCGATCTTGTTCAGGAGGTCGCTGTGGACGCCCAGCGCCTTGGCGATGCGACTTTCGGCTTGGGGGTCGGCGATGGGCAGTTGATTCTCGACGCGGTTGACATCGTCGAGCGAGACGCCGGCTTTTTGAGCCAGCTCCATCGACGTAAAGCGCCGGCCGTACCTGCGCTCCTCCAGGCTGACGACGAGGTCATTGGTCTCCCGTTCCGTCAGACGCGCTTTCATCATGCCTCACTCCCAGCGGCCTTGGGCCAAGGGCTCGAGCACCGAAACGCCCTGGCGGCTGGCCTCCTTTTCTTCCTGCTCGAGCATGTGCAACACGATCTGGCTGGCCTTGTTCTCCTCTCTCGGGTCGAGGGCGATGCCCAGCTCTCGCTGCACGTTGGTCTCGGCGCCGACCAGGAGCACCTGAGCATAGGGATAGTCGAGGAACTCGGTCGGCTCGGCAGCGACCCAGCCGTGGCCATCGAACTTGCGCCGGAGGCTTTCCGGGTAGTCGGGCCGTTTGTCGAGACGGATTTCGGACGGCGCATACGGCTCTTTGACCGAAATGATGTAGCTGGCCTCGGGCCTGATCTGCATCTCTTGCTGCACCTCGCCCGGGCACTCGGGCCTGTGCAGCCAGTAGGCCAGGTGCGTATGATCCTGGTGTTTGGTGAGGGCATAGCGGCCCTCGCCGGCGGCGCGCGCCCAGGGGCGCACGCGCTCGCCTGGGGCGGGTGGCGGCGCCTGCCGCTCCTTCTCCAGCGCATCGATCACCTGCCGCGGGTTCGAGCTCACGTCTTGGACAAAGGCCCAATCGCGCTCTTCGGGCAACGCCTTGCCGGGTACGATGGCCGGCAGCACGCCGTGGGCCACGTTGAACAGGCGGTTCTTGTGCTGCTCTTGGTCGTCGGGCAACAGCGCAAAGAACGCTCGCTCCAGGTCGTCGGGACTCTGCGGATGGGTCACCCCTTTCTTGGGGCGGTAGAAGAAGACGATGTTGCCCTTTTCGAGGATGCGGACACTCTGCTGAGCCATGGCGGCCACCTCATGCCACAGAATGGGCTGCGCGATTCTGCGAGCAAGGAGTGTGCCGCGAGGGGGAGCACGAAAGGCACGAAAGGGCGCGAAAGACGCGAAAAGGGCCCGGGAGTCCGGGGCGGCGGTCGGCTGCATGCGCGCCCGTCGGGGAGTCCGGCGGGCGCGGCATCACGATGACGCAGTGCCCGGCCCATGGCTGGTGAGCGCGTGAGCAACAGCGGCCAGCAGCGGGGCGATTTCGAACGGCTTGGCCAGGAACGCAGCCACGGCGACGTCGGCCGCGGCACCGGGGAGGGCGCGGCTCGCCGTAAGCACGATAATGGGCGCGTGGGGGCCGGGGAGGTCGCGATAGGTGCGGGCGAACGTCCAGCCGTCCATGATGGGCATGCGGATATCGAGCAGGATCAGGTCGACGGGAGCTGCACCGACGACGGCGAGGGCCTCGGCACCGTTGCGGGCGGCGATGATCTCATAGCCTTCATCGGTAAGGGCCAACTCGATAAGCTCACGAATGGTCGCGTCGTCGTCGACGACCAGGATGTGCTTGGCGGCAGACAATTCGGTCCCTCCATGGCGACATGAATGGAGTGAAGCCGGGCGCGCCTACCGGGCGCTGCTATCGGCGCTGGCGGGCAGGACCACGACGAAGCGGGTGCCACCGCCGGCAGGCGATTCGACCTCACAGTGCCCCTCGTGAAGCGCAACGATGCGCTGGCTGACGTAGAGCCCCAGCCCCAGGCCCTGGCCCGGCGAGGCAGCCTGCACCTGGTAGAAGCGCTCGAAGATGCGCCGGCGGTGCTCCGGTGCGATGCCGGGGCCATAGTCGCGCACTGCCAGGGAGATGGTACCGCCGGCCTCCCAGAGGTCGACGTCGATGGGCCGGCCGTCGGGGCTGAACTTGATGGCATTGTCGATCAGGTTGGCCAGTACCTGCTCGAGGCGCAGCGGGTCGACGACCGCTGGCAGCGACGAAGGGGCGCGCACGACGAGCGGGTGCGCATTGCTCTCGGCCCTGGCCAGGTCCACCACCCCTGCGACCAAGGGCACCAGGTCGACCGGCCGGCGCTCGAGCCGCAGTTGCCCGGCCTCGATGCGCGAGACGTCGAGCAACTGCCCGATCAGTTGCGACAGCTTGGCCGACTGCTCGTCGATGACCTGGAGCGCGCGCTGCAGGTCCTGTGGCGGCAGGACGCCGTTCGTGTGGAGCCGCCTCAGGCTGAGCTGCGCAAAGCCGCGCAGGCCCGTGAGCGGGGTCTTGAGCTCGTGGGCGGCCACCGAAAGGAATTCGTCGCGGCTGCGAATGGCCTGCTGCGCCTCGCGGTAGAGGCGCGCATTGTCGACGGCGAGCGCGCAGCGCCGGGCCAGTTCTTCGGCCAGCGCCAGCTCGGCAGCACCGTAGCAGCGAGTGCGGCCCGAGGCAAAGGAGATGGTGCCCAGCGAGCGCCCGCGGGCGATGAGGGGCACGACCATGCCCGAGCGCAGGCCCAGTGTGCGCACCAGGGCCCGATGGCGTTCAGCGACCGGCGTCGCCCAGGTTTCATCATGCAGCTCGGGGATGATCTCCCACTGGCCGGTGCGCAGCACGCGCGATGCCGGGTGCAAACCGTGCGGGCTGGGCGGATACGCCCGGGTCAACTCGTCGAGCAGCGGCTGCTTCGCCGGGTCGGCGTGGGCCGCGGCCACCTGGCACAGCACGCCACCATCGCCGGCCACTTCGACGATGCACCAATCGCCCAGGATGGGCACGCAGAGTTGGGCCACGCTCTGCAGTGTCGCTTCATAGTCGAGGGAGGTGGCGAGCACGCGGCTGGCCTCGGCGAGGAACGACAGCGATTCTGTGGCCCGCTGCCGCTCCTCGTAGGCTGCCAGCGCCTCGGCCGCAGCACGCAGCAGGCGCACGTCTTCGGCTGCCCAGTCGTGGGGCGCGGCCGTATCGTCGAAGCCCAAGAAGCCGCTGAGCCGGCCCGCAACCGTCAGGGGCACCGAGAGCAAGGCGCGGATGCCCTGTGGCGCGAGCAGTTGCCGCTCGGCGGCCGCTTCTGGGGGCAGCCGCTCCAGGTCGGCGATGACGACGTCCTCGCCGCGCCACAGCTTGCCCATCCACCAGGGAAATGCGGCGTTGTCCATGTCCTGCAGGTTCTGCATCTGTGGCGCAACGCCCGGAGCGCACCATTCGTGCGTATTGTCGGCGCGGCGGCCATCATCTTTGAACATAAAGATGTACGCGCGGCTCGCGCCGACAGCCTGACCCAGGACCGCCAGCACCTCGCTCAGGTCCACACACCGCCCGGCAGCCAGGAGGGCCGAAGCCTGCGTGACGGCGGCCTCCATGGCCAGATGGTGCCGCAGCGCCTTTTGCGCGGCCCGGCGCGAGGCGATGTCGCGCGCCAGGACCAGGACGTCTTGCCCCGGCAGGGCAAGCACGCGCACCTCCAGGGGCTGTTCTTCGCCGGCGATCGACAGCGTGCACTCGAATGTGGCCACCCTGTCGCTCTGCTGCGCCCGAGCCATCGCCGCGGCAAGATCGCGGCTGACATCGGGGGGCAACAGGTCGTGCGCGCGCCTGCCGAGGAAGGTGTCGGCTTGCAGGAGGAGATCTTCGGACGGGCCGGCCCTGTAGCCGAGGATGGTGCCGGCTGGGTCGAGCCGGAAGAGTGCGCCCGCCCCTGCCCGAAAGATGCCGTCAAGCTCGGCGATGGCATGTCGCAACCGGCCTTGTGCCTCGCGGTGCGCGGCCAGGTTCTGCAGCCACTGGTTGAGCAGGGCCCCGGCTAGGCCATGCTCGACGAAGGTCTGGGGCGCGACGCGGTGTGCGTTGTCGTAGAGGGTGGTGCCGGCAATGACCCAGGGATGCATGGCGACGGCCTGCAGCATGGCGGCTGCATCGCAGCGGCGGCGGTCGAACTGGCACAGCACCAGGCACGGGCTGCCCGCCAACACCTCCTCGGCAGCGCGCGCATTCTCGGTCAGGCGCCCAACGGGCAATGGCGGCAGCAGGCCGGCCATCTCGCGCGTGGCGCGCAGCGCGGTATAGCCTTCGGCCTGCGCCTGGAGGGTGGCGTTGCGCAGCGCCGTGATGTCGATCAGCGGCCCGGCCGCGCTCACAATCGCCATCTGGCCGCTCGCCAGGTAGGGCGCGACGTCGAGCCCGGCGGCGCGCAGGTAGGCCGGCAGCGCCTCCAGAGGGCGGTTAGCAGCCGCGTAGAGCACCTTCTCGCCGCGCTCGAGCCCCAGGCGAAGATAGGCGGTCACTATGGCCTGGTGCTCTTGATCGGTCTCGTAGAGCCAGGCCACATGGCTGCCGGGTTTCAGGTCAGCCAGCGTGCGTTGCGGCGTCAATGCTGCATTTCTCCTGCCGGCGTTCGCGCCGTCATTGCGCGTACCCCGGGCCGCGATGCCGGCTGACACGCTCCGCATGCGCCCGGCCCTGGTCCGGGTGGGGTTTGGGTGGGCTGGTTGGCCCTGCCGGCTGCCCCTGGCGCGCCAGGGGCAGCCGGCAGGGCCAACCAGCCCACCCAAACCCCACCTTCAGGGCTCCCCTCCGGCTACGTGCGAAGCGTAACACCCGGAAGCCACGACCCTGCGGTCACGTACGGTTATCGTATTAGGCGACGGGCAGCGTGAAATGGAACGTGCTGCCTCGGCCCACTATGCTCTCGACCCAGATGCGGCCGCCGTGGGCCTCGACCAGCATCTTGCCGATGTAGAGCCCCAGGCCCAGGCCCTCGTGCTGGCTGCGCGTCGCAGGGCTGCGAAAGTAGCGCGCGAAGAGGCAGGGCAGCTCCTCGGGCGCGATGCCCTGGCCGTGGTCAACTACCGAGGTCACGACCTCGCCCCCCTGGCATGCGAAGCCGACGGTCACTTCGCTCTCGGGCGGCGAGTACTTGAGAGCGTTCGAGAGCAGGTTGCTCACGACGCGCTCCAGGCGGGCGGCGTCGGCCCTCACCGGAGGCAGGCCGGCCACCTCCTGAATACAGATGCGCTCGCGCTCGCCGGCGTCGGGCATCTGCTCCCTGAGGTCCAGCACAAAAGGATAGAGGTGCAGCGGGTGCAGGTCCAGGCTGAGCTGGCCGCTCTCCAACCGCACCGTATCGACGAGGTCCTGGATCATGATGTTCATGCGCCGCGCGCCGGCCAGGATGGCCATGGCGCTGCGCCGTTCGTGGCCTGTGAGCCCGGCGCGCTCGAGCCAGCGCAGCAGCAGCTCGGCCTGGCCGTGGACCACCGTGAGCGGGTTGCGCAGGTCGTGCGACACCGTGCGCATGATGTCGTCGCGCTGCTCCTGCAGGTCGTGCATGGCGGTGATATCGGTGAAGCAGGCCACGGCACCCAGCAGCTCGCCATCGGCGGCATAGATCGGCGCGGCGCTGACGGCCAGCCAGGTGTCTTTGGGCTGGCGGCGGATGACCTCCAACGCACCATGCACCGTCTCGCCACGCAGGGCGCGCGCGCTACAGATCTCTTCGATCGCTACGGGCTGGCCGTCGGGATGGGTGATCTGTTGCGTGGCGACCCGCTCGCGCACGGGCAGCCGCCGCTGCTCGGCGCTGTAGCCAAAGATGGCCTCGGCTGCGCCATTGGCGCGCACGATCGCCCCCGACGGGTCGAAGATGAGGACGCCGTCGGGGATGGCGGCGATGGTGGCGTTGAGCTCGGCCGCCTGGCGCTGGACGCGGCGCAGCAGGCGGTCGCTCTGGGCGTCGCGGGCCGAGATATCGCCGGCCATGCGGTTGAAGGCTGCTGCCAGGTCCTGCAACTCGGCCGGGCCGGTGAGCTCGGCGCGGCGACTGTGCTCGCTGCCAAAGCGGAGGGCATGCTGGCGCAGGCGCAGGATGGGGCCGACGATGCGCCCGCCAATGAACAGCGCGATGGCGATGGCGCCGCCCAAGCCGGCCAGGAGCAGCCAGAGGTCAACGATGGCGCCGGACGTCAGCGGCCCCATGATCTCGGCCGTCGGCCGCTGCGCTTCGGCGGCCCAGCCAATGGCTTCGATGGGAGCCAGGCCGGCCATGCGCTGCTGGCCGTCGCAGGCAGCCATATAGGTGCCGGTGACTTCCCGGCCGGAGAGGGCCGCAGCAACCAAGTCCGCGTGCCCGACGTCGCCCAGCGCGTCGCACTCCTTCCGGCGCGGCGTGTGCGGCGGGGTGCGATAGACGTAGCGGCCCTGGCCGTCGAAAAGGATGATGGTGCCGCTGCCGGCCCGGGCGATGGGGAGCTCCGCATCGAGGCGGGCCGGGTCGACAATGGCGATGACGATACCGAGCAGGATACCCTGGCTGTCGCCGACGCCGTGGGCGATGGCAAAGACGGGGAGGCCCGTGTGCGGCGCGGCAAATACGTCGCTCACGAACCACGATCGCCCGGCCACGACCTGCCAGACGCAGGGCAGCGCCGCGGCATCGAGACCGACGATCTGCGTATCGGTGGAGGCGAGCACGGTGCCGTGAGGGCTGACCCAGGCATAGTCGCAGATGCAGGAGTGTTGGCTGGCCGCCATGGCGAGCAGGCTGCCGGCCGTCGCCGGGAGGGTGGGCGTCGCAGTGAACGCGGCGCCGATGGTCATCTCCTGGTGGCGCACGTCGCCGACAAAGGCTGCGAAGGCGGCCGAAACGGCGCGGGCCAGCTCGAGGTTGGCCTGGAGCCCGGCCGCACGCTGGGCGTCGTAGGAGCGCCAGTAGACCAGGAGCTGGACCACGAGGAAGGGGACGAGGGTTGCGCCCAGGAGGATGAGCAGCGAGCCACGGATGCCGAGGGCGCAGGCGCGCCTGCCTTGCCGTTGCGGCGTGCCGGCCGGCCCGCCGTGAGAGGCGCTGAGCGGGGCATCGCTCGAGGCACGAGTATCAACGCTGCCCATGGCAGACCCACGCCTCCTCCGCCTGCCTGTGGGCGCTACACCGGCGGGTGTGTCGCTTGGCAGGACGCTCAATCGCTGCGCCATGGGATCAGTGAGGGCTTCCCCATGACGGAGACGCACGCTGCAGACAGTGTGCAAATAATATGCAATCCCGCCGAGTCTGTCAAACTGCGCCTCGGTGTGATGCACCAAACCTGACACAGCGATTCCCCTGGCGGGAAGGGGATAGGCAAGAACTCCGTCAGGGGTCTGCCCATGCCGCGGCTGGCCCCCCCCTACCGTTCCCCCGCGACGGGGGAACGGTAGGGGGGGGCCACCCTGCAGCAGGAGAAACCGTCTGTCAGCCGCGGCGCGAGCTGGCCCGAGTTCTTGCCAGAGAGCTGGCGCTGACCACCCGCCATGGAAATCGGTGTGTCAGGTCTGAGCGGAGCCAACTGTTAGGGGTCTCGCGCGATGGCCAGCAGGGTATAGTCGTCGTGCTGTGGGGCGCCGCACACAAAGTCGTGCACAGCCTGGTTGATGGCGGCTACGAGTGGCGCTGCGGCTACGGGCCCGGCAGCGTGAATGGCCTTCTGCAGGCCGCCTTCGCCGAACTCACGCTCGTTGAGGTCGAACGATTCGGTCACGCCGTCGGTATAGAGCACCAGGGCATCGCCGGGCTGCAGTGTGATGTGGGCCTCGTCGATCAGCGGTTGCTCGATGACCCCCAGGGCTATGCCGCGCGAGGCCAGGCGCACGAGGCGACGGCTGCGGCGTGGCCGCCAGAAGGGTGGGTTGTGCCCGGCCGAGCCGTAGACGAGCTGGCCGCTCGCCGTGTCGAGGATGCCGTAGAAGAGGGTGACGAACATGCCCGAGCGTGTATCGGCCAGCAACAGGTCGTTGACGCGGCCCAGTGTGGCTGCGGGCGAGCGCCCTTCGACGGCGCTGGCGCGCATAACGGCCCGCGAGAGGGCCATGAACAGCGCCGCCGGCACGCCCTTGTCGGAGACGTCGGCAATGACCAAGCCCAGCAGACGCTCGCCCAGGGCGATAAAGTCGTAAAAGTCGCCGCCGACCTCGCGGGCCGGCCGCGAAGTGGCCGCGACCGACCAACCCGGGATCTTGGGGCAGGCTTCGGGCAGGAAGGTCGCCTGGATCTGCCGGGCCACCGCCAGCTCTTGCGCCATGCGCTCGTTCTCGAGCGATTCATGGTAGAGCTGGACGTTCTCGATGGCCAGGGCGGCCTGGTTGGCGATGCCGGCGAGCAGCGCGATGCGCTGCTGGCTGAAGCGATGTGCCGGCCCGGCGTGGTCGACGAGCATGACGCCCAGCACCTCGTCTTGCGTGCGCAGCGGCAGGGCCAGGGCCGAGGCCGCGCCCGAGGCATGGGCCAGCTCGGCGGGCACGAGGCGGGCCGTGTCGCCGGCTTCTGCCAGCACCAGCTCGCGGCCGGCGCGCACCTGGTCGAGCAGGGGGAACTCGCCCGGCGCAAAGCGCAGGCCGCCAAAGCGCTCGCGCAGCTCGTCGTGCAGCCCGTAGGCCTGCGAGGCGACGTAGCGGCCGCGCTCGCGGTCCCACAGAAAGACGCAGCAGCGGTCCACGCCGCCCAGCATGGGGGTGAGGCGGACGAGGCTGGCCAGGATCTCGTCGAGGTTGCGGGTGCGCCCGGCGAGCTCGGAGACCTGCAACAGCGCGGTCGATACCCAGGCCTCCTCACGCTGGGCCACGTACAGGCGCGCATTCTGAATGGCCATGGCCGCCTGGTTGGCGATGCCGGTGAGGATGGCGCGGTGGCTGCGGCCCAGGGGCGCTGTGGCCTGCTCGTAGCCGGCCAGGAGGACGCCGATGGTCTCGCCGCCGGCGCGCAGCGGCAGGGCCATGCCCCCAGCCACGCCCAAGGCGCGCTCAGCCTCGTGGGCCAGGCCGGCCTCGCGCAGGTCCAGCGGCGCCGGGGCTGGGGCCTGGGTGCCGGCCTGCCACAACGCCGGCGCCAGTGCCTCGAGGGTCTGCGCCAGGAAGGCCTCGCGCAGAGCTGCGGGCAGGCCGTGCACGCGCGCCGCCTGATAGTGCCCGGCGTCCTGGTCGCGCAAAAAGATGGCGCAGCGGTCGACGCCCACGAGCAGGGGCAGCAGGCGGATGACGGCATCGAGCACCTCGTCGACGCCGATCAGGTTCGCCAGGCTCTCGGCCACCTGCAGCAGTGCGGTCGAGACCCAGGCCTCTTCTTGCTGGGCGGCGTAGAGGCGCGCGTTCTCGATGGCCACGGCCACCTGGTCGGCCAGGGTCTGGGTGACAAAGAGGTCTTCGGGGCCAAAGGCGCCCGGGCGGTCGCTCTGAATGTCGAGGATGCCGACGGTGCGGCCCTCGACGCGTAGGGGCACGGCCAGCTCGGCGCGGGTATCGGGCAGGGCCTCGTCGGCCTCGTAGCGCGGCTCGGCGGCGACGTCGTTGGCCACGAGCGCTTCGCCGTGGGTGACGACCCAGCCGATGATGCCCGCTTCGCTGCGTACGGCGAGCCCCCGCTCGCGGATGCGCTGGCTGGTGCTGGCGCGGAAGGCAATGCCTCCCGTGTCGCCCTCGACTGTAAAGATCGAGACGTGGTAGTAGCCGAACTCTTGGCGCACCAGCTCGACGATCTGCACAAAGAGCTCATCGAGGTCGAGGATGCTGGCCACCCGCTGGCCCACCTCGGCGACCGTGGCCAGCTCGCGCGAGCGGCGCTGCTCGGCCTCGTAGAGGCGGGCGTTTTCGATGGCCACCGCTGCCTGGTTGGCAAAGGCCGCGACAACGCCGATCTCCTCGGGCGCGTAGCTGCTCGTGGCGCCCAGGCGCTCGATGATGAGGGCGCCAAACAGATGCTCCATGACCAGGAGGGGCACGGCCAGAGCGGTGGCGCCGGGCCGGTCTGCGGCAGCAAAGACGATGGGCGCGCGCTCGACGACCAGCCGCCGCAGCCCGGCATCCTCGGCCAAAGTCAGGCAGCGGTCGGGGCCGGCGTAGCGCGGGCCGCGGCCGGCGACGATGCAGAAATGCCCGTCCTCCCACTCGAGGATGGCGGCGCCATCGTAGTGCAGCACGCGCTGCAATTGGGTGAGGACCAGGTCGAGCACCACCTGCAGTTCGAGGGTCGAGTTCAGCGCGCCGGCCATCTCGAGCAGCGTGTCGGCGAGCTGGCGCCGCGCCTTCTCGGCACGGTAGAGGCGGTTGTCTTCGATGGCGATGGCCACCTGGTCGGCCAGGGTGCGCAGGACGAACAGGTCCTCCTCGCCGAAGGCATGCGGCCGGTCGCTCTGCACGTCGAGGATGCCGACCAGACGCTCCTCGATCTTGAGCGGCACGACGGCCTCGGAGCGCGTCCTTTCCAGCCCTTCGACGGTGCGGAAGCGCGGCTCGGCAGCGACGTCGTCGATCACCGCCTGCTGGCCTGTTTCGGCCACCCAGCCGACCAGCCCCTGCCCGCGCGCCACCGCGATGCCGCGTTCCTGGATGGCGGGCGTGGTGCTGGCCTGGAAGACGAGCTGGCCCCCGGCCGAGTCGATGGTGAAGAGCTGCACGTCATAGTAGCCAAAGGTGTCGCGGATCAGGTGCACGACGCCGCTGAAGAGTCGCTCCATGCCCACAATGGCGATCACGCGGCGCGAGACTTCGCCGATGGTGGCGAGCTGCCGGGCGCGCCGCTGCTCGGCCTCGAGCGAGCGCGCGTTCTGGATGGCCATGGCCGTCAGGTTGGCAAAGGCCGCTATCGTGCCCAGGTCGCCATCGCTGTAGGCGCCAGGCGCCGAGCTCTCGACGGCGAGCATGCCGATAAGGGTGCCGGCGGCCTGCAGGGGCACCATCAGGGTCGAACGGAAGCCGGCGTCGACTGGAGCGAAGGGCAGGCGCTCACGGGTGGCGTCGCGCACCAGGAGCGGCGCGCGCTCGTTCTGCAGCCAGTTGAGGAGGCCGGGGGCCGGGGCTGCGGCGCCGGAGGCCACGACCGTCTCCAGCGTGCCTTGGCGGGGGTCGTACAGCGCGAGCCAGGAGCGCTGCGCATCGACGACCCTGGAGGTGTGGGCATGCAGCAGGCGACAGAGCTCCAGCACGTCGAGCTTGGCGGCCAGCAGCGCCCGGCTGAAGGCGGTGAGGGCGGTCAGGCCGGCGACGCGGGCATGGGCGCGGTCGAGGGTGAGGCTGAGGCGCCACAGCACCGCGCCCGCAGCGACGAGCGCCACTGCGAGCAGGATGAAGGCAGGCAAGCCGGCCGCGGCGTAGGCGACGGCTACGACGGCGCCGATGGGCAGCGGCAGCAGCTCGACCGCGATAGAGTAGCCGTAGATGGCGCGCAGAAAGCTGCCGAGGCGCGCTGTGCCGCCCTCGAGGGCGATGCACACGCTCCAGCCGACGTGATCGATCAGGAACCAGGTGAGCGCCAGGCCGGCCAGGGGCACGAGGTCGCGCCAGGTGAGCGCGGCCGGGCCGTAGCTGCCGCCGAGCGCCTGGTAGAGGGCGGCGCCGGCCAAGGCCATCAGGGCGTTGAGGCCGCCGCCGAACAGGGCCAGCCGCAGGCGGCCGGCGCCCGCAGGACGATCGGCTTCGGGGATGCGCGACGCCAGGAAGAGCGAGCCCGAGAGCGCGGCCACCCAGGCGCCCTGGATGCGGCCGAGGGCGACGAGGGCGGCCAGCGCGGCGATGCCCGCCAGGCTGTGGGTGACGAGGTGCGCCACGCGAAAGCCCTCGCGCTTGAGGGCGATGGCCAGGAGCAGGAAGAGGAGCGCGGCCCTGAGATCGCCCGGTCGGCCGGCAGTGCAGGTGGCGTAGAGCAGGGCCGCACAGCCAAGAAGCCCCACTGCTCCTTCATAGATGGCGGCCGCCACGGCTCGGCGGCCGGCTAGAACATCAAGTGATCGCATAGGCGACGCAGCCTAGTGGTCTGCCGCATTGATTCTGATGGGCGTAGCCTCGCCCCTTGTGGACGTCGGAGCGCATCAAGTTCAGTGCGGCAGACCACTAGCCCCCCTTGGCCGCCACAGGCGGCTTGTAGGCGTTGTAGGGCGCCAATCGGCCGTGTGGGAGCCTTCACAGGACCACTTGGCCGATGCTTCAGGCGCTGGCGCATAGGTGCTCGGGACCGCCGGCAGGCGCGAAAGAGGCCAGGGCTTTGGCCCGCGTCTCGCAGAGCTGGAACACCAGATCGAACCCAGCCAGGGCAAAGATCTGGCGCACGCGGGGCGAAAGGCAGCAGAGCTTGAGGTCGCCGCCCTCGCGGCGCGCCAGCCTCACCCCCATGAGCAACACGCGCAGGCAACTGCTCGAGATGTAGGTCACATGGGCCATATCGACCACCACGCGGGCTTGGCGCTCGAGGGCCTGCCTGAGGGTCTCGCCGAACGGCGTGGCCACCAGGGCATCGAGCCGGCCCTCGGCCTCGACGATGATGACCCCGCCGATCTCCCGAGTGGGAAACTCGCTCAAGGCGACCTCCTCTTGTACATCTTGAGCTCGTTGCCCGTCTGAGGGTCAGAGCGGAAGACGACGCGGTCCATCAGCTGGCCCATGAAGTAGAGGCCCAGGCCGCCGATCTGGCGCTCTTCCAGGGGGCAAGTGAGATCGGGCGGCGGCACCTGGCGGGGATCGAAGGGGCGGCCGCGATCGCGGATGGTGACGACGAAATCACCGCCGGCCAGCTCGCAGCGGACGTGGAGCTCGCCAGGCACGCCCGGGCCGTAGGCGTGCTGGATGACGTTGGCGCACGCCTCGTCGGTCGCCATCTGCACCTCGAAGACCTGCTGCTCAGTCAGGCCCAGTTGCAGGGCCGCGCCGGCCACGAAATCGGCGATGCGGGCCAGGTTCGCCAGGTCGCTGGATACTGTGAGGTCATAGTGGTCGAGCATCAAGGAACCAACTCTCAGCCGATGGCTCCTAGAAGCTGCCGACCGCGTCGGTCGTATTGTCGAAACTCTGGAAGAGGACGTTCAGACCGGCCAAATCGAGGACCTCGCTGATGCGTGGGGGCACGTTGGCGAGGCGGAGGTCGCCCCGGTTCCAACGCCGCACCAGCTTGAGCGTGCTGACCAGGACGCGCAGGCCCGCGCTGCTCAGGTACTCGAGGTCCTGCATGTCGATGACGATGTGAAAGCGCTCCTGAGCGGTGATACCTTGCAGGGCGGCCTCGAGTTGGGGCGCGGTCGCGCTGTCGACACGGCCGTTGACCTTCACGAGATCCACACGCTTGAGCTGGCGAGACGTGACCTCCATGGGTTGCCTCCTTGGTCGGCCATTGGCTGAACTGTGGCTTGTCGCCTCTGCGATGATGCCGTTGTGGTGCCGTGCCCCGTGCGCTCACACCAGGGCACATGCTGATTATACCGCCATTGCTGCTGAGCGGCAACATGCCGGTCGCACACCTGACAGGTCTCCGAAGACCTGTCAGGTGTGCGACCGGCACTCGGCCGAGGCCAGGCGGGCGGTGGCGGCGCCCAGGCCGATGATGAGCCAGAAGAGGGTCACGGCGTGCGGAAAACTGAACAGGGTATGGTCAAAGATGCCGGTGGTCATGCCGCCGGCAATGGCCACGGCCGGCCCCAAGAGCCACGGGGCGAGCGCCTGCGTCTGGCGGTCGCGCCGCCAGGCGGCGAACAGGGTCAGCCAGAAAGAGCCGACGCAAGACAGGAACGCAACCAGGCCGATGAGCCCCATGCGCTCGGTGAGGAGCAGGTAGAGGTTGGAGACACCGATGTAGAGGTCAATGTCGGGCGAGTCGATAAAGCCGACGCCCAGCCAGGGGTAACGCTGGATGAGGGCCAAGGCATCTTTGTACTCGCCAAAGCGCATCTGGGTGGCCAGGTCCTGGCCCTGTATCCCTTCGATAAAGTGGGCCACGTAGGCCTGCGTCTGCGGCAGGAACAGCAGCAGCACGCCGGCCAGGATCACGATGAGCAGCCATCGCCGGTAGCGGCCCACCAGGCCCAGCAGGCCCAGGCCGGCGACGAGCCCCGCGAGG
>Ga0116160_1003369_pt1 | contig 14040 bp, 8 predicted proteins | sample AD_JPNAS2_MetaG_FD_89879 | JGI IMG/M metagenome (GOLD analysis project Ga0116160, IMG submission 89879) | Active sludge microbial communities of municipal wastewater-treating anaerobic digesters from Japan - AD_JPNAS2_MetaG | ecosystem: Engineered > Bioreactor > Anaerobic > Digestate | place...
ATGGTATTTATTTGATCTCTTTATGCGGCAGTGACTTTGATACTACGCTGTCTGTCTTCACAGGGGGCTGTGCCGTACTGGAGGAGATTGGCTGCAACGATAACGGCGGCAGCTGCAGCAGCGGACACTGGGGTGTATCGGCACTCGTTGTTGAGCTGACAGAGAATATTCCCTACCTCATCCGCATAGCCGGGAACTCCGGTGCGACAGGCAATTATGTACTGCAGATTATTGAAATCGAAAGACCGGGTAACGACAATTGTGAGAATGCGATGCCGGTTTCTGTGGATGAAGAGGTGCGGGGTACCACTATCGGTGCCACGGGTGACCTGGAGAGCGATTGCGGATGGGAGGATTATGCCGATGTGTGGCATATGTTTACGCCTGAATCCGATGGTATTTACTTGATCTCTTTATGCGGCAGTGACTTTGATACTACGCTGTCTGTCTTTACAGGGAGCTGTGCCGTACTGGAGGAGATCGGCTGCAGCAATGAAGGCAGATGCAGCAGCGGACACTGGGGCGCATCGGAACTCGTTATTGAGCTGACAGAGAATATTCCCTACCTCATCCGCATAGCCGGGGACTCCCGTGCGACAGGCAATTATGTGCTGCAGATTATTGAAATCGAAAGACCGGGTAACGACAATTGTGAAAATGCGATACCGGTCTCTGTGGATGAAGAGGTGCGGGGTACCACTATCGATGCCACGGGTGACCTGAAGAGCGATTGCGGATGGGAGGATTATGTCGATGTGTGGCATATGTTTACGCCTGAATCCGATGGTGTTTACAAAATCTCTTTATGCGGCAGTGACTTTGACACTACGCTGTCTGTCTTTACAGGGAGCTGTGCCGTACTGGAGGAGATCAGCTGCAACGATGATGGCGGCAGCTGCGGCAGCGGACACTGGGGCGCATCGGAACTCGTTGTTGAGTTGACAGAGAATATTCCCTACCTCATCCGCATAGCCGGGCACAACAGCGCCATGGGCACTTATGAATTAAAAATCACTGAAGAATCAGGTTCAGTCGAAGGCGAAGAGCCAACTGAAGGCGAAGAGCCAACTGAAGGCGAGGTAATCGAAAATGCTCACCCGGATGACGAAAATGGAGACGGAGTCATCACCGAACAGGAAGCAGCAGATGCGCTTTCCCGCTGGCAGAACGAAGGCGGATCGATGTCACTGGCGCTGCGTGCTTATTATATTCATCTGTCAGGCGGCAAATACTGGTATGACAGCAGTGCGTTCGGATCGGAGTGCTGGCGTCCTATGACAGAGTGAAGTTGTGCCGTGAAAAAGTGCTTACCGGTGCAGGTTATGGTGTTATAATCTGTGAATACATCAACCGGGGATTCAGCCATGACACATAAAGATCGTTCTGTTTCTTTGCTGCTGCTTGCACTTCTTCTTTTTCCGCTCGGCACTGCCGTTGCTTCGGAGCCGGAGGCGGTCTGGTCTTATGACACGGGCGCAAAGATTTATGCACCGCCTCTGGCTGCTGACCTGACTGGCGACGGGCGTTGTGAAATCGTGGTTCCGGCGTCCCGTGCCCGGCGGCTGCTCTGCTTTAACGGTATCGGTGAAGTGTTGTGGGAATTTGCGCTGGATGATGACAATACGGACGGCTTTCACGCTGCCGTATCAGCCGTGGATTATGACGGCGACGGGCAGAAGGAACTGTTTTTTGTGACCCGGGGCGGCACAGCAGGCTGTCTTGACGCATCGGGGCATCTTATCTGGCGTGTCTGTCTGGGTGATCAGATGGACTACACAGGAGTCCTGGCGGCCGATATCAACGGGGACGGACGGGTTGAGCTTCTCTTCGGCTCGGAGAGCGGAACGCTCTACTGTCTGAGCGATGGAGGAGAAGTGCTCTGGCGTCATCAGCGGCGTGGTGCCATCCGGGGAATCCCTGCGGTGCTGCGTTTTTACGCTGGAGGTCCCCTTCGTGTTGTTGCTGTATGGAGCGGGGGCGATGAAGCCTGTCTCGATGGCGACGGCAATGTAATCTGGGCATTCTCGGAACCTGCCGCGGCGGGAGAACGCCGATCCAGTGCGGCGGCGGGCGATCTTGAAGGCAAGGGGACGATGACCGTGCTGACCGCCACAGAGGACTATCACCTGATCGCCCGGGATGGAGAGAGCGGGTCGGAGAAATGGCGTTTTAAAGGCAATGGCCGTATTGATCAGACCTGCTCCTTCGCTCTGGCTGACTTCGACGGCGGCGGGCGGCTCGATATTGTCGGCGGCGATTCCTCGGGTTGTGTGTATCGCATCCGTGACGGGGCGGCGCTATGGACAGCGAATACAGGCGGCGGCATTGTCCAAGGGGCGGCTGTGGGCGATGCCGACGGGGACGGCATTCAGGATGTGCTGGTCTGTTCCCGGTCGGGCAGGCTGTTGTCTTTGAACGGTACCAGCGGCGACATTCAATGGTCTTTTGAAACAGCCGCTGCGCCGCTGACCACGCCTGTGCTGGCGGACGTGGACGGCGACGGAAAACTGGAGATTCTTTTCACCGCCAAAGATCAGCATCTTTACTGCCTTCGTGCAGGCGGATCTGCAAAAGGGGCAGAGACAGACTGGCCCATGATCAATAAGGATCTGCAGCTGACAGGGAATGCCCGGGGTGATGCCCTCTTCACAGGGGAGCCTGCCGTGGAACGTCCTGATTTTTTCCCGCCGCCTTTATCGGTTCCCGAGGAAGTAACGCTTCATTTCGGCAGAAACCGCATTTCTTTTGAATTCACGAATGACAGTTATCGGGCCCGCCATCTGGAAGTAAGGGCGGATCTGGTGTTTCCCGACGGGCAGACAGCTGTCCGGCTGTTCAGCACCTTTTGTGATCCCTACAGCCGCGAAGAGCGCACGCTTTCTTTTGACTGCTTCGACAGCGGGCGTTATGGCATCAAATGGGGATTGAGTGATCTGGGTACCGGCGAACGGCTGGCGACTATTTCACGCATTTTCAGTTTTACGGCCCTTCAGGAAGAAGATGCCCGCCTGCAGCGGCTTCAGGAAGAGGGGGAGCGGCGGCTTGCGCAGATTCAGGATACAGCATTGGCGCAGCGTGCCCGCTCCGCTTTTGACGACGCCCTGTTGCCTGCGCAAAAAGCCTGTGAGGCGGCGCACCAGGGGATGAGAGTGAATCCGGAGTCTGTCGCTGCGGCACACTCCGCCCTGGCACTGCTGGAGAAGACGGTTGCACCGCTAAGGGTGGTTCCTGAAGGCAAAGAGCAGGTGCTTTTCGGTGCGGCTGCCGTTTCGTCTCTTGTAAAAGTCTTTCCTGACACTGCTTTTCCCCCGCTGCCTGAAGAAGGTGAGGTTGCCCGGACGCTTTCCATGCATCTTGCATGTAATGAATATGAGTCGGCACAGCTGGTGGTGGTGCCTCTCTGGGCGGAGCTGCCGGGGCTGACACTCCGGCCGGGTACACTGATGCATACTGCCGGAGCAGGGGTTATCGATGCGTCGCAGATTGCTCTGCATCGGGTGGGCTATGTGGAGATCGGGCTTCCTGAATACAGTTTTCCGGTGGAACGTACCGGCTGTTATCCCGATCCGCTGCTGCCGCCGGATGCTTTCACGGTGCCCGCAGAACAGACGGCGCAGCCTTATTATGTGACTGTTCATACCTTGCCCGACTCGGCACCCGGTCTCTATGAAGGAAGCATTACTGTTGAAGCGGAAGGAGCAGCGGCGCTTCAGGTTCCTCTGAAAGTCTGGGTCTGGGATTTTGAAATTCCGAAAGAAAACAGCCTGACTACTTCCTTCTGGATGAATGAAAATTATATCCGTCAGTTTTACAAGTATCCGGATCGTCTGCCGGAAGAGATCCGCCGCCGGTACTATGATCTGCATCTGGAGTACCGGGTAGCGCCTTTGAAAGCCCTTCCGCTGGGCGGCGGCGATCTGGCGGATGATATGGATTATGTGCTTAAGCACGGGCAGCAGCAGTTTTTTGTGTCGCTGCCCATTCTGAATACGGAAGAGAGCCGTGCGGACTATCAGAAAAAAATACGGGATACGCAGGAGCTGATCCGGCAGCGGGGCTGGACGGCTGATGTATTCTTTTATACCCATGATGAGGTGGCGGTGGTCGGGCGGCATCTGATTCCGGAGGTGGTCACAGTCAACAGATGGGCAAAAGAAACGTTTCCTGAGTGGCCGCGGCTTCAGACCAGTGCGCCCGAACAGTCGCTGGTGGGCAGTGTGGATATCTGGTGTCCCACCATTGATCATTTCAATCCCGCCTTTCTGAAGCGGCGCATGGCTGCCGGGGAACGGCTTTGGCTGTACACCGTCTGGGAGCGTCCGGGCATCATGATTGAATTTCCCAATACGGACTACCGCATCATGTTCTGGCAGTGCTGGAAGTACGGTGCGGAAGGGTTCCTCTACTGGGGCACCACGCATTGGGAATACAACGTGCAGGGGGAAGAGCGCTGGCCTGCGGTACCCTGGATCACCTATAACAGCCAGCCGGGTCATAACGGCTGCGGGTATCTGGTTTATCCCGGTACCGGGGGCACGCCGCTTCCGTCTTTACGTCTGGCGCTGGTTCGGGACGGCATTGAAGACTATGAGTACCTGCATCTTCTTGAAAAACGTTTCGAAGAAAAGAAGAGCAGCCTGACAGCCGCTGAACGTGATGAAGTGCATTCACTCCTTGCCGTCACGCCTGCCGTGATACAGGATCATCAGCACTACACCGACGATCCGGCAGTACTCAGCCTTGAGCGGGAGAAACTTGCCCGCTGGATAGAGAGGCTGGGGCGCTGACCGGAAGCAACGGTGCCTGAGCCGGCTGTACCGGTTACAGTTTTTCCCAGGGCATGAACCGCTGGCAGCGATTCACGGCAGAGGTGGATTTGCTCGGGAAGGCAGCGCATTTGTAGGAACCTGATGTCGCCTTGACCCGGAAGGGCTTGTCTTTATTGAAGGTGATCTGCCGGGGCCCTTCCCAGAACCGGCAGGTGGCGCAGCGTTTGTCCGTTGTCGAGTAGGTACCGTAAGACACAATAAATTCCTCCGGAGTGCAGTGACTCATGGTACTCTATCTTTTCATTATATACAAAGGGAAGAAAAAATTCAACAATCTGTACCGGTCCGGAGAAAAGTTGAAATGCGAAAGAAGGAAAGGCGGCACTGCTCCCGCTGTTGACCCGCTCTGTTTTTTATGGCAAAATGGCGCCCTATGAAGCCCTTTCCTTCAGATTTTCTTTTCGGCGTTTCCATCGGTGCCCATCAATGCGAAGGCGGTGATGACGGCAGCGACTGGTATCGCTGGGCGCTTCGCCCGGGACACATTCTGGACGGCTCCGACCAGAATCCCGGATCGGGGCACTGGCTTCACTTTCGGGATGATCTTGCGCTGGCGCATAAGCTCGGGATGAATGCTGTGTGCATTGGAGTCAACTGGGCGCGTATTCAACCGGCTCCCGATTGTTTTGATGCTGAAGCACTGGAGCATTACCGCCAGGTGTTTCAGCTTGCTTCCTCGCTCGATATGACTGTGCTCGGTGTTCTGTATCATACCGCTTTGCCGCGGTGGATCGCGGATCGGGGCGGCTGGCAGGCTCCGGAGTGCCCGGATCATTTTGAGGCATACACACGGGAAACAGTTCGGATGCTTGGTGAATGGTGCCTGCACTGGATACCGGTCCAGGAGGCTGAATGCCTGGTGACACGCCTGTGCCGTGAGAAAAAATGGCCGGGCTCGGGGCTGGGTGTCCGGCATGAGGCTGTTTTGCGCAACACGCTGGCAGAAGCGCATGTGCGTGCCGCCGAAGCGATCCGGGAAAGTATTTCGCAGGCGGTCATCGGGCTTTCTGTACGCGGTATCCCTGTCGAACCCTGGGACGAGCATAGTCCCTGGGATATGCGTCTGGCGGAAAAAGAGCAGGAACGCCTGAACAGGGCATTCCCGGAAGCGGTCTTCCGTGCATCCGGCAGTGACGGAGCTGATTTCATTGCGCTGAGTTATCAGGGTGTGCTTCGCACGCGTTTTGCTGCGGGGCGTTTCCGCTACGGTTTTTCACTCCCTGTGGATCAGGACGGACGTGCTGTTGATTTTGATGAGCTTCAGCCGTCTTCGGACGGACTCGAAGAAGTGCTTCTGCTCCTCTCCGCTTTTCAAAAGCCCATTGCAGTCACAGGTCTGGGCTTTGCAGCGGATGATGACCGGGAGCGCTGCCGGTTTCTGTGCGACCATGCGGGCCGCCTTCTTACGCTTGCGCGGAGGGAGGAGCCTTCATTGAAAATACAGGGTCTTTTTTATTCCCCTTTTCTGGATGGATTTGAATGGCATCACGGCTGTGCCAGACGCTGCGGGCTGGTGCACGTCAAGCGCCCCGGACTCGAACGGACGCCCAATCCGAGCGCATGGCTGTGGAAGGACATTGCACAGCATCAGGAAGTGCGCCCCGGTACGGCGGCACGGTATTGCGGAGAAGAAGAGATATGACAGCCTATATACTGGTGGAAGGCGGCGGTTCCGGTACCCGTGCGGCACTGGTGAATGAAAAAGGACAGCGCGAAAAGGCTTACGAGAGAGGCCCCTCCAATCCGGTTGCCTACGGAATCGTGCAGGCGGCACAGGTGATTGTATCGCTGGCGAAAGAGGCGCTTGCCGGGCGTTCTGCCGAAAGCTGTGTACTCTATGCGGCGCTTGCCGGGGCGGCTGAAAAGGAAGTGCAGGCAGCCCTCGCACAGAGAATCGGAACAGCCTTGCAGCTGCGGCGTATATTTATCTGCCCGGATCTTCATGCAATGCTGCTTGCCAATGCGGGGGCGGAAGAAGGCATTCTTGTGATTTCGGGTACCGGCGCTTCGGTTCTTGCCAAAGACCGGCAGAACCGGCTGCTGAAGGTGGGCGGCTGGGGCGCTGTGCTGGGAGACGAGGGGAGCGCTTATAATCTCGCTGTATCCGCTTTGCGTACCGCTGCCCGTGCCGAAGATCAGATCGGGCAGAGTACGATCCTGGCAGAGAATCTGACAGAAGCGGCGGGTCTTCCGGAATTTTCGGCTTTTTCCCGATGGATCAGCAGCGCAACGAAAAGAGAAGTTGCCGCACTGGCGCCTGCTGTTCTGACAGCGGCGGAGCAGGGCGATCTTCCCGCACTGCAGTGTGTGGAAGAGGAAGCCTGGCAGCTGGCGCTCCGTGTTTGTGCCGCTCATGAGCAGCTGCGGCTCCGCCCCGATGCTGCGGTATATGAATACGGCGGTTTGCTGGAAGGCAGTATGCTGTTCAGGCAGTATTTTCACCAGTCGCTGGACTCGCTGCCGGAACTGAAATGCCAGCCCTGTGCCTGCCGCGGACTGGATGCCGTGTCTTATTTGCACACCCTTGAAAAATGTCCCGACTGGGCATCTGAATGGACGATGGAACCCGGTGCAGCAAAGGTTCTCGCCCTTCCGGATACGGAAAGGGCAGGCAAGGGAAAGACGCTTGATGAATTGACTCCGGAAGAAATAGTTGCCGCCATGCAGCATGCCGATATGGAAGCGCTTCAGGCAGTCGGTGCCGCATCGGAAAGCATCGCTGCTGCCGTGGACTATGCCGGACATTGCCTTAAACAGGGCGGGCGTCTCATTTATACAGGTGCCGGGACAAGCGGTCGTCTGGGGGTTCTGGATGCGTCGGAATGCCCGCCTACCTTTGGTGTGTCGCCGGATCGTGTCGTCGGGCTGATTGCCGGCGGCGACCGTGCTCTTCGCGACAGTGTGGAGGGGGCGGAGGATGACCTCGTGCTGGGCGCCGCCGATCTGGAGGCATTGAATCCGGACGGGCGGGATTTTGTGATCGGCATTGCGGCATCGGGCACAACTCCGTACGTTGCCGGAGCGCTGTCAGCAGCAGCCCGGGCTGGTGCCCGGACAGCACTCATTACCAGCAGCACAGCCTCGCCGATTCCCTCCGATTATCCTGTGGTATTGAATACGGGTCCGGAAGTGCTTACCGGCTCCACCAGACTGAAAGCAGGAACCGCCGCAAAGCTCGTGCTGAACCGGATCAGCACCGGCGCCATGGCACAGGCAGGGCTGATTTACAAAGGGCGCATGGTCGGTATGGCGCCTGCCAATATTAAACTGCGGCATCGGGCGGAGCGTATTGTGAGAGAACTGACAGGGCTGACACAGGAAGAAAGTGCTGTGCTCCTGAATCAGGCGGACGGCAGGATTACGGCAGCAGTCGTTATGGGCATAAAACAGGTGCCTTTATCCGAAGCGGAGACTCTGCTGGAACAGCATGGAAACAGATTGCGCGAAATCCTGTGATTTGTGTTCCCCGGCGCAGCACTGTCGCACTCCCATGAAAGGCTTTGATATACTATGTTTATTCTGTGCTCTGTGTCCCCAACCTCAACATCAGGAGATCTGTTATGCGTCTGAAAAATAAAGTTGCCATTATTACCGGAGCCGGTCTGGGAATGGGGCGTGAAGCCTCTGTGCTGTTTGCCGAAGAAGGGGCGAAGATTATCGGGCTGGATGTGAATGCCGCCGCTCTGGAAGAAACAGCTGCTTTGGTGAAAGCGGCGGGCAGTGAAATGCTTGCCGTGGCGGGTGATGTTTCCAAAGAAGCGGATGTGAAGAATGCCATTGCTCAGGGTGTTGCCCGCTTCGGTAAACTCGATATTCTTTATGCCAATGCCGGTGTACTCTGGAAAGATCGCGATTTTTCCGTACTGGATACAACCGAAGAAAACTGGGATATCGTTCAGGCGATCAATCTGAAGGGACCCTTTTTCCTGACCAAACATGGTATTCCTGAGCTGAAGAAAAGCGGCGGCGGTTCCATTATCCTGATCGGATCCATTTCCGCGCTGGCAGGCTTTGATCTGGCACAGGATTCTTATACCTGCGCCAAAGGGGCGCTGATTTCGCTGACAAAATCTCTGGCAGTGCAATTCGGTCCCGATAAAATCCGCGCCAATATCATTCATCCGGGCATGATTGACACGCCGCTTCAGGCACCGTATCTGAACGATGAGAAAAAGAAAAACATTGCTTCGGGAATTCCGATTCGGCGTCTCGGTGTTGCCCGGGACATCGCTTATGCCGCCCTGTATCTGGCTTCCGATGAGTCTACCTTCTGTACCGGTTCGGAACTGGTGGTGGATGGCGGCTTCTATGCCATGTAAGCGCCGGATCAAGCGCATTACGGTACCTGAATAAAATACCTCGAAAGGATGACCATGTCTTTTATAAAAGCGCAATGCGGCGCTGAAGAACCCGCAAAAGAATCTCCGCTTCTGGCGCAGCTGCTGCAGTCCAGAATTGTTACCATCGTGGGAGAAGTGGATCAGGAACTGGCGGAAGAGGTGATCAGCACACTGCTTCTTCTGGATGCCCGTTCGCAGGATCTGATCAAGGTGATCGTAAGCTCTCCCGGCGGACATGTGGATTCCGGTTACGCCATTCACGACATGATGCGTTTCATTAAATCTCCGGTGGCGGCTATCGGTGCCGGATGGGTGGCGAGCATTGCCGTGCCGATTCTTTTGGGAGCAGACAAGGACAAACGCTTCTCTCTTCCCAACACCCGCTTCCTGCTTCATCAGCCCAGCGGCGGTGCAGGCGGTCAGGCTTCAGATATCCGTATTGAGGCGCAGGAAATCCTTAAAATCCGGACACGGATCAACCAGCTGATTTCGGATGAAACAGGTCGCAAAGTGGAAGAAGTTGCCAAAGACAGTGACCGCAATTTCTGGATGAATGCCAAAGAAGCGCTGGATTACGGTCTGATCTGCCGGATTATTTCCAATGCTGATGACATCACCTCCTGATTTTCTGAGCAAGGAATAAAAAAACGGGCTGGAGCTTTTCACAGGCTCCAGCCCGTATGCGTTTACAGGAGGGAACAGGGCTTATGCGCTGGGGGCGATGGTGATGCCGGGGCTCCGTGCGCCCAGTTCGCGGTTGAGCATGAAGAGTGCGCCCGGGGCGCCCTGAGCCAGTTTCAGAGTCTGAACCACTTCATCCACGCTGGCTTCTTCTTCCACCTGTTCCGTGATGAACCAGCTCAGGAAAATGGCTGCCGCCGCATCGCCGGACTTGGTTGCCAGGGCATACAGCTTATTGATGCAGTCGGAAATGTAGCACTCATGCTTGTAAGCGGCTTCAAAAGCGGCAAGCGGGCTTTTCCACGTGGCTTCCGGTTTGCCGATGGCTTCCAGTTTCACTGCAACGCCGCGCTCATGCAGATAAGCGATGAGTTTCTGGGCATGGGTCAGTTCTTCCACGGCCTGCGCCTGCATCCAGGAGGCAAATCCCTTGAGATTCTGCTCTTCAAAATAATTAACCATGGACACATAGAGATAGGCGGAAAATAACTCTTCGTTGATTTGTGCGTTAAACGCTTTCTGGAGTTCAGCTTTCATTTCATTCAGTCTCCTCGTTGTTGTACTCTTGTTGAACCCTTCGGGTTGATCCCCGTCCTTATATACCCAATAAACGTCATTTAACGGATGAATATTCCGTCTGCTTTCTGCTGTGGAAACCATCGTCGGCAGGTCGTTTCAGAGGGTTATTTCAGAAGGGGCTTACTCCACTACCGGTTCCAGCACACGCGCACTGTAGCGCCGGAAGGGGACGGGCAGTACACCGTCGGTTACCTGATAGGTTTCACCTGTATGATGATCGCGGTAGCGGACTCCTTCCAGATCGCCGAAACCGGAAAGGGTACAGGCAAGACCTTCGCTCCATTCATTTACAGTGATCAGCCAGGGAATCTTTCCGTAGGCTTTGGGCAGAACTACAGGCTTTCTGTCCACAGAACCGAAAGTCGGACGATAGGATACGGTGATATCCAGGGCGGCGCGGGGTGCGGAAAGCACAGGCTGCAGTTCGTGCAGTTCTCTTATGACCCGCAGCAGTTCTGTGAGGAATTCGGACTCTTTCTCCACATAGGCAGTGCCCCAGTAAAGAATACCCTTTGCACCGCGCACAATGGCATCGTATGCCATGAAACGGCTTTCCCCGAAGTTCGGGCGCCGTAATTCTTTGCGCACCTGTTCCGATTGGTTGGGTTGAATGTCACCCCACCCGAAACCCTGGAGAACCATCCAAACCGGCTTCCAGGGTGCTGCCGCCTGCATGCGTACCGTGTAATCCGCAACACTGCTGATCAGCGCATTGTCCAGATCGGAATGGGAGATGGCGGGATGGCGCGGCACAGGGTAGATATCACAGCCGACGATGTCGGCACCCTCATTAAAAGCGGCAAGCTGGCTGATCTGGTTTCGGGGTGCATGGTTCATCCATACGGGGATACCGGGCGCCATTTTCCTGGTCAGATGATATCCGTCGATCATGCCGCGGCACATAAGCTCCGCCCTTTCCTGAGCACGCGCCATGCTTAATTCCGGGTGGGGCTGTTCCAGTCCCAGTGCTTCCCAAAGCATGTCCATGCGCTTTTCCCAGGTTTCATAATCGGCTATATCACGGTATGCCAGTGCGGCATTGACTTCTGCGAAGAGCTGTGCCCGCTTGTCATCATCCGCCACTTCCTTAATTTTCTGGCGGAGGGCTTCGGGTTCCTGATGCCAGCGCCACTGCTGCGGCTGATGCCAGCAATTCCACAGCGCTTCATCGGGTACCTCCCAGACCAGAAGGCGCGGATGGTCTTTCAGAGTTCCGACAAGTGCTGTGAGTTCTTTTTCCCGCTGCTCCCGGTTCACGGAAAGATCTATGCAGCTGCCTGTATTTACCCAGCCGTATACGCCATGGCGGTCGAGACGATCCAGTTCTTCCGCTTTAGGCTGCGCCTGTACAAGATTGAATCCGGCTTCTACCATCCGGGCGAGCTGCTCGTCTTCTTTCGGATTTTCATACAGACCCAGCACGAAGCTGCGCTCACCGTTAATGACGAACATGCCGTCATCATCAATGGATACTTCTGCTGCCTGAATAAAAAAGGATGTAAGTATGCATAGCATGAAAAGAGGAAGCACGGATTTCATTTTTGTTCTCCTGAGATAAAGTCAAAAGGTACGGTTAAAAAATTTCAAAACAGTTTCCGCTGAAGGGCGACTCAGTCGGCAGCGCCTTCAATAAAGCCGAAGTAACGACCCATCCAATAAGGCAGCAGCCAGTGTACACCTGTAGATTCGCGGTGACCGCCGTCGCCTGCCACCGCTTCATAAGGGTTTTTATCCCAGCGCATGGTGAAGCGCTCATCAGCGGGAAGAAGCCGGTCAACCTGCCATTTATCCAGCTCAGGCCATCTTACCAGGTTCAGATCTTCGCGCTGTCGCTGATCAACAGTCCACATGATCAGATCCAGAGGCGAATCACGAAGATACTTCACGCAGGGTTCCGGATCAAAGTCTTCCACACCATAGGCGGCACAAATAAAATTGTAGAAAGGACTCGCCTGATCTTTGGTCTGGTTAAAAAGTTGGTAAAGTCCTTCCTTGTATACCTCACGGATGGCTTCATCCTTTTCCAGTGTCATCAGTGCCGGCAGGATCAGGACGAGCAGCGATGTATCAATTTCCGTGTGATCAGAGGGATCCATGGACTTTGGCGCACGGGCGTATTCCAAATAACCGTGGTCATTGATGAGCTGCCGGTACGCCTCTTCATATTTCGGGTTTCCGGTAACATGGGCGGTTATTTTCAGATACGCGAGCAGTTCCGTTGCATTGATGGCACGCTCGGAACGCCAGTCACCATTTTTCAGCAGATGCTCCGGCGACCAGACACCCCATCGGGTACTTTCTCCGTCTATGTCTTTCCAGTTGAAACCACCTTCCATGAGATAGTCCATGACCCTTCCGGCAAGATCGCCCACCTGTTTTTTCTCTGCTTCCGTTTTTGCGCCGTATTCGTGAAAGAAAAAATAACCGAAGAAATGACCGCACATTTCATCGGAGCTGGTATCGCCTTTCCACAGATGCTTTCCGTCGGCGCTGAGCCTCCACCGTTCTTCCACGCATTTCATGCGCGGATCGCGAATCTGTTTCTCGGCAATTTCACGGGCTGTATAACTGCGGTTGCGATCATGGAATCTGTTGGGATTAATGTTTTCAGGGGAGTCCCACTCCACAGGAACAAAGGTGCGTGCGATAAAGCCGGAAGTGCCGGTAATGGTCTGAAACTGTTCCATGGTGTCCCGGGCTTTCCAGGCTCGTTCCAGCGCCACAGGATCTCCGGTTACCAGATGCCTGAAAAGTTCCATCACCATATAATGGTTGGTGAATTCTCCGTCATTGTCTTCGTCTTCGTGCACGGAACTCTCAACATCTCCCGGCGTTAACAGCCTGCTGATCCCTACGATCCAGGGGTCGCGCACTTTTCGCTTCAACAGAATGTCATAGTAGTAATCCGCTTTTTCAGCCAGCGTCATCGTCCGCCGGCGGATGGCGCTGATTCCTTTGGCTGTGGCGACCCAGGCGGTTCCGTCTTTATCAAATGCGACAGCCCGGGTGTCATCAGAAGGGAGCCACCGCATACCGTGGCGAAGCGACCACTGATTGTCTTTCAATCTTGCAGCGCCGAGAGCAGTGCAGACCCAAAGCGTTCCGTCCGGATGAAAGGCGAGGGCACGCACATCGCTGTTCGGGAGTCCTTCGCGGGAAGTATAGGACTGGATACGGCTGCCATCTTTGTACACATCGATGCCGCCCATGCCTCCGCACCAGATAGTGCCGTCGCCGGCAACAGCAACCGCCGTCTCTTCGCTGGCAAGGAGTTCATCACCCGAATAGAGGTGTCGCACCGGCACGGCATGGTTGAAGCGGTAGACGCCGTGTGCGGTGGCAGACCAAAAGATTTCATCAGATTCAAAGGCAAGAGCGGCTGCAGAATTTGCCCAGGTGCCTGTGTGTTTTGTCCAGATGCCGTGCCTGTTGAGCCAAAGCCCTTGCGGTCCCTGAGCGGCTATGCAGCTCCGGGACGCAGCGACAGCACCGATGGGTTCCTGGATAGCCGGCACTTTTTCCAGCGTACCTTTGTCCGTGGTGTGGTAGAGTCCGTTCCAGGCGCCAATCCAGACCCGTCCGTCCGGTGCTGCAGCAGCGCTGAAGGAAGG
>Ga0116160_1003373_pt1 | contig 14033 bp, 12 predicted proteins | sample AD_JPNAS2_MetaG_FD_89879 | JGI IMG/M metagenome (GOLD analysis project Ga0116160, IMG submission 89879) | Active sludge microbial communities of municipal wastewater-treating anaerobic digesters from Japan - AD_JPNAS2_MetaG | ecosystem: Engineered > Bioreactor > Anaerobic > Digestate | place...
CGCGCTTTTTATGAGAAACCCCGATTTTGAGACTTTATGCTCGTTTTCGGGGTTTTGTTTCTGCAAAGATACAACTTAATAATTTATAAATCAAATATTTAAGCCTTTTCTGAAAGTGCCTAAATATGCCAGAAGCTCATTTGTCATGGATAACCGGGGTGTGGATTCCAACAGGAAACATAAAGAGACTAGGAATTCATCCGGAGTTGGGCTTTCAGCTTGGCGTGAAACATAAAAAAATGAACTATGATTTAACAATGGCTATAAAATTTTTGAATTCAGCTAATGATTATTATGCAAGAAGAACTAAGACTAGTGATTTAGAATTAACCAACCGCTTTTTGGGAGCCCACATTGGTGTTGATGTGGGGAGGGATATTTTTTTAAAAAAGGCTCATGAAATACAATTAACCTGTGGAATTGCATTTGATGGTTTTGATGCATTAGAAGAAAATAAAAATTTGGACTTAAAATCAGCATCTGTTTGGTCATACAATTTCAGTTTTGGGCTTGGTTACAGATATTATGTCACAACTGGATTTTATCTTGGATTAAGAGCAAAATATAATATTGTAGATTATACACTAAACAATATTGTAGATTTTACAGACAATCCAATAACTGTACATTTTATTGTTGGAAGCGTAAATAATGTTTTCAGAAATGATAATTTGAGATCTTTAAAATATAAACTACGAAAATAATAACAGAGTCACACAAAGTAATAGTACTATAAGGGCTTCAGAGGTATTCGAAGGCTTGCCGCTCAAACTATTCACCTGCCTTGACAGGAAAAAAGCCCGTAATCCCTTACAGGTAATACCGCCAAACATTATTGGTAAATATAAGAGACATGGTAATATTCCAGGGGGAAATGAGTTATTACAAAACATCAAACTAAAAATTAAGACATGAGAAAACTATTGTCAATCATTACAGCCTTTCTGCTGTCAATGGCAGTTTCAGCTCAAAATGGATTTTACCTTGGATATGAAAATGGTGGGCTATTTGAGAGTTATAATTATGTTAACAGCAAGGCCAAAACCCTGACACAATCTTCAATTGGTGGAATTTTGGGTGGTTATGCAGGATTTAAACACAATTCATATACTGTAGAAACAGGTTTTTACGCCCTTCTTTCTTCACACCCGATGGTTGTCTACAACTATAGAACTTCTGAGGTAAGTAAGTCTGCTTCAATGAGTAACGGACAGGAAAGCTTTCTGATCCCTCTTCGTTTTGGAAAGGAGTTTTTGGTGGCCGGAGACAAAATATTCATCAAACCTGAAATAGGTTTTAATTGTATGGTTTCTCGTGATTATTCTGAGAATCAAACAATAATGGGATGGGGTGAAAATGTTTCAGCTTTTCCCGGTGACAACAATTATGTAGCCACAGGGTCAGATTCTACAAGAGCTTACGGATATATTCCATCAAAAACTAATTTCAGCGTAGAGCCGGGTATTGCGTCAGGCTATCGTTTTAAAAAGAAAGCAGACATATATTTGAAACTCAGCTATCTTGCTAATTTCAACCCATCATATTACGAAACTATTACTCATTACTCGCAAACCGAAACAGTTTATGCGACCAGAAATATGTCAAACGCAATTCTGTTTCAGATAGGATTGAAATATTATTTCGTAAAACGGGAATAAAAGGATTACATAGTCATAACAACCTCTGTGCCTAACAGCTTGTAAAAAAGAAGTTTAAAGCCGTTTTATCAACACCTTAACACTAAATTAAAAAAGATTAATCCAATAAAATAAATAATAATGAGAAAAATAATTTATGCTTTTATCTTATCACTGACTTTATATTCATGTTCTACGAATGATGGTAAAATAAAAATTACAGGAAAAGTTCAGGGTTTCCCTGATAGTACGAAGTTGATTCTAATGAATTGGGAAACTAATCAGAGATTAGACACTACGTACATATTGAACAACAAATTCGGTTTTACAGTTGCTAATACAAAACCCTGTTTTCATGGAATTTTTATTGGAGAAGTTCCTGAATTAGAATATTTGCCTCTTTTTATAGAAAGTACTGACATAAAGATAACCGGGGTAAAAGGAAAAATGAAATATGCCAAAGTTACAGGAGGCGAAATACAAAAACAGAAAAATGACTACTTAAATTCCTCTCTTCCATTGGAATACAGGATGGATAGTATAACCAAAGAATTAATGAATGCTTTTCAGCAACAGGATAATAACAAAATCGAAGCCTTAGATAAACAGCAAACAAAGATCATTAATGAAAGAATAGATTTTGGAGTACTTTATATCAAAGAAAATCCTGATAATCTTTATAGTGCTTTTGTCTTAGAAGGATTTTTACCAGGTCTTCCAAAATCTGAAATCAAAACACTTTATGAAAACCTGTCTCTTACAGTTAAAGAGTCTGAATACGGGAAAACCATTGCTCATTGGCTGAAACTTCATAAGTTGACTCAAGTTGGGGATATAGCAGAGAACTTCTCATTGCCTGACATTCACGGGAATGAAGTGAGTTTAAAGGATTTTCAGAATAAGTTTGTTTTATTGGAATTCTGGAGAGTAGATTGTATAAACTGCGTGGCAGAAAATAAAAATATCATAACTGAGTATGAAAAATATAAGGAAGAGGGTTTAGAAATAGTTAGTATAGCAGGCGGTAAAAACATTGATAATTTAAAGGAAGCATCTGACAGGTCTTTTATTGAATGGCATTCATTATTAGATAAAGATTCTGAACTTGGAAATGTTAGTTCAAGATATGGTGTAACCCTTGTTCCTGCGAATTTTTTAATTGACCCGTCAGGAGTTATCATTGCAAAAGATCTAAAAGGCGATGAATTAGGAGATAAGCTGAAAGAGATATTTCAGAAATAAATACTGCTTACAACATACAATATAGAACTGGTGTATTTCAGTGGGTTAGCAAATCCTGAGATTATGCCAACGTTCCCCATTTTGGTTACTAACGTACTCAAAAAAAACCAAAAGTTAATGTTATAACGATTGTAAATACAAATCGTATTAATTGCGTTTCGATGAGCAAAAAGTGAATTAAGCCCAAACCCTAAAAAATAGGGAATAGAAAAATTTAGAAAAACCACATTATTATTTGTTTATGTGGTTTTTTTGTTGTTATTTTGCATTACCTAATTAGGTAATATTTAAAAATAATATAAACTGATGAAAACAACTATTAAACATCCCGATTGGGCTTTGGAACACAAGAAACCGGGGACTGAACTGAAGCTGATAAACGGACGATACTACCTTTATGGCGTAAAATCCGTTTATGACAAAGCGCTTAAACGCTCAAGAAAAGTATCGCTCGGTATTCTGGGCAGCATCAGCCAGGAAAAGGGTTTTATCCCGTCAGAAAAAGCGGAGCTGAAAAAGAAAAGCAGAAACACCTATCTCAATAAGCAAGTTATGGTGTTCGAATACGGATTTGCCAAGTGGCTTCTTGACGAATTAGGAGGTAACGGAATGCTGATCTCATTGAAGAAACACTTCCCTGATCATTGGCAGTTCATCGTTTTTATGGTGTATTGCCGCCTTGCCTTCAAGTCTCCATTAAAAAATATCCCCACCGAGCTGGAACGCTCCGCCATTTTGGATCTTCTTGAATGGAAAGGGAAGGTTTACGACCATAAGGTATCGGACATGCTTTTTGAGGTTGGGCAGATGCGCCAATCCATCCATGAATTCATGCGTCCATTGGACAATAGGCGACGCAGCGTTTTGATGGATGCCACGGACATCGTACTACAATCGAATAGCATTGGCTTGGCGCAAATGGGCTACAATTCAAACATGGATTTTCAACCACAATTCGTGCTTCTCTACCTATACGATGCACTCACGATGGAACCGCTTTACTATCGCCTGCTTCCCGGAAACATAAGAGAAGTGTCAGCCATGTACAACACCATAAAAATTAGTGGAATGGAGGAGTGTATGTTTGTAGCTGACAAAGGTTTCTTCTCAGAATCAAACATTGGGGAACTCGAAAGGATGTCGATGCAGTATATCATCCCACTTAGGCGGAACAATCTATTAATACCCTATGGTACGTTGGACAAGGTGGAGCAGTCAGAGAATTATTTTAATTTCTCAAAAAGATTTATTTTTCATGCAGACACACTAAACCTTGGGAATAGAAAGCTGGATTTATTTTTAGACGGTAAGCTCAAGGAACAGGAAAAAACGGATTACCTAAGAAGGATACAATCTCTGCCGGAAAGTTTCTCAAAACAGAAATTTAAAGACAAACTCCAATCCATGGGCACACTCGCCATCCTGCACAATACCTCTTTTTTGCCCGCAGACCTGTATATAGAATACAAGAACAGGGACGAGATAGAACAATACTTCGATCATTTCAAGAATACTATAGACGCTTCATGTTCCCACATGCAAAGGGAAGAATCGCTCGAGGGGTGGATGTTCATAAACCACATAAGCATGCATGTCATATACAGGCTATTCCGTATACTGAAAACCACCCCAATGAATAAGAAGCAAATGCTGACACACAAATATTCGATAAACGATGCGATAGAGCATATGAAGTCAATCAAGCAAATCAAATTTACTCAGAAAGAGTTCGTATTTTCAGAAATGAACAAGTCAACCAAAATTTTACTTAATCAGATGAAAATATCGATTACCTAAAAAGTTAGGGTTTGGGATTAAGCGGTTAAGAGATTGTAATTTTGTAAAAAGCCAAAATATGAACACATGTCTTAATTACACAATGGGTTAATATTATACCTTGTGTTTACGAATGTTGTATATTTGGGTTCGTAAATAAGATAAAAACCCTGGTAATAATAATATTTTCATTAATCATTATGACATCATTTGGACAAAACGGATTAAAAGAAGGGAATTATTTTTTGTTATTGAAGAATAAAGAAGAAATCTCGCTGAATACATTTGAAGATAACAAGATCGTTGAAAAGAACATTTTCCCAATCACCCGGAAATCTATCTTTACGACTGACCAAGAAGAAAGAGTAGCAATTCTTGACACAGCAAAAAAAATTGTTGCGCTCTATGAAATCAAAACTTCAAAAGAATTTAAACTTTCTATTCCTTACGATATTAAGCCAAAAACTATTTTATTGAACGATGACAACCTATTCATCGGTGGGGAAATGGGAAAAGAAATTCTTGTTCAGTATCATGTACAAAGCCAAAAATGGTATCAGCTTGAAATTCCGCATAAAATTGCCATTTTGGGAAAAGCCGTAGATGATCTGGTTGTTAATGATAGCATGTTAATAGCCATTGACAATATTATAAGTCCTCAATATGTATTGTTTTATAATTTGAATTCAGCAGGTAAACTTGAATTTTTGCATTTCAGGGAACTGAAGTCAAACAGTAGTTATGAAGACATATATCAATGTAGGATTACGCCTGAATATCTTGGGATAAGATCAACGACCATGAATCATGGATACATGTACGAGCATATTACAATATATGCCGACCTTGACTTGACAAAGAGTTTTGCTATTTCATCAGAATTTAAACAGAAGGAAAATTTTACTGATTTCATTCTGTTCAAGGATAAACTATTTATTGCTAACAGGAAAAAAGGACTGGGCGTGTTTGAAATTAAAAACTCCTATTTTAAGAAAAGTAAAGACGAGTCCTTTGCCTTCAATACCTCAGTAAGTGAAAACAAGATCAAATACACACAATTTAAAAATGAAGAAATAATACGGCTTACAAAGATCCCGAATGAGTTTAAAATTATACTAACCATCAAAAGTAAAGATGGCAAAATCAGATATGAAATAATCGGTATGCAGATGTAGAAATACAGGGTAACAGCCAGTTTTGTGTCAGGCAGGCTGATATGTAACCCCGGAACTTCATGCTTTTATCAAAGTTTCTGATTGATTGTCAGTTTAGTTCTCAGGAATACTTCCCCCCTCAATCAAAAGCAATCTTGTTAATGAAAAAGATGCTCCTCTGGTTTTTGGAGGGGAGGTAGTAGGTGAACAACAGAAATCCACCCTCACCGATCCAAAAAGCATTAAAAAAAATAAAAAGTCCTTTTGAGGATTTAAAAAAAATGTATTTTTGAAGAAAAATAAACCCTCATTAAATGGTGCAAAGCCAACCAAAACAAGATGAATTGGCGTCATTTTATGAGGGGTATAAATGAGTTATAGCCAATGGTATGATTAAAATATATGGGACTAACAGATATAAAAAAAGAACTTAAAAAACTCGACAAGGATAAACTCATATACCTTGTTGCTGACTTATATAAAAAGAACAAATCAGTTCAAGAGTTTCTTGACTTTTATGTAAATCCGAACGAGAGAGAACTTTTTGAAAAATATCGTGACAAAGTATTTGTAGCGTTTTACCCGAAGCGTGGCTACAAACTCAAACTAAAAGACGGCAAAAAAGCAATTAGCGACTTCAAAAAACTTGGACCTTCCACTGATTTACTCGCAGACCTTATGCTGTTTTACGTTGAGACAGGTGTGCAATTCACTAACGACTTTGGCGACATTGACGAAGGTTTTTATTCAAGTATGGCGACCACCTATGTCGCTGCGTTAACATTAATGAGAAAAGAAAATTTACTTGACAAATATGCGGACCGAGCCAGTAAAGTTGTTAGTGACACAAGTGGTATTGGTTGGGGGTTTCACGACTATTTGTGTGATGTTCACTCTGATTTCTATGCTGACTAAACAGATAACATTGACGAGCAAAACGAGCAACAGCAAAATCGAAAATTATTAAACTCGGCGCACAATGACGAAGAGAAGAACCACTAACTATAATAATCAGGGCTTAAACGTAATCTAGGCTACGGAATTTCGTTTTAAGTTCCGAATGCTATCGGAATTGAACTGAAGCTTCGGTTACATGCAGGATTTTTATCTATGGGTTTTCAATCGGAAGGCTTGAAGCAGATAAACGGTTTCGATTGTGCATTTCCCGTTAATGCGGGACAGGTCGTGCAAGGTTCAATCCCGTATCCCGAATCGTTTTCTCTCGGGACAGGCAGTACGGGATTCTTCAATTTAAGTTTTATCGGTAAAAATCCTCACCCCCCCTCAATCAAAAGCAATCTTGTTGATGAAGAATATGCTCCTTTGGTTTTTGGAGGGGAGGTAGTAGGTGAACAACAGAAATCCAAACTCTACTATCCAAAAAAGTATTGAAAAATAAAAAGTCCTTTTGAGGTTTTGTAAATAAATTCTTGTATTTTTGGAAAAACATATAAGCAAGTAAAACCTTGTGTTTACAAACACCTACATGTTGCATAAGCCGGGGTTTTATTAGACTATAAGTAAGTTAGCGGTAAGTGTAAATGACGACAAAACGACAATAAAACGTATTCAAAAAGAGTTCATAGAACTGTTGAAAGAAGAAAAAGCATCACAGGAACAATTGATTAACGCTTTTAAGGTTTTGGGATATGAGATTTAATTTAGATCATACCTATTTAAACTGGCTTGAAGAATTAAAAGTCAAGATTCATTCTGCCCAATCCAAAGCGGCTATTGCTGTTAATCAGGAATTGATTTTCCTGTATTGGGAATTGGGGAAAAGAATTAATGAAAAGGAAAACACCTGGGGCAGTAAACTTATAGAGCAAGTCTCAAATGATTTAAGAGATGCGTTTCCGGATATGAAAGGATTCTCCAGGAGCAATCTGTATTATTGCAAAAAATTCTTTCTTTTTTACAGAAATACAATTGTCCAACAGCCTGTTGGACAATTACAATATGCTGAAATTGAAAATAATACAACTATCCAACAACTTGTTGGACAAATTCCCTGGGGGCATCACATCCTTATTTTTTCAAATACAGAAACGGTAGAAAACGCACTGTTTTATATTCAAAAGACGGTAGAGAACCAATGGAGCAGGGAAACATTAAAAGATAATTTAAAAAATAAATTGCACCTGCGTATAGGAAAAGCAAGCAGTAATTTTGATACAGCATTGCCAAAACCGCTTTCCAATCTGGTGCAACAAGCAATTAAAGACCCTTATGTTTTTGATTTTTTACAATTGGATACAGCATACAGAGAACGGAATATAGTGCAGCAGCTTGTAAAACACGTTAACCGTTTTCTTTTGGAACTGGGCAAAGGCTTTGCTTTTGTGGGGCAACAATACCCGATACAGGTATCTAACAAAGAGTATTTTCTGGATTTATTGTTTTATCACATCCATTTAAAATGTTATGTTGTAATTGAATTAAAAAACACAGCTTTTCAGCCCGAATACACCGGAAAACTAAACTTTTATCTTTCGGCAGTGGACAGCCTGCTGAAAACGGAAAATGAAAACCCGAGCATAGGGCTTTTGTTGTGTAAAGAAAAAGACAGCATAGAGGTCGAATTTGCATTAAGAGATATACAAAAACCCATTGGGATAAGTGAATATATCTTAACCAAAAAATTGCCCGATAACCTGAAAAGCAGTTTACCGACCATTGAAGAAATTGAAAACCAACTGAACATTATGGACGAAAACAGTACTGATGAAGCTAAGTAATTCATAAAAAAGAATTTGACCCTATTTTAGCACCTGAGAAATTGATATTGAAAAGCGACTAAATTTACTGCTCAAAATAGCCAATTTTATGCCAACCTAGAGGGGAGATAGAAGGCGAGCAACAGAAATCTACACTCTACTATCAAAAAAAGCATTAAAAAAATCTAAAATCCTTTTAAGATTTTATGAATAAATTCTTGTATTTTTGAAAAACATGAAAACAATAAAAACCTTGTGTTTATAAACACCTACATGTTGCATAAGCCAGGGTTTTATTGGAATATAAGCAAATTATCAGAAACTCGTTGACACCATAACCTACAATGTGTAACGGGGTAAACAAAAACCGATAGAATGAAAATACTTCACACTTCCGATTGGCATTTGGGCAGAACCCTTTATTCCAGAAAAGACAGACAGGAGGAGCACAGCCTTTTTCTCGACTGGCTGCTGAAAACCATAAAGGAACAAGCAGTAGATGTGCTGCTTATTGTCGGCGATGTATTTGATACCTCAACTCCGGGCATATCTTCCCAGAAGATGTATTACGATTTTCTGATTAATGTCAGGAATTCGGGTTGCAGGCATGTAATTGTTGTTGGCGGCAACCACGATTCTCCCAGTTTTCTGAATGCACCAAAAGTTGTGCTGGCAGCTTTGGATGTGGTGGTGGTTGGCAATGCAACGGAGAATATCGAAAATGAGATTCTGGTTCTGAACGATGAGCATGGCGCTTCGGCTCTTATCGTTTGTGCGGTTCCGTTTCTCCGCGAGAGAGATATCAGCCGATTTGCGGAGGGAATGAGCTACAGCGACCGTTCGGTAAAAATTAATGAAAGTATCAGAAAGCATTATCAGGAGATAGCTGAACTTGCTGAAAAGAAAAGGCAGGAGCTGCAAGCTGATATTCCTATTGTTGCCACCGGGCATCTGTCGGTGATGGGCGGTAAAAGGAGTGATGATGATGGGGTAAGAGATACTTATATAGGCAATATTGCAGGTGTTGGCAACGATATTTTTCCGACTGTATTTGATTATGTAGCCCTTGGCCATTACCATATTCCGTCAGTTATAAAAGAACACATCCGCTATTGCGGATCGCCCATTCCAATGGGGTTTGGCGAAGTCGGACAGGAGAAAAAAGTTTTTATCGGCGAGTTTGGCTCAGAGCCAACCATAACCCCGGTGGATGTTCCGCTGTTTCAGCGGCTTGAATCCATCAGAGGAGATAAACAGCAGATTGAGAGCCGCTTAAATGAGCTGAAAAAACTTGATGAATCGGTTTGGACGGAGGTTGTTTATGATGGGCGGGATATTTTTCCCGATTTCTCAACTTGGGTGAATGAGCTGGTTGAGAATACGAAAATCGAGGTGCTGAGACTCCAGAATAAACCACATTTGGAACAGTTGTTGACTACAGAAGATCATGCGGAGTCGCTTGATACGCTCAATGAAACGGAGGTATTTGAGAAGTTGCTTAGTAAAAATGATTTTACTGAAGAGTCGAAAACCATGTTACGTGGACTTTATCAGCAGATTCTGAATGAGATCAATGACATTAATTAGTTTAATATGAGGATTATAAGACTTAGATTCAAAAATATAAATTCTCTTGAGGGTGAGAATGAAATAGATTTTACTTCGCCGGTTTTCACCAACGACGGGCTGTTTGCCATAACCGGAAAAACAGGTTCCGGCAAAAGCTCGATTCTGGATGCCATTTCGATAGCGCTTTACGGAAAAACACCTAGGGTTGATATTACCGGCGGCGATAATCCTGTGATGACAAGGGGCGAGAAAGACAGCTACTCCGAAGTGGTTTTTGAAGTGAATGGTCGGATCTGGAAGTCATCATGGAGCCAGGAGCGAACCCGTACCAACAATTTAAAACCGGTAAAAAGAAGTATTGCAGACTCGGAAGACCGGATTATTGCCGATCAGGTGCGGACTTGCGATACTGAGATTGTCAATATTGTAGGTCTGACCTTTGAACAGTTTACAAAGGTGATGATGCTGGCTCAGGGGAGCTTTGCTGCTTTTCTGAAGGCAAAACAAAATGAAAAAGGGGAGCTTCTTGAGCAAATCACCGGAACGGAAATTTATGGAATTATTTCGGAAAAGGTTTTTCAGAAACAAAGAGAAGAGGAACAGAAACTAAAGAACATAAATATTGCCCTGGAACAGATCAGGCTGCTTACGGATGCCGAGATTGGTGAAAAACAAGAAAAAATTGCCCTTCTTTCCGAAGATAAGAATCGCATGGACAGGGAACTTCAAACCATTGGCGAGGCCATTAAATGGCTCGACGATATATCTGCCATCAGGAAGGTTATCGGAGAGAAGAAAGAGGAATTGCCTGAACTGGAAGAGGCTTTTGCCGGAGCGCAGATGAATTTTGAAACGGCAGTGAAAGGACTGAATGATGCGAAAAGCGAAGTGGTAGCCATCACTCCGGTGCTCAATCAGGTAAGGGGACTGGATGTGCAGATCGGGGAGAAAGACAAGCTGCTGGTACCGGTTCTGAAAACCATTGAAACTTTAAATACAGAACTCGGATATCTTACCCAAACAGTTGAAAAACAGAAAAAAGAGCTGGAAAAATCGGTAGTACTGCTTGAAGAAAAAAAGGAGTGGAGTGCCAAAAATGCGAATCTGGAAACGTTGGTTTATTACTTTAATGTCATTGAAAATGATCACAAACTGCTTCAAAGGACGTTGGAAGATATCAATATCCAGAAGCTTGAAATCAAAAAATCAGAGGAAACAGCAGCATCTAAAAAGTCTGAACTAGATAATGCAGCCGAAGAACTTACAAAGGCTGAAAGTGAACTTGCTGCCAGGCAAAAAGAGCTTGATGATAAGCGAAACAAAAAAGCTGAGATCCTTGGTGATAAGGAGTTTTCGGATTATCAGGCTGAATTAATTGACCTTAAGAATTATGGTGGCGCTATCAAAGACCTGATAGAGATGAAGAGTGCCATCATCAAAGCAGAGGAGGAGGTAACGGAGCTTTCAAAAAAGATTGCGGAAGCCGGTGAGGAAGAAAAACGGCTGTCGGATGGAATTGCTGATAACAAGGCAAAAACTGATGACCTTGATAAACAGATAAAACTGCTGGAAGAGAATATTAAGCTTAGCAAGGTAGTTCAGAGTCTTGAACAGCATCGCCATGAGCTTGAAGACGGAAAGCCTTGTCCGCTATGCGGCGCTTTGGAGCATCCCTATGCAGAGGGAAATATTCCGAAAATTGGCGATAGGGAAGTGGAGCTTAAGCAACTCGAACTTCAGCATAAAGAGCTTGAGGCCTGGATTTTAAAAGATAACACATCGCATGCGAGAATAGTTGCACTAGAGGAGAGCAGCCTGAAAAACAAACAAGAAAAAGAGCTGTTTCTGTCTGAAAGTCTAAAAAGAAAAGATGAGATTCTTTCCGAAATCCGCCAGCTTCGCCCCGATTTTACAGAACCGGATGTTGAAGAGCTTAGAAAGCTCAGGGCTGAAATCCAAAACGATTATAGTCGGATTGAAAAGCTTATTAAAGACGCCTCAGTATTAGTCAAAGATATTGATCATCTGAGAGATGAAGTGATTCCCGGTCTTCAGCAGAAAAAGGAAGCGGCTGAGCGGAACAAGGTGGATAAAAACCAGTCGCTGCAGCTTACCACACAGCAGATAGAAGACAAGAAAAAGCAACTTGCCTCAGCTACCGAAAAGTATGAACATAACCAGGCGTTGTTTGAAAATAAGCTGATGGATTACGGTGTAAAAACAATGGAAGAGCTACAAAATGCCCTGGATCTATGGAATGCCAACAAAAAGAACAAGGAAAAACTGGAGAAAGCCATTGAAAAGCTGAATACCGATATTGCTTTGAGCGAAAAGGATATTCTGAACAAACAGGATCAGCTTAAAAAGAAAGAGGAAGAAAAGGCCGGAATCGAAAAGGAGAAGGAGAGGCTGGAGACAAGCCGGAAAGAGTTGTTTGGCGGGAAGTCGGTTCAGGAGGAAGAAAACCGGCTAAAATCGCTGCTGGTAAAAGCTGAAAATGATAAGGAAGATGCTGAAAAAGCCAAATTGGCGGCTTTCACTGCTTTGGAGAACAGCAAAGCGGTAATCAGCGAAAAGGAGAAAGAGCTGAACGCCAAAGAGGAGCAGAAACTGACCGGGAAAACCGTTGAAGAACTTCAATCAGATAACGATGGGATGAAGGCGGAATCCAAACGGCTGTCGGAAGAAATAGGCGGAATAAATCAGGAATTAAGGGTAAATGAAAGCAATCTGGCAGCCAACAGGGCAAAACTGGCGGAGAAGGAGCGCCAGCAGGAAATCTACAAACACTGGAGTGCATTGAATGAGCTGATAGGTTCAGCCGATGGAAAGAAGTACCGCAACTTTGCCCAGTCGCTTACTTTTGAGCATCTGATTGCTTTAGCCAACCGGCAGTTGGAAAAGATGTCGGACCGCTATATCCTTAAACGGTCGGATGAAACATCGAACCCCTTTGAATTATCCGTTATAGATAAGTATCAGGATGGAGAGGAGCGCACGGCCAACAACCTCTCAGGAGGCGAAACATTTATCATGTCGCTCTCTCTTGCACTTGGCCTGGCAAATATGGCCAGCCAAAACATGCAGATAGATACGATGTTTATTGACGAAGGCTTCGGTACCCTTGACTCTGAGCATCTTGACGTAGCATTAAACGCCTTGTCAAACCTGCAAAGCGAAGGGAAAATAATTGGTGTAATATCTCACTTGCCAGAACTTAAAGAAAGAATTGCGACACACATTGAAGTTATTACAAGTGGTAACGGACACTCAAAAATTGAAATAACACATTGACAAAATTGAATGACATAACAATAAAAGAAATTCGGGCGAACCGCTAACAAGTTATTACCAAAAGTGGCAGGAAACGGTTTCGATTGTCCCGTATCCCGAATCGTTTCCTCTCGGGACAGGCAGTACGGAATTCTTCAATTTTAATTTTATCGGTATCCCCCCTCAATCAAAAGCAATTTTGTTGATGGAAATCACAAGAGTATTATACTTTGTATTTATAAATGTTGTATATTTGGTTCGTAAAATAAATGTAATGTTTCATAATTAAACAAAATCAAACATCATGAAATTTCTAAAAAGATTACTCGGTTCGAAACAACCGACCAGCACAACTCCAAAATTGGATTCTTTTCAATCAAATCCTAAACGGACTTTGAATGATTTCTTTAAAGTCGACCTTAGTAATATTCCGGACGACACTTTTATTAAAGAGCAAGACGAAATAACTCCAGATGGATCTACGATTGAACACTATCAAAAAAAACTTGACTATTTAGAATGTGGACTTTTCAATATAATTGACTTAACTTTCGCAAGTTCAATAAATAATTGAAGATGAGATAAAAAGCAGCATATTTATTTTGTTATGTTATTGAAATTCAATAACTTTGCTTTATTAATCAAATAAGATAAAATATGCTGCA
>Ga0116160_1003380_pt1 | contig 14004 bp, 14 predicted proteins | sample AD_JPNAS2_MetaG_FD_89879 | JGI IMG/M metagenome (GOLD analysis project Ga0116160, IMG submission 89879) | Active sludge microbial communities of municipal wastewater-treating anaerobic digesters from Japan - AD_JPNAS2_MetaG | ecosystem: Engineered > Bioreactor > Anaerobic > Digestate | place...
CGCGACGGCGTCCGCGGGCGGCGAGGCGTTATTCGACGAACCGGATCAGGTGCCCGCGCGCGGCTCGTATATGTACGGCATGTATTTCGACGAACTGTACCATGCGCGCACGGCCTACGAGCACCTCAACGGCCTCAAGCCCTACGAGAACTCGCATCCGCCGCTCGGCAAGATATTCATCATGCTGGGCATCGCGGTCTTTGGCATGAATCCGCTCGGCTGGCGCATCGTGGGCGCGCTCTTCGGCGTCGGCATGGTGCCCATACTCTACGCCTTCGGCAAGCGTCTCTTTAAAAACAGCGAGTACGCGCTGCTTGTCGCGGTGCTTTTCGCGTTCGATTTCATGCATTACACGCAGACGCGGATCGCGACCATAGACGTGTACGGCGTGTTCTTCATCATACTGATGTTCTACTATATGTATCAGTATTTCGGCATGAACTTCTTCTCCGACGGCCTCAAAAAGACGCTCAAGCCCCTCGCGCTGGGCGGGCTGTTCTTCGGGCTGGGCGCCGCGAGCAAGTGGATCTGCATCTACGCGGGCGGCGGCATGGCCGTGCTGCTGCTCATATCGCTGCTCTGGCGCTACGCCGAATACTGCCGCTTCAAAAACAGCGGGGATGAGGCCCTTCGCGCGGCGGTCGCGCCATTTTGGAAAAACACCGTGCTCACGCTGCTCTGGTGCGTCGTGTTCTACATCGCCGTACCCGTCGCCATCTACCTGCTCTCGTACCTGCCGTACGTATTGAGCGTTTCACACTACGACCTCGAGGGCATCTGGGGCGTGCAGAAGTTCATGTACAACTACCACAGCACGCTCACGGCAACGCACGATTACCAGTCCCCGTGGTGGCAATGGCCGCTGATCCTGCGCCCGATGTGGTATTATGTCAATTACGACGTGGCCGAGGGTTATATCGGCACCATATCGGCCCTTGGCAATCCCGCCGTGTGGTGGGTGTGCTGCGTCGGCTCCGCGATGGCGCTCATCAAGCTCATCCGCGGCAAAATCGCGCCGGATATGACCTGGCTCGCGCTGTTCGTGGCGCTGCTCGCGGAGATTGCGCCGTGGGTGCTCGTCACGCGCTGCACGTTCATCTACCATTACTTCGCGAGCGTGCCCTTCATCATACTCATTACGGCCAACCTGCTCCGGAAGAAGGAGCAAAGCGATCCCGCCTGGGCGAAGGCGAAATGGATCTGGATGGGCGCGGCCGTCGCGCTGTTCATACTGTTCTATCCGGCCATCACGGGCGTGACCGCCCCCCGCGGGTATATCAAGCTGCTCGAGTGGCTGCCGAGCTGGACGTTCATGGGCTATTGAGCGAAATTGGGGAAAAGGGAATCGGATCACATGAAAAACGGCTTGAAAGCGACCATCTGGCAATTCGTCAAGTTCAACATCGTGGGCATATTGAACACGGGCGTGGATTTCGGCCTGTTCTACCTGCTTACGGATCTGTTCGGCGTCAACGAGCACGCCGCCAAGATCATTTCCTATACGGCGGGCATCGTCAACAGCTATGTGTGGAACACGATGTGGACGTTCCGCAAGGAAAAGAAGCGCACGCTGCGCGAAATGGCGCTGTTCCTGCTCGTCAACCTCGTTTCCCTCGGCGTCAACGAAGGCGTGTTCGCCCTGTGCAGCGGCCCGCTGGGCATCGATGTCAACCTCGTCAATCTGATACTCGCCTCCGGCGGCGCCGCGCTCGTGAACTTCGCGGGCAACAAGCTGATCGTGTTCAACAGGCCGAACTCGGAACCGGGGATCGGGGAAGCCGCCGGGGAAGCGGAGGCCGGAGAAGAAAAACCAGAATAACACGCGGAGGTATCGCCTATGCTCTCCCGCATCGCCAGCTACGGCCTCTCGGGGCTCGAGGGCTTTCTCGTGCGCGTGGAGGTCGATTCCGGCGGCGGCATACCGGCCTTCGAGCTTGTCGGCCTGCCGGACGCCGCCGTGCGGGAATCTAAGGAGCGCGTGCATTCGGCCATACGCAACTCCGGCTTCGCGTATCCGCAGGGCCGCGTGACGGTCAATCTCGCGCCCGCCGACCAGAGGAAGGAAGGCTCGGTCTACGACCTGCCCATCGCCGTGGGCATACTCGCGGCGACGGGGCAGCTCGACGAGAAGCTGACCGAGGGCTTCATGTTCCTCGGAGAGCTCGCGCTCGACGGCGGCGTCCGCCCCGTGGCGGGCATACTGCCTATGGTCATAGGCGCGTATAACGAACGCATCGCCTCGGTCGCGCTCTCGCCGGAGAACGCCGCCGAGGCTTCGTATATCGACGGAGTGCGGGTCGTCCCCGCGGCGAACCTGCGCTCCCTCGTAGCCATGTTGAAGGGCGGCGTGCCGCTCGAAGTTTTTCCGCCGCGCGGGTGGGATAACGCCCGCGTCGCCTATTCTTCCGATTTTTCGGATATCAAGGGCCAGCAGGGCGCAAAACGCGCCGCGGAGGTCGCGGTCGCGGGCGGGCACAACCTGCTGCTCGTGGGCACGCCCGGCTCGGGCAAGACCATGCTCGCGCGCAGCATCCCCTCGATATTGCCGGAACTTTCCTTCGCCGAGGCGCTCGAGATCACCAAGATCCATTCCGTGACGGGCGCGCTCAAGGGCAAGGACGGCATGGTTGCCGAGCGGCCGTTCCGCGCGCCGCACCACTCGGCCTCGGGCGTGTCGCTTATCGGCGGCGGCCCGAAGGCGCTGCCGGGGGAAATCAGCCTCGCGCACTACGGCGTGCTGTTCCTCGACGAGTTCCCGGAGTTCCCAAAGGATGTGCTCGAGGCGCTGCGCCAGCCGCTCGAGGACGGCTTTGTGACCATCGCGCGCGCGGCGGCGCGTTCGACCTATCCCGCGGATTTCATGCTCGTCGCCGCGATGAACCCCTGCCCCTGCGGTTTCTTCGGCTCGCGCGTCACGCCCTGCCGCTGCACCGCGCAGCAGATACTGCGCTACCGCAACAAAATCAGCGGGCCGATGCTCGATCGCATCGACATCCACGTCGAAATGTCCGAGGTGGGCTACGCGGACATCGCGGGCAGGAGCACGGGGGAGAAGTCGGAGGTCGTCCGAGCGCGCGTCAATGCGGCGCGGGCGCTGCAGGCCAGGCGTTATCGAAAGGAAGGGATACTTTTCAACGCACAGCTCACCAACCGTATGACGGGCGTGTACTGCGTGCTCGAACCCGAGGCCGAGGCGCTTTTGAAGAAGGCGTTTTCGACGCTCAAGCTCAGCGCGCGGGCGTATACGCGCATACTCAAGGTTTCCCGCACGATCGCCGATCTCGACGGCAGCGAGAACATACTGCCCGCGCACGTCGCGGAGGCGATCCAGTACAGGAGCCTCGAGAGCAAATATTGGGGGACGCTTAGATGAAACTCAGCGAGAAGGAACGGTATCTGTTCTGGCTCGGCGTGGCCAACGGGCCGGGCGCGGCGCGCTCGAGAAAGCTTCTCGAGGCCTTCGGGGACGATCCCAAGGCGGTTTTCGAGGCGGCGGCGCGCGGGGATCTGCACGAGCACATGAAGGGCGACGTGGCGGAGCTTATGAAGAAGCGCGCGAGCGAGCGCTACATCGAGCGCTGCCTCAAGCGGCTCGAGGAACTGGATGTGTCCGCGGCGACCATCGCCTCGCGCGCGTATCCGGAGCTGTTGAAGGAGATTTACGACCCGCCCGTGGTGCTCTATTACCGGGGCACGCTGTATCCGCAACTGCGGCTGCCCGTCGCGATGGTGGGCACGCGCGAGCCTTCCGAATACGGCAGGCGCGCCGCCGTCGAGCTCGCGCGCGCGCTCGCAGAAAGCGGCGTCTGCGTCGTGAGCGGCCTGGCGTACGGCATAGACCGCGCCGCCGCCGAAGGCGCGCTCGAGGCCAAAGACAGCGCGTATCCGACCATCGCGGTGCTGGGGAGCGGGCCGGACGTCGTCTATCCCGAGGCGAACCGCGACGTTTACGAGAAGGTCGTCGCGCGCGGCGCCGTCGTTTCGGAGTATATGCCGGGAACGGAGCCCAAGGCTATGCACTTCCCGATGCGAAACCGCATCATCAGCGGACTCGCGCGCGGCGTGGTCGTGGTCGAGGCGGGGGAGAAGAGCGGCGCGCTGATTACGGCGGACTGCGCGCTCGAGCAGGGCAGGGACGCCTTCGCCGTGCCGGGCAGGCTCACGGACCTTAAAAGCGCGGGCACGAACGCCCTTATCCGAAGCGGCATGGCGAAGCTCGTCCAGTCCGCGGCGGACATACTCGAGGAATACGGCATCGTAAAGCGAAAGGAGGAGAAGCCGGGCGTGGACACCGGGACGCTTTGCTTCGAGGAGGAGCTCGTCTACCGGCTGCTCGTGCCGGGGGAAAGGAGCTTCGACGAGCTGTGCGAGCTGAGCGGCCTTTCGGCGGCGCTGCTAAATTCAACCTTGACATCGCTGGAGTTTTCGGGAATAATTAAGCAATCGCCCGGACGGTTGTTCAGCCTGTAAGGCGTGTTTTCTTGAGTAAGTCTTTCTGGAGGTAAACAGATGGCGGATATGCTCGTCATCGTCGAGTCGCCCGCAAAGGCCAAGACGATCGGCAAATTCCTCGGCAGCAAGTACAAGGTGGTGGCCTCGAACGGCCATGTGAGGGATCTTCCCAAGAGCCAGCTCGGCGTCGATATAGAACACGGATTTGAGCCCAAGTACATCACCCTGCGCGGCCGGGGCGACGTGCTCGAGCGCATACGCAAGGAAGCCAAGGGCGCGAGCAAAATCTACCTCGCGACGGACCCCGATATGGAGGGCGAGGCCATTTCCTGGCACCTCGCCAACATATTGAAGCTCGATCCGAATTCCCAGTGCCGCATCGTGTTCAACGAGATCACGGCCAACACCGTCAAGAAATCCGTCAAGGGCGCGCGCTCCATCAACATGGATCTTGTGGACGCGCAGCAGGCGCGCCGCGTGCTCGACCGGCTCGTGGGCTATATGATCAGCCCCATACTCTGGTCGAAGGTGCGAAAAGGCCTTTCCGCGGGGCGCGTGCAGAGCGTGGCGACGCGCATTCTGTGCGACCGCGAACAGGAGATCATGGATTTCGTGCCCGAGGAATATTGGCTCATCACGGCGCTGCTCCACGCCAAGGGCGTCAAAAAACCCATCGAGGCGAAGTTTTACGGCATCGGCGACAAGCGAAAGGAAATCCATACCGAGGCCGAGGCGGACGAGATACTCGCGCGCATAGAAGGGCGCGCGTTCACGGTGTCCGACGTAAAAATCCAGGAAAAGAGCCGCCACGCGCCCGCGCCGTTCACGACGAGCAGCCTCCAGCAGGAAGCTTCACGAAAGCTCGGCTTCAACACGAAGCTCACCATGCTCGTCGCCCAGCAGCTCTACGAGGGCGTGGAACTCCAGGGCAGCGGCGTAACGGGCCTCATCACCTACATGCGCACGGACTCCGTGCGCATCTCCGAGGAAGCGCAGCAGGCCGCGCTCGAGCAGATCAAAACGCAGTTCGGCGCGCGCTATGTTCCGAATAAACCCAACGTCTACAAGGGGCGCAAGGGCGCGCAGGACGCGCACGAGGCCGTCCGCCCCGCGGACCCGGCGCTCGTCCCAGCGGCGGTTAAAGCCTCGCTCTCGCCGCAGCAGTTTAAGCTCTACAAGCTCATCTACGACCGCTTCATCGCGAGCCAGATGGCCGACGCTTTGATTGAAACCAACACCATCGCCTTCGACTGCAACGGTTGCACGTTCCGCGCCAACGGCGTGCGCACGCTTTTCGACGGCTATACCGCCATCTACACCGAGAGCCACGACGAGGAGCAGGAGAAGGACGTCGCCCTGCCCGAGCTCAAGGTTGCCGACGAACTCAGCCGGCAGGAAGTCGAAAAGGAGCAGCGCTTCACGCAGCCGCCGCCGCGCTACACCGAGGCGACGCTCGTCAAGACCCTCGAGGAGAAGGGCATAGGCCGCCCCAGCACCTACGCGCCGACGATTTCGACCATACTCGAGCGCGGGTATGTGCGCCGCGAGAAGAAGCAGCTCGTCCCCACCGATCTGGGCTTTATCGTGAACCAGATCATGAAGGACAATTTCACAGACATCATCGACATCAAGTTCACGGCGGACATGGAGAGCAAGCTCGACCGCATCAAGGACGGCGAGCAGGAGTGGTCCGGCGTCATCAGGGATTTCTACGGCCCGTTCGAGCAGAGCGTGGGCAGGGCGTCGGAAACCATTGAAAAGGTCAAGGTGCCGGACGAGGTGTCCGATATCCCCTGCGACAAGTGCGGGGCCATGATGGTCTACAAGATGGGGCGCTTCGGCAAGTTCCTCGCGTGCCCCAACTTCCCCGAGTGCCGCAGCACCAAGCCCATCGTCGAGAAGCTCGACGTCGCCTGCCCCAAGTGCGGCGCGGCGCTCATCAAAAGGAAATCCAAGCGCGGCAAGCCCTTCTACGGCTGCGAGAAGTATCCCGAGTGCGATTTCGTGTCGTGGGATAAGCCCGCTAAAGAAAAATGCCCCAAGTGCGGCGGCATGATGGTCAACAAGGTGGGACAGCGCGGCGCGTATACCATGTGCACCAACAAGGATTGCGCCCATGTGATCCGCCAGAGCAAAAAGGCGAACCGGGATGAAGAGCAGGAGTGAAACCCCCGCGGCGCGCGTCATAGGAGCCGGTCTTGCGGGATGCGAAGCCGCGTATCAGCTTGCTGAACGCGGCGTCAGCGTCTTATTGAGCGAGATGCGGCCGAAAAAGCGCTCCCCCGCGCATAAGACGGACGATTTCGCCGAACTCGTGTGCTCCAACAGCCTTCGGAGCGACCGCCTCGAGAACGGCGCGGGGCTCCTCAAGGAGGAGTTGCGGCGGCTCGGCTCGCTGATCGTCTCCTGCGCGGACGAAACGCGCCTGCCCGCGGGCGGCGCGCTCGCGGTGGACCGCGAAGGCTTCGCCAAGCTCGTAACGGCGCGCGTCAGAGAGCACCCGAACATCACGGTTGTCGAGGAAGAAGTGACAAAGCTTCCCGCGCCGCCCTGCGTCGTCGCGACAGGGCCGCTGACCGAGGGCAAGCTGCTCGAATCCATAGAGGCTTTCTTCGGCGAGAGCCTGCACTTCTACGACGCGGCGGCGCCCGTGGTCATGCGGGAGTCCCTCGACATGGAAAAGATCTTCGAGGGTTCGCGCTACGGCCGGGGCAGCGATTATCTCAACTGCCCCATGGACGAGGCACAGTATTTCGCCTTCGTGCGCGAACTCGTCGCGGCGAAAAGGGCGCCGCTTCACTCGTTTGAAACGCCCAGGGTGTTCGAAGGCTGCATGCCCGTCGAGGTCATGGCCGCGCGCGGCGAGCAGACGCTCGCCTACGGGCCGCTCAAACCCGTCGGCCTCGTCGATCCGCGAACGGGCAGGCGGCCTTACGCCGTCGTTCAGCTCCGGCGGGACGACGCCGCGGGCACGCTCTATAACATCGTCGGCTTCCAGACGAACCTGCTCTTCCCCGAGCAAAAGCGCGTGTTCGGCATGATACCGGGGCTGGAGCGGGCGGAGTTCGCGCGCTACGGCGTCATGCACCGCAACACCTTCCTCAATTCCCCGGGCAAGCTCGACATCTGCTTCCAGTCCGTCGCCAGAAAAGGATTGTATTTCGCGGGCCAGCTCACGGGCGTCGAGGGCTATGTCGAAAGCGCGGCGAGCGGCGCGCTCGCGGGCATCGACCTCGCGCGGCAGCTTCTGGGGCAGCCGCGCGTCGATTTTACGGGCAGTACCGCCATAGGCGCGCTCGGGCGCTATGTTTCGCAGTACGCGGGGCACGACTTCCAGCCCATGAACATCAATTACGGCATCGTCGAGGGGCTTGCGCAGCGCGTGCGGGGCAAGCAGGAAAGGTATGGCAGGATCGCCGCCCGCGCGCTGGAAACCATAGACGGGGTCCGTGCGATATTGTCGCGGGAATGCGAATAAAATGTTAAGCATTGTGAAAAAGGCTTACAGCGCAATGCGTTTATGCTATCATGAAGCCGATCCATACGAAAGGCGGAATACTTTATGCCCCTGATGGGAACGACGATCATCGCCGTAAGGCGCGACGGCAAATGCGCCGTCGCGGGCGACGGGCAGGTCACGCTGGGCGAGAGCACGATCATGAAGCACACCGCGAAAAAGGTGCGCAGGCTCTACCACGACAAGGTCGTGGTGGGCTTCGCGGGCTCAGTCGCGGACGCGTTTTCGCTGTGCGAGCGCTTCGAGGCGAAGCTCGAAAAGTACAGCGGGAGCCTGCGGCGCGCCGCCGTGTCGCTCGCGCAGGACTGGCGCAGCGACAAGGCCATGCGCCAGCTTCAGGCCATGCTCATCGTGGCGGACGCCGAGGAGCTGCTGGTCGTTTCCGGCACGGGCGAGGTCATCGATCCGGACGACGGCATCGCCGCCATCGGCTCCGGCGGCATGTACGCGCTCGCCGCGGCCAAGGCGCTTTGCGGGAACACGGAGCTTTCCGCGCGCGAGATCGCCGGGAAGGCGCTCAAAATCGCCTCCGACATCTGCGTGTTCACGAACGGGAACATCTCGGTGGAGGAAATATGATGCTCACGCCGAAACAAATCGTCGAGGCTCTCGATAAATACATCGTCGGGCAGGACGACGCCAAGCGCGCCGTCGCCATCGCCCTTCGCAACCGCTACCGCAGGGCGCGGCTCGAGCCTGCGCTTCGCGAGGAGATCACACCCAAGAACATCATCATGGTCGGCCCCACGGGCGTGGGCAAGACCGAGATCGCGCGGCGGCTCGCCAAGCTTGTCGACGCGCCTCTGGTCAAGGTCGAGGCGACCAAGTTCACCGAGGTCGGCTACGTCGGGCGCGACGTGGACTCGATGGTGCGCGACCTTGTGGAAGCCTCCATACGCCTGTGCAAGGACAAAAAGATGGAAGCCGTCAAACTCATAGCCGAGAGCGCGGCCGAACAGAGGCTCATAGACCTTCTCGTGCCCATCGAGCGCAGGAAGGCCGCGCACCCCGCAAACCCGCTGCAATTGCTGCTCGGCGGCGGCACGCAGAGCGAGCCGGTCGAGCTTACCGAGGAGGAGAAGCAGAGGCACCTGACCAGGCGCGAGGAGGTCGCGATGAAGCTCCGCGCGGGCCTGCTCGAGGAGGAGCTCGTCGAGATCGAGGTCGAGCAGAGCCAGCCGGGCAGCGACGCCATGCTCGCCATGGGCATCGACATCAACCTCAACGAGATGATGGCGGGCCTTCTGCCCGCAAAGAAAAAGAAGCGCCGCGTCAACGTGCGCGAGGCCAGGAAGATCCTCCGGCAGGAGGAGGCCGAGAAGCTCATCGACATGGACGAGGTCACGCGCGAGGCCGTCGAGAAGGCCGAGCAGGACGGCATCATCTTCATCGACGAGATCGACAAGATCGCGGGCGCGGAGCATGCCCACGGCCCGGACGTTTCGCGCGAGGGCGTGCAGAGGGACATACTGCCCATCGTCGAGGGCTCGACGGTCAACACGAAGTACGGCCCGGTTAAGACGGACTTCATGCTCTTCATCGCGGCGGGCGCGTTCCACGTTTCGAAGATTTCCGACCTCATACCGGAGCTTCAGGGCCGCTTCCCGATCCGGGTCGATCTCAAGGCGCTCTCGGTCGAGGATTACAGGCGCATCCTCTCGCAGCCCGAACACGCGATCATCAAGCAGTACGCGGCGCTGCTCGAAACCGACAACATACTGCTGGAGTTTACCGACGACGCGCTCGGGGCCATCGCCAAATACGCCTACAGCGCCAACGAGAGCGCCGAGAACATCGGCGCGCGGCGGCTGCACACGATCGTGGAAAACCTTCTGGACGACATCTCCTTCAACGCCGGCGGCGACCATCCGCTCGTCAAGGTGACGGTGGACGAAGCCTACGTGAAGGAGCACATGAGCCACAGGCTCGACGAACAAGACCTGCAAAAGTACATACTGTAACATGATCGTACGACGCGCGGCACAACTTTTCATATTGGCCATGCTGCTCTGCACGCTTTCCGGGTGCATGGCCTCCGCGCGCACGATGAACTTCTATACGCAGGACGAGCTCGACGCGCGCACAAGGGCCGTCTCCGCGCCCGTGGTCATAGAGATCACGCCGCTGCCGACGAAGCCCGCCACGCCCTTCGTGGCGACCCCGAGCCCGTCGCCCTCGCCGTCTGCTTCCCCGACGCCAACGCCTTCGCCGACGCCTTCCTTGGAACCCTCCGCGTCGCCGACGCCCGCGTTCACCGTGGAGGAAATCGACGACAGGAAGGCGTACCTCAACGCGGGCAGCGCGAATCTCCGGACAGGCCCCGGCACCGGGTACGACGTCGTGCGCGAGCTTTCCGAAAACGCGAAGCTGACCGTCACGGGAGAATCCGGCGAGTGGCTGCGCGTGAGCGCGGGGGAGTACGAGGGCTTCGTGCTCGCGGAATTCGTCGAGTACGGCTCCCCGCCCACGCAGAAGCCTACCGAGAAGCCTACGACGAAGCCGACCGCCACGCCCAAGCCGAGCGCGACCGCCACGCCCAAGCCGACCGCAACCGGGACGCCTTCCGCCACGGCCACGCCGGAGCCGACGGATACGCCGTCGGGCGGCGCGAACGATTATTTCACCGACGCCAACGGCTACACGGCGGACGAGCTTCTGCTCATCGCGCAGGTCGTGCACGAGGAGTCGAAGGGCACGTCGGTCGAGGCGCAGGCGGCCGTCGCAAACGCCATCTACAACCGCCTCAAGAGCTCTAAGTTCCCGGATACCGTCGAGGGCGTCATTTATCAAAAGAACCAATACACCGTCGTAAAAAGCAAGGAGCAGATCGCCGCTGTCAAGCCTTCGAGCAAGGCGGTGGAGGCCGTCATGCGGATATTCGTAAACGAGGATACCTTCCTTCCCGAGAACGTCATGTATTTCCGCGCGGCGAGCAAGGGCACGTACTGGAGCGCCAAATACGAATATTACGCGACCTACGGCAACAACTGCTTCTTCATCTACATAGGCTGACGGGGAGGGCCGCGTGTTCAACATCGTGCTCGTCGAGCCTGAAATCCCCGAAAACACCGGCAACATCGCGCGCACCTGTTCGGTGACGGGCGCGAGGCTCCATCTCGTGCGGCCGCTCGGCTTTTCGGTGGACGACCGTCATTTGAAGCGCGCCGGGCTCGATTACTGGAAGTATCTGGACATCGCGTATTACGATTCGTTCGCGCAAGTCGAGGCGGCGCATCCGGACGCGCGCTTCTTTTTGACATCGACGCACGCCGCGCGCTCCTACGCCGAGGCGGGCTACCGCGACGGGGACTTCCTCGTGTTCGGCAAGGAAACGGCGGGGCTGGGGGAAGATTTGCTCTCCCGCCGCGAAAAGGACGCCGTGCGCATCCCCATGCGGGACGACCGGCGCTCGCTCAACCTTTCAAACGCGGTCGCCATCGTGCTCTACGAGGCGCTCAGGCAGACAGGCTTTGCGCACATGCGCTAAAGCCGGTCCGCGGCGCGCGCGGAATCGAGAAAATAATGTTTTCGCGGGCTTTTTTCGCTTGACATGCCCCGGTCTTTTATATAAAATAACATTTGCGTGTTCTGCAGGATGGACGTTTGCGGCCGTTAGCCCCGGCAGCGGAATGAGATCGGTGCGGAGCCTCGAAACTTCATTCACCTTAGGAGGATCAGCCATGAAGACCTATATGGCAAAGGGCGAAACCCTCGAGCGGAAGTGGTATGTGGTTGATGCGGACGGTCTTGTGCTCGGCCGGCTCGCGTCCCAGATCGCCTCTATCCTGCGCGGGAAGAACAAGCCCATATATACGCCGCACGTCGACACCGGCGATTTCGTCATCATCGTCAACGCGGACAAAGTCGTGCTGACCGGTAAAAAGCTCGACCAGAAAAAGTACGTCCACCACACGGATTATCCCGGCGGATTGAAGGAGATCTCCTATCGCGACCTGATGGCCAGGAAGCCCGAGTTCGCGGTATACGAGGCCGTCCGCCGCATGTTGCCCAAGGGGCCGCTCGGCCGCAAGATGCTCAAGAAGCTTCGCGTTTACAGGGGAGCGGAGCATGTCCACGCCGCGCAGATGCCCGAAGCGCTCACGCTCAAGTAACGGGAAGGAGATTTGATTATGGCAACGATTACCCAATATCTCGGAACCGGAAGGCGCAAGTCCTCCGTTGCCCGCGTACGTCTCCTGCCCGGCACGGGCAGCATCACCGTCAACAAGCGCGACCTCGAGGAGTATTTCGGCCATGAGACGCTCAAGATGATCGTCCGCGAGCCGCTCGTGCTGACCGAGGCCCTCGCCAAGTTCGACATCATCGTCAACGTGCACGGCGGCGGCACCACCGGCCAGGCCGGCGCCATCCGCCACGGCATCGCGCGCGCGCTCATCGTCGCGAACCCCGAACTGCGCCCCGCGCTCAAGAAGGCGGGCTTCCTCGCGCGCGATCCGCGCATGAAGGAGCGCAAGAAGTACGGCCTCAAGGCCGCGCGCCGCGCGCCGCAGTTCTCCAAGAGATAATTGCCACATTATCAAAAGTGCCCGTATTCAGCCTGTTTCAGGCCGGATGCGGGCTTTTTTGTTACTTGCGCGAAGCTCAAAGACCAACAAAAGACCAACAGACAATAGAGATTGAATCAACGTAAGCCTGAAGCATAGCAATGTTACCGCATAAACCCAAAGAGAATCCTAAATTTCCTCGATCATCGTCAGCCCGGGACATTGTTTGAAGGCATCCACGACCTGGGGGTGGGATAACTTTGCTTTGGATTCCATCGCGAAATACGCGCTGATGCCGGTGCCGACCTCCGAGAGCGCGGTTTCAAAATCGATGATATGAATGTCCATGCCGTGCGCGATCTTATGGAAATCGTCGATATTGTGGATGCTTTCAAATATGACGTGGATCAGCATCCGCCTTGAGCGCGAAATAAAGCGCATGTTGAATTTGCGAAGGTGGGAGAGGGCTGCTTTACCCACTTCGGCTTAGGATATGAAATGAAAACATACTCTTGAACGAAAGATCAAATTTAAGCTGCCTCATCAATCGTTCATTTGTATCACTTCTGCCATACGGTTCGGCGGGAGAACGAAGCTACATGTCCGCCATTCTCGACGCATTCACAAAGCAGCTTCTGGCATATGTCGTCAGCGATTCTCTCGAGGTCGACTTTGTGTTGGAGACGGTGGAGCTCCTCGTCCGGGATCACGGTGTTTCGCTCCAGGCCGAGACACTGATCAACAGCGATCAGGGATGCCATTATACCAGCTACCGCTTCATCCGGATCGTCAGGGACGCGAAGCTGCGCCAGTCCATGTCCCGCCGGGCGAACTGCTGGGATAACGCGCCGCAGGAGAGCTTCTTCGGCCACATGAAGGATGAGATCGACCTTCACGGCTGCGAAACGCACGAACAGGTCAAGGCCCTCGTCGACGACTGGGTGGATTACTACAACAACGAGCGCTATCAATGGAACCTGGCGCGCCTGTCACCGAAAGAATATGATTCGTACCTGCGCACCGGCATATATCCCCTGCCGGTCAGTCCGCCGAAGGAAGATCGTTCATGACGGCGTGGGGGCTCTGCCCCCTGTCCCCCGGAGTTTACCGCTTTGGTTTCCAAAGCCAGATGAAAGCCAACGAGGCGGACACCCCCGCCCCGTCCGGCTCCGCAAACCCCACGCGGCGCTCGGGTCGCCCTCCGGCGTAGCCCTGTCCTCCGCATGGGTAAAGCAAAAATACTATACCCGAAACCGGTCGACCTGAACAGATGAACCTTTCAAATTGTCCTTGACATGGGGTACATATTAAAACCCGCTTCGGAGTGAGGCGGGTTTTGTTGTATGGGGTGGGAAAAGGCTAGATATCAAGGGCACTGAAAAAGTCCATCTGCTGGAAGGCGGGTGAATTTTTTCGTGCATTTACGGTATAATTATACATATAAACGAGGTAAGGGAAAGACAAAAATGCTGAGAAACAACGATCAAATGAAGCTGTCTTTATCACCATATAAAGGACTTTACGATATCA
>Ga0116160_1003389_pt1 | contig 13970 bp, 9 predicted proteins | sample AD_JPNAS2_MetaG_FD_89879 | JGI IMG/M metagenome (GOLD analysis project Ga0116160, IMG submission 89879) | Active sludge microbial communities of municipal wastewater-treating anaerobic digesters from Japan - AD_JPNAS2_MetaG | ecosystem: Engineered > Bioreactor > Anaerobic > Digestate | place...
ATTTTTATGAGGCGTTTTTCAGTGGTTTCGGACGGTTCTTTTTGCTTTCTTTTTGACTAATGTCTTTGTAATGCCTTTGCATACTAACATTATGAACAGTATTATTGCTAACTCCCAAGAGGTTCGCGATTTGTCTATGGGTAAGCTTGCTTTTTATCAAGAGTCTTTGAACCATCTCTTCTGTATAAACCGCATTTCTATTAAACTGCTTGGCTTCAACTAAACCCTTTTCTGAAAAATATACTGATATTATTTCCTGAGCCTGCTCAATTCTGTTTTTCAAAATGTCTTCTTTTATTTCCATATACTCTTGATTATCTTTTTGCTTATGAAATGCTATAAACTGCCCCACATCATTGCTAAAGTAACCTAATATAAACTCTCTCTGTTGTGATTTTATAATAGAACCCTCTTTTACGTACTCATTGTAGCTACTCCAATAATAGTCCTCAAGTGACTTAACCATTTTTGCCTTAATTGGATTATTATGTATATATCTAATTGCTTGGAGCAAATATTTATCATCAATTATTGCTTCACTTTTATATCGGTCTTGAAATACATGTCCTATTCTATCTCGTTTTCCATTGAAGTTCATGGCATATCTTATATTTATACTTTTAATAGCTTTTGATAAATCTGACGGAACGGCTTTAATAACAATGTGTACGTGGTTATCCATGAAGCAATATGCAGCAATATCAATTAGTTGATTCTCTTCCTGTCTTTTTAGTGATTCCAGAAAAAACCTCTTTTGTTCATCTGCAACAAAGATGTTTTCCCTATTGTTTCCCCGCATCATTACATGGTAATATTCCGTTGGGCTTTGAGTTCTGGCTTGTCTAGGCATAATTTCACCCCCCAAAAAGGATTGTACCATATTATTCCATGCAAGTAAAGAAAAGCAAAAAGAACCGTCCCCACTGCTTAAAGAAATAAGCCGGGAGAATTCTTACTCCCGGCATCCTTTTAATTATCTTAGTGTCCAAGATATGCCTTTACAATGCTGTCGTCTTTGCTAAGCGCATCTGCCTTGCCTTCCATCACTATTTCACCTGTCTCCAGCACATATCCCCTGTGTGCAAGCTTGAGGGCAGCCTTTGCGTTTTGCTCTACAAGAAGGACCGTAGTCCCTTCCCCATTAATCCTTTTTATTATATCCATTATTCCCTGGACTATTATTGGAGCAAGCCCCATAGAAGGCTCATCCAGGAGAAGTACCTTCGGTTCGGTCATCAGCGCACGCCCTATGGCAAGCATCTGCTGTTCCCCGCCTGAGAGAAGTCCCCCCATTTGTTTGTACCGGTCCGCCAGTACCGGGAACAGTTCAAATACCTTATCCATCCTTCTTTTTCTTTCGACATCATCCTTTAATGTAAAGGATCCCATCTCAAGATTTTCCGTAACGGTTAGTTCCTTAAAAATCCTACGTCCTTCAGGAACATGTATTACGCCCATTTCGACGATTGAATGAGGCGGAGCATTTGTAATATCTTTGCCGTAAAACTCCACCTTACCGCCGCATGCCGGCACCAGACTGGATATTGTTTTAAGGGTTGTGCTCTTGCCCGCGCCATTGGAGCCGAGTAGCGTCACTATTTCACCTTCATATACATCCAGGCTGATACCCTTTAGCGCATAAATCTGTCCATATCGGGTTTCAAGGTTTTTCAAAGAAAGGACTACTTCACTCATATGGCGTCTTCCTCCTCTTTCCCAAGGTATGCTTCGATTACCCTGGGGTTATTCTGTACTTCCTGGACGGTTCCCTCTGCAATTTTTGTGCCGTAGTCTATTACGAATATTTTCTCCGAAACCTTCATAACAAGCCCCATGTCATGCTCAATCAGAAATACGGTTATTTTTCTCTCATCCCGAATACGCCTTATAAGCTCTACGAGCTGCATTTTTTCATCGTAGTTAAGCCCTGCGGCAGGCTCGTCAAGCAGCAGGAGCTTGGGTTGCGTCGCCAGTGCTCTTGCCCATTCCACCCTTCTTTGGTCCCCATAAGGCAGGTTTTTTGCCACCATATCCTTTTTATCCAGAATGCCGATAAATTCCATGCATTCCGTTGCTACTTCCCTGATCCTTTTTTCTTCGGCTCTCTGGCCCGGAGACCGCATGACGGCTCCCGCCAAACCCGAGGAAGTACGGCAATGCATGCCGGACATTATGTTCTCCATTACTGTCAGGTTCTTGAACAAACGAAGGTTCTGAAAGGTTCTTGCCATCCCAAGTATGGTAATTTTGTGGGGTTTCAGTCTCATAACGCTTTGGTCCTGGAACAGTATATCCCCCTCCTGAGCTTTATAGAAACCGGTCAGGCAGTTAAAAAGCGATGTTTTCCCAGCCCCATTAGGCCCAATAAGGCTTTCTATGGAACCCTCCTCGATACCGAAACTGACTTTGTTAACCGCCGTAAGTCCTCCGAACCTTAATGTTAAATCCTTAATATCTAAAATCACCTTAAATCACCCCGTCCGTTTCAAATTTTACCCTTCGCTGAGTATCCGCCACTGCGTTCCGGCCACAGTCCCTGGGGACGGTAAATCATTAATACCAGCAACAGCAAACCGAAGATCAGCATCCTGTACTGGCCGATCCCTCTGAAAATCTCAGGGAAAATAACCATAGCAAACGCTCCAAGTATTACACCGGGAATCTTCCCCATTCCCCCAAGCACCACTGCCAGCAGAATCATAACCGACTGGGTAAATAAAAAGGAATCGGGTGAAATAGCCGTCATTTTAACCGCCATGAAAGAGCCTGCCAGTGCCCCGAAAACAGACCCTATTACAAATGCAAACAGACGTATTGCAACCACATTGATACCCATAGCCTCTGCGGCATCCTCATCCTCCCGGATGCACTTCCATGCTCTTCCAATCCTGGAATCCTGCAGCCTATACGAAACAAATATTGCCAGGATAGCCAGCAGTAAAAATGCGTAATAGAAATGGTTTATCTTATATAGAGTCATGCCAAATATAGAAGGCCTGCTTATTCCTACTAACCCGGTGGCGCGTCCGGTTATTTCCAAATTTCTTGCCGCCAGTCTGGTCATCTCGCCAAATCCTAATGTAACTATGGCAAGATAATCACTTCTCAGCTTTAATGTGGGCGTGCCTATTGCCAGCCCCGCTATTACCGCCATCAGAACACTGACCGGGAGTGTAAGCCAAAAATTTACTCCATAGTGCAGGATTAGTATCCCGGTAGTATAGGCCCCAACGGCAAAAAAAGCGGCATAACCAAGGCTCAAAAGCCCGGCAAATCCTACTATTATGTTAAGGCCAAGGCACATAACCACATAAAACCATACGTTGGTCATTACTTCCATAAAGTACATGCTTGTCCTCATAGGCAAATAAAGCAGCACAGCTACGGCGGCAGCTAATACAATAAAACGTATCTTTTTATTGTCAAACAACTCATATAACCTGTCAATAAGCTGAACTAAAGGATTTTTTTGTTTGGTAGCTGTCTGAGCGGCTGCAGTCTGTATGTCAACCTGGTTTTCCTTCATAGCCTCTACATCCTCTCACTTTCTTTTTTACCTAAAAGCCCCGTTGGCTTGAATATCAGAATAATAATCAGTATTGAAAAGGAAAATACATCCTTCCACTCCGAGCCTATAAAAGGGATCTGCGTCCCGAAGGATTCCAAAAGACCCAGCAGCAGACCTCCCAGCATTGCACCGGGAATTATTCCTATTCCGCCAATAACTGCTGAAGTAAAAGCTTTTATGCCGATTACAAAACCCATAAAAAAGTGCAAACTTCCGTAATACACCCCTGCCATTGTTCCCGCAGAAGCAGCCAGCGCCGTACCTACGAAAAATGTAAGGGCAATAATTTTGTTACAGTTAACTCCCATAAGACGACAGCAGTCAAGGTCCATTGATATCGCTCTCATCGCCTTTCCATACATCGTCCTTGTTATAAAAAGGTGAAGGACCAGCATAAGTGCAATCGCTGCCACTATCAAAATAGCCTGGGTATGGGTAATAAAGATACTGCCTATCGATATCCCCTGAAAACCCAATCCGGTTTTGTATGCCCTATACTCACCCCCGGTGATAACCATTACCGAGTTATAAAGAATCATTGAAACACCCAGTGCGGTAATTAGAAGTGAAAGTCGCGGCGCATTCCGCAGAGGCTTATATGCAACTCTTTCGATAATAACACCTAAGAGTCCCACAACTATCATGGTAATCAGCATGGAAACAACTATTCCTGCCCAACCATTACCTAAAAAGGTTTTCCCGAAAAATGTCAACAAAGTTAAGCTGCAAAACCCCCCCACCATATAGACATCCGCATGGGCAAAGTTTAGCAGCTTGACAATACCGTAAACCATTGAATAGCCCAGAGCAACCAGCCCGTAAAACGACCCCAGAAGCAAGCCGTTAACAATCTGCTGAACGACTATTTCTTGTAATGACATAAGCTCACCCTTTCGTAAATTGGAGGTACGCACAGGACGGGGGCCAAATGCCCCCGTCTTGTGTTAATAGGTTTATTCTACCAGAACCCATTTGCCTCCTTCGCCTTTTATGGTAATGAAGTTACTTTCCTCGAGTACGTTTTGCGGTGTAAAGGTGACTGTGCCGGAAAGGGTCTGGAATTTATCCGTCGCTGACAGTGCATTTTTAATTGCATCCGGATCGATGCTTCCGGCTCTTTTTATAGCATCCACCAGAAGATAGGTCCCGTCATAGGCAAGTCCCGCATAGGGGCCCGGCTCCTGGTTGTGTTTCGCATGGTATGCGGAAATGAACTGTTTGGCTGCCGGCAGGAAATCAACAACCGGAGGCGATGTGCAATATACGCCTTCGCCGGCCGCTCCTGCAATCTCCAGAAGCTGTACCGAGCTGGAACCGTCAGCAACCGTTATCTCACCGGTATATCCTCCCTGACGAAGCTGCTTTATAAGCAGAGCTCCGTCTGCATGGTAAGCCGTCCAATAGACTCCTTCTGCTCCGGAGGACTTTATCTTGGTAACCAGTGACGAGAAGTCCTGTTCTCCTTTATTGACTACGTCATATGCCACAACTGAATGGCCTCTTTTTTCCCATTCTACCTTTGTCAGCTGTGCCAGGTTCTCGGAGAAACCGTCTCCCTGGTGCACTAAGGCCAGTTTGTTAACTTTGAGGTTTTCAAAGCAGTTAGCCGCAGCATCTGCCTGGTGATAGCCGGGGCTGTTTATCATAAATGCCCAGCCTGGGTTTTCATCAATTAACTGTGTGGAGTTTGCCGCCAGAATTACAAAGGGTTTCTTGGCATCCCCGTAAATCTTCAATGCAGGTATGGTTGCCCCGGAGCAATAGCCTCCAAGTACAGCCACGACTTCCGACGATACTAGTTTACTTGCTGCTGCAGTACACATTTGCGGATCGCAGCCGTCATCCCCCAAGGTGAATTTCAGCTCCTTGCCCAAGACTCCTCCTGCCGCGTTTATTTCTTCTGCGGCAATTTTGATTGCATTCTCCATATCCTTGCCATATGTAGCCTCTGACCCTGTGACAGGCACCATGATTCCTAAGAGAATTTCGCCGTCAAACTTCGGTGCCTCGGATGCTCCCTTGTTCTCCTCACCGCCGCTCGGTGGTGCGGCAGGCTGAGAACAGCCAACAACCCCTGACGCTATTAATACAACTACAAATGCCAAGATCCAAAGTCTTTTTGCCATCAATTCTTCCTCCCTATCATTATATATTTTATCCCGTTAGCCATTTAAGTTCTGAAATAAGACCATCGGGTTCAAGCACATAATAGTAAAATGTTATTTGTCATAATAAGGGTAGATAAAACACGGCATTACTAAAGTTATCGCCCAGGATGAAATATTTTCCAGAATGTATAATACGAATAAAATACCTTAAAAGGTATTTCAATTGTTGTTATTTTAGACGCCCATGCCCTGGGGCTATAGGTTCGAACCGGGATAACGGGCAAAAATAAAGAGCTTCCTCCTAAAAATTATAGATTCAGTTAATTGAATATATTTCAAATATTCTGTATATACTTGCATAAAAGTATATCACCATTTTTTAATATTGTAAAGAATATTTTATGGACGGCAACTATGGGACTATGGGAAACTGTGGCAACTGTGTGGCAGTAAATAGGTAATGTAAAAAATTAATTGCCCTTCCCGGTTAACCGGAAAAGGCAATTAATAGTTTTATTGCGGATTGTACAGTCCTGTGCTCTCCATATACTTGAAGACACTCTCCCCGTGCTGCTGTTCCTCCTTCTGTATATGGTTCAGGGCTTGGCGGATGTTTGAGTCCCTAAATTCAAATATTGCCGAATCGTATGTGCCTGAAACATATTTTTCAGTCATAAGTATGTCATTGCACAATTCTCCGTCACTCTTGCACCCGCTTCCTGTCTTTACAGGCTGTTGGCCTTGCGTGCCCTGCTGCTGGCCTTGATTTGCATCAGGCACCTGGCCGTTTATTATTCCGTTGACAGTATTGAGATGCTGCTGCTCCTGCTGCGCAATAGTATTGAACAGTTGCTTTAACTGGGAGTCTTTTGCCTTGTTTGCATATTCATTATATTTCTTTACGCATACCTCCTCATGGGTCTTCTGATCCTGCAGCAACCCCTTTTCCTTTTGTGTCAAATTATTCAAAAAATCACCTCCGTCTTTAGTATCTAATATTGTGATAAAAATATACCCGAAACCTAATTGTCCTTATTATGATGTATTGGATTTGGCCAAAGCCTCGGCCATCCTTTCCTGCCGCCGGCAGCAACCGTAACGATTACATCATAATTCTGGGTTGAGCCATTCTCGGCAGTGACCGAATAAACCACCTTCTCCGTAAAACTGTTTATAGTAACTCCGCTTTCCTGCAAGATGCCGTTTACCATAACAATGCTGTTATCGGAGCTTTTGAATACCGCTGCCAGTTTTGTCACGTCAGTACCAAAAGGAACTGTTACATTGATGCTTTTAGCAGTTTCATCAATTACTCCTGAAGCCTTGGGTATGACAAACCCGAATTCCTTTATCAGCATTTCGCTACTTTTTACGACTGTTACGATGACTTTCACTGTATATTGTGCTCTTGAACCATTTTCTGCAATAACGGTATAGATAACATCCCCGGAAAAATCATTTATCGTTTCTTCGCTTTCTTGTTCTTTATCCCCTATCATAACCACAGCTTTAGCCGAACACTTGAAGGAAGCCTTAATACCGGTCAAGTCTGTCCCATAGGGCACGGTCACACTTATAATTCGGGACTCGTTATCAATTTCCACACTATCCTTAATGCTAATCCCCGGAAAAGAGAAATGCGTAATAAAATTCTCAGGACTTTGATCCTTTTCCACAGTAACAATATAAGTTCTCTTCTCTCCGTTTTGGGCAGTGACGGTAAACTTTACAGGTTCGCTAAAATCCATCTCTGCACCAGCCTCCGGCGTTACCGAAGCGTCCTCCGACAGAATCAATACTGGCACTAGTTTTTCAACATCAGTGTAATATGGTACTTTCATGAATACTGTATTCTTACTTCCCTCAGAAATATTAGTCTCATAAACTTTTATGCCTTCGAATTTAAAGGATATTATATAGTTTTCGGAATTCTGAGGCAAACTTGCATTGATTGTGTAATTTCGGGTCGAACCGTCTTCGGCGGTAACCTTATAAACTACAGTCCCGGTAAAATCCTGCTCAACTCCCGACCCTGGGGTAATATCGGCATAAGGAGATACTTCGATTATTGGCACCAGCTTCTTCAGGTTCGTGCCTTTCGGCAAAGTCAGAATTATTTTATTATTGTTGTTATCAATTTTTGCATTGCTTTCAATGCCTTTTATCCTGAAGCTTATTATCTCCTTTGAATGAGATAACGGAGATATTATCTCCGGCACAATTCCATAAAACTTGTATTCAATTCCGTCGACTGTAATTTTGTATCTGACACCTTTAAGCAGCGGCTTTTTTGAAGCTAATTTATGAACATTGTCGCTTATACGAATCGAATTACCATCCTTAATGTCCTCTCCAACTCTTTCACCGTCAGTTCCAAGCTCATAAAGGGAGTTTACTTTATATATTCTGCTGCTTTTGCTCACCTTCAAAGTATAAGCATCCAGTATTTCTACTCCCTGTATATAATCGCTGCTCATTATGTTGGAGCCTTCAAAATCAACTTCCGAATCTTTAATATCCAGTTTGTTCCCAGCAATATCCGCCGCTGCCGACTGCGGCATAAGGGTATAAATGTATTCATCGCTCATTTGGTCCTTTGTAAATATGTTTACCCTGGTCCTGTCCTTGGAATCTATCTCCACCCGCTCGATTGCAATTGTCCTAAGTTTGCCCCTATCGTCATCATAGGTTATTTTGTAGCTGCCTGAGAGCCCCATGGCCTCACTGAATACTATCTGAATCTTGTTGCGGGTTATGGCCTCAATGTATTCTATATATGGTCTTTCGTCATCCTCTATAAAAGATTCGAGTGTTGTGCTGCCGGAATTTCCATAGTCATCATCTTCATCGTATACGCCCAAACCAATATAATCGGATACCATGGCTGTAAAATTGAATCTGAACTCCTTATCAGCGGGTATATTTTTGGAAGCTTCATAATCTATGGTGCTGTATGCTTCGTTGTTTTCCTCCTCATCAGGGTTAAGCACTGCATTCCACTCTATGCTTACATTGCCGGGATTCTTGATACCTGATACCCCATTTCCTTTCAGCAATACAGGCTCTGTAAATACTACCCGGAACCTCCTTATGTCCATCTGCTCCCAATCCTCTACTTCCGGCGGGTCATTCTCTATATCTGTACCATAGAAATCCAGGTTTCTATCAAATTCATAGGCATTATCCCTCAGATCCCATATCCCTGTCAGCCTTATTACTTCATATTCTTCGTTTTTCATCGGCTTGGATGCCTTCATGACAACTACGGTGCCATCGTCAAGCACACTGCCTACCTGCTCGAAATCAGGACCGGATGTTTTCATCTTTGCATTTTTTGCATATACCTCTTTATCGAAATGTATCCAAACCTCTTCTTCGTTAACGGCCTCGATATATTCGACCTCAGGCGGGTCGTTATCATACAGGCTGCCGCTGTATAGGACGCTTACCTTTACATTGGACAGTGCATTTCCCGATAAGTCTTTGATATTATTCAACAGTATTGTATGGCTTTTGCTGGAGGCCAGTGAGCTTACCGTCAGTCTGACCGTCCTGTCATCCCCCTGCAGTACCGCTTCAGTAGTCAATGCTAATCCGTCTATTCTATAATTAGCAGTATTTTCTGCGGATTCCTCATCCACTATGTTGTCGAATCTAATATCTATTGTCCTGCTGTCTATACATTCAACAAAGGTTATATACGGCGGGGTCCTGTCGGCAGCCAATCCCTTGAATCTATATGTTTTATGGCCTGAAACCTTCATTTCGTTTCCGAATTCGTCAGCTACATCCCTTATTGTCAGAGTATATGACTCAGATTTCTCCATTTCACTGGTAATAAGGACTACTGTCCTTCCTTTTGCCGAATAAAGGTCATCCGGATTCTTAATTCTTATTTCTTTGATTTCAAGGTCCTCATCAATTTCATAGTTGTCGAAATCACATGCCGATTGTACATCAAGAGCGTTGGCATCCTTGAATTCTATTTCCACCATCGTATTTGTGACTGCCTGAGGATTCCGGGCAATTGTCGGAGCTGTCCTGTCCATTGCCTTCCCTCTGAATTCCCTCTTGATATCTCTGGTAATTATGTTACCGAGCACCGAATCGTCCGAAATATTTGCTGCTATCAGTGTATATGCCCTGCCGGGCTCCTGGCTCTCTGTAATAAGTTCAACTGAGTCCCATAATCCGTCATTGTCCCTGTCTTTTACTATTGCAGATTCAATCTGCAGGCTTCCGCCGCTATAAGTTATTCTATAGTTACTTTCATCCTGGGCGGTAGTTTTATTTAATCCGTTGCTGTCGGAAAACTCCAGCAGCAGCTTAATGTTGTTCAAAACCGTCAGTTTGTTAAGCTTTGGGGGAGTCGTATCTTTTTTCCCCGTAAACCTCTTTGTAATCAGTTTTGTTTTTACCCCATCGCCATTTTTGATATTATGGATTTTCAGTTCATAGGAACGTCCCGCCTGAATACCGTAAGTACTAAGCCTTATTTTGGTGTTGGTGCTGTCAAGCTCAGCCGATTTAATCTCTACTCCGAGTATTGAATATGAATCTGTATCCTGGGCTGCTTCGTTGTCAAGCACCCGGTCAAAGCAAAGCTCTACCAAATCGGTATCCTTGCACTCTAGACTGATGAGCCTTGGTGCATCGCTGTCTTTTTTCAAGCCTCTGAAATAATAGCTTTTATCATTAAAAATCAGTTTATAATCAGTGTTTTCCTTCATTGCCGAGGTATCAATTATTATAGAATTTGCATTCTTTACGACAACGCCCTTTATTTCCAAGGCCCTGATTTCATATAAATCCTCGTCTGCAGCATCGGAATCATCTACAGATTCTTCAAATACCACCTCAACCTTGCTGTTTGAAACAGCTCCTACCGATTTTATCTTCGCCTCCAGACCCTTGGAGTATAATCCTTCGGATATCGCCTCCATTCTGTCAATAACACCGGCATTCACCAGATGCTCTATGAGTTTCTTTCCTGTGCCCTTCATCTTTGTTTTCAATGCCTCCACAGTTGCTATGGCAAGGCTTTCTACAGTAAAGACCTTTGCACCGGCCACTTTATACAAACCTTTATTCTCTGCGAATTCGAGCACTGAATCCCATGAAAAATCGCCGTCCCCATCGATCTTCTGTCTGTAGCCCAGGCTTTCTAAAAGCACTTTATAATATGCTTTTGAATCAATGAGGCTGTAGGGCATAAAATTGACTCCATCGCCAATCCATCCCAGCCCCGGATGATCCTTCAGATAACTCAGCACATTCCTGCCTTCTTTCCATGCAACAGCATGAGCATCCTTGAAATTGTTTCCTCCGGTATAGTGTAATGCATCCTGTTCCAGTCCCTTAAGCCTTAAGAACATAATTGCTGCCTGCAGCCTGCTTGGGCGTGTTTCAAGATAATCCTCATCTACAACCCCCGTTTCCCCCTTAAGCATTCCCAAGTCTCTGCAAATACGCCCCTCATAACAAATGTCGCCGCCGGCAAAAAGCTGTACCGGCATTATTGCGCCCAGTACAAGTGCAAGAAAAGTAAGTATGGAAATAAACCTTTTCAACATGAAACGTACCTCCCTGATTTAGTATTATTACTTACCTACTAATTAAGTATGAAACCATTCCTGCAAAATGTACTGCTGTGACGTTTTGTAACATACTCTTAAAGAGTCTGTAACATCTATATGTTTCGTGTCAAACAAATTGCATTGAATTCAAATGGCACGAAACATTTTCCGCTATTTATATGTCGTGAAAAAATTCATATTCAATATTGCAAAATTAGACGCATCAACTATTTTTATAATGATAAATGTTTTCACGACATATATATCCAAATTTTTTTATTGTTTTTATTGAAAATTTAATGTACAATTTTATTATAAAAATAATATTTGGTAGAGTAGGCATGCATGCGTAAAGTGTTGGTTGTACGGGAAGTTGACGCCAGACGAAAAGCCCTTCCGGGCTTGCGGTATGTGTGCTGCATTCCGCTGCCACTTAAGAGCCATCCCTCTTTAAGTGGTCTATTTGCCATTTATTGAGAGGAGGTGATTGTATGAGTAATACAAAGACAATCTCTTTTGTCGGATTGCTCATATCAATGGAAATCATTTTTACACGTTTTCTGGCTTTACAGACCCCAATAATCAGGATAGGCTTCGGGTTTATACCCATTGCTTTTTCAGGGATAATGTTCGGTCCGGTTATAGGCGGACTGACTGCAGCTATTGCCGATATCCTGGGTATGCTGATTTTTCCCAAGTATCCGTATTTCCCCGGATTTACGTTAAGTGCATTTTTGACCGGTGCCGTTTACGGATTATTTCTGCACAAAAAGAAAAAACCGGTTACATTATCCAACATAATAAAAAGTGTACTTTTGATTACTATTTTTGTGGATCTCGGGCTGACTACACTTTGGGTGTACATGACCACGGGGAAAGCTGCGGCTGCACTCCTGATACCAAGGATTTCAAAGAGTGCTATCATGCTGCCTATACAAATAGTGTCAATAAATGTGCTGTGGAAATACATAGGCAGTCATATTAACAAGTCTGACTATGTAAAGGAATAACTGCAAAAGGCCCGGGGTTATTTAAACCCCAGGCCTTTTGCAATTGCATCCCATACGACAGCCTTTTCCTGCCCGTACTTCCAGGATGCTATACCCGCAAGACCGTAATTATTTACTAATTCGGCCTTAAGCTTTATCGATTTTTCGTCCTCCAGCCAGATTTTATAAGTTGCATTGCCCTTCTTAAAGGTAGCATAATACTGCCCGCTGACGGCGTCCCATGTTTTTGCAGCCTTATTCTCGCTGATAGTGCGCTCTGCTTCGTCCATGGAAATAGCATTGGAGGTAACGACAGGCTTGCTGCTGCCGCTCACATATTCTTCCTTCCATAGTCGTGTATAGAAAGGAACTCCCAGCAGCAACTTCTCTTTCGGTACTTCCGCAAGTACTCTCTTCAAGCTTTGTTCAACCCAGGAAAGCTGTGCTACAGACCCGCTTACAGGACTGCCTCCCCAATGCTGGTCATAGGTCATTAGCGCCACATAATCCACTGTCTTTGAAAGTGCCGCCCTGTCGAAGCTTTCAGACCAGTTTGAGTTAACGGCAATTATACTTACATCTGCCGATAGGACCAGGCTATTTGCTTTAGCCTGTTTTGAAAGCTCTTTCATAAACTGGGTAAATGCGTTCTTATCTTTTATATACATGTTTTCAAAATCGATGTTTATTCCATCAAGCCTATATTTCTTTGCACGACTTATAAGATTATTTATAAATCTTGCTCTTGCACTTGCATTGCTGAGAAACTTGTTTGTCAAATCAGAATTAAACTGATTGTCTGTCAGGGCCCAGACCTTATATCCATTTTTATGAGCCCAGTTGACATAGCTTATGCTCCCCCTGTCATTCAAATCACCTTTTTCATTTGCCAGGGTAAACCACGTAGGGGATATTACATTAAGCCCATTAATTTTTTTTACATTTGACATGTCTGGCGTATTGCTCCAGATATAATGCCATGTAAGGTTTATTTTATTCCCTGAATCAGAATTATTGCTGAATTCCGGAATACTGTTGTACACCACCCAATGATCTCCCATATCCTTTAGATGAAATGTTTTTCTGATTGTATATCTTGCTCCGTTATCCAGCACCAACTCGTAGGACGCCTCAACTCCGGCCAGATATCTGGATTTGCTTGTGACAGTGAAGCTCTCCTTATCCATATATTTTCTGCCTATAAAGCCCTTTGAATACTGCGTATTAAGCTGTTTGGACCTTTTTATATTAAGCCCGGCTTCTTTTCCCGCTGAAAGGGAGATAGGTTTACTGAGGCTCAAATCGCCTCCGCTTAAGGAACTTAATATGCTTTTTTCATAATCGGCTGCAAAAGATGTCAAAGCAGCATCATCTGTTTCTCTTGAAGCCTCTCTGACTTTCAGAACTCTCCCTATTACCGCCGCAGCCTGCGCTCTTGTAGCCTTTCCTTTAGGGTCAAAGGTTCCATCTGGAAGTCCTGTTATTATACCTAATGCAGTTACTATGTCAATGCTTTCATTATATCTGTAATACTGGGGTATGTCTTTGAGGTTGAGCTTTTGCCCCGTAATGTCGGCAGTATGTACCGCTTTTGCTGTGATAACCGCCATTTCCTCCCTTGTTATATCCCTGTAAGGATAAAAGTAATACCCACTAAAAATAGAAAGCAACCCATTTTCTTTAGCTGCTGTAATATATTTATGACTCCAATGCTTGTCCGTTACATCAC